>ENA-UPTF01001771-UPTF01001771.1-marine-metagenome-genome-assembly--contig:-NODE-1771-length-13250-cov-3.543764_pt1 | contig 13250 bp, 12 predicted proteins | sample MGYA00238166_ERZ767019 | MGnify/ENA primary metagenome ERZ767019 (study PRJEB28930, sample SAMN06266391) | marine metagenome | isolation source: Sea water from 250 m depth | place: Atlantic Ocean...
GTGTCTAATTCTTCTGAAATTTCCCATGGAATGTGCCCCTCTTCGAGACAGAGAATGCGTCCGGCGTGGTGCACGACATGGGTGTTCGCCTTCGAGTTTTCACTACTGAAATCTAGGTTGTCGAGATCGATTACGGGTTTCGTCGGATTGTCAAAAAACGGGGTGCGCACCCACCGGTTGCGGTACCACTCGGCTCGACCCTCGCGCAGGCGGACACCGTGAACCATCCCATCGCCAAGGAACCAATGAGCAGACTCGCCGGTGATCGGATTGGCACCGTTACGCAGATAACGCCCATCGAGTTCGACCGGTATAGCGCCGCGCACTTCAAGAGCGTCGGAACTGACCTCGTTAAACACGGGGGCGTAGTTACCTCGAAGATGAAACGGGGCGTCGTCCGCGACAGTCATAGTGGTGCTTTCAGTGTTGTTTAGGACTCTTATTCATAGTTGCACGCTCGCTGAAACCATGCTGCCCGTGGCAGGATCTTGCAGTGACTGTTAGCGATCCACCCCTAGCCGATCTGCGCGTTGTCGACATATCGACCATTTTTGCTGGACCACACTGCGCAAGATATCTGGCAGATTTCGGTGCTGACGTAGCGAAGGTGGAACGTCCGTCGGGAGATTCGTCACGGAACATCGGATGGCGAGCAGCAGATGGTGAAACGCTGTGGTGGAAATTAGCTAATCGGGGAAAACGGGCCATCACGTTGGATTTGAAAAACAGCGGGGACTTGGCGACCTTGAAGCGGATGCTCAGTGTCGCTGATGTCCTCGTGGAAAACTTTCGGCCCGGAAAACTGGAAGCGTTGGGTTTAGTTCCTGATGAGCTATTCGAAACAAATCCGAAGTTGACGATTACCCGGCTAACTGGTTTTGGACAAAGTGGCCCATACCGGGATCGTCCGGGGTTCGCGACGTTGGCGGAAGCAATGAGTGGCTTTGCTTCCATGAACGGGGAGGCAGATGGGGCGCCATTGTTGCCGCCGATCGCGTTAACAGACGAACTCGCCGGCCTAGCAGCAGCTTTTGCGACCATGGTCGCGGTTCATGCAGGGGGAGGCCAGACCGTTGACGTGAATCTGCTTGAAACCATGATGCAAATCATGGGTCCGCTCATTTCTGCCTGGCACACCGAGGGGTATTTGCAGCCGCGACTGGGTTCGGGGATCGCCTATAGCGTGCCGCGAGGCACCTACCAGGCTTCCGACGGCGGATGGATTGCGATCAGCACATCAAGTGATTCGGTCGCTCAAAGAGTGATGGAAATAATTGGTGTTGCTGACGACGAAAGGTTCCAAACATTTGATGGCCGGATTCAGAATCGCGAAAAAGTCGACAAATTGATGGCTGAATGGGTGAGCCAACGGACTTTGACCCAAGCTTTAGAAGCCTTCGAAACCGCAGAAGCCGCAGCTGCACCAGTGCTGGATGTGGGACAACTGTCATCTGACCCTCACGTAGCTAGCCGCGGTGCCTTAGTTGAAGTCAACGGATTAGTGATGCAGGGACTTGTCGCTTCGCTTTCTCGAACACCGGGCCGAGTTCGCTGGGTAGGTCGCCCCCTAGGGGCGGACAACGAGACGATGCCGGGATCAGACGCAGAGTGGTTTGAGAACTAATTCGGCTCAATAACGCGATTATTTTTGTCGTGTCGATTCAGCCAGATCGACCAAATCATTCATGATTCGTGCCAATTCGTAGTCCTTAGGCGTGTACACGCGTGAAACTCCCGCATCTAGCAGAGCCTGTCGATCTTCGTCGGGAATGATTCCACCAACCACCACTGGCGCGGTGACCTCCGCATCGCTCAGAGCTTCCAACACTGCAGGTACTAGCTCTAGATGGCTGCCGGACAGGACAGATAAGCCAATCACGTCAACATCTTCATCTCGCGCTGAAGCCGCGATGTGTTGGGGAGTAACGCGGATTCCTTCATAGATCACTTCCATTCCGGCGTTTCGCGCGGCTACAGCGATCTGTTCGGCCCCGTTGGAGTGACCATCAAGGCCCGGTTTTGCAACAAGTAACCGTGGCGGACCTCCTGCGATACTGCCCGACCGCTTCGCAACTTCTCTTAAGCTCGACGAACTCCCATGAGAGGCCTGAACGCCCGTGGGACCACGGTATTCGCCGAAGATCTCGCGAAGTACGCCTGTCCATTCGCCCGTTGTGACGCCGACCTGAGCCGCGAAGACTGTATGCGGCATGATGTTTTCGTCACTCCCGGCGGCTTCCCTTAAGTTCTGCAGCGCTTGATCTACCTCATCTTGTGACCGAGACGACCGCCATGAACGGAGATCTTCAGTCATCTCGGTTTCTACCTTCGGATCTACCTTCAAGAAGGTTCCGTCCCCTGCCAGCGGTGAGTCAGATGTTTCGGGAAACACGTTGACTCCAACCACAGTCAATTCCCCGGCTTCAATTTGGCGTACCCGTTCCGTGTGGCTAGCAACGAGCCGCGTCTTCAGTTCCTCAATCGCAGCGAATGCGCCACCTAGCTCCATCACATCGGCTAGCTCCGTCTCAGCGTCGCGAATCAACTCTTCTGTGCGGCTTTCGATGACGTGGGAGCCATCAAAGATGTCTTCGTATTCCAGCAAATCTGTTTCCAGGGCGAGCACTTGTTGCATCCGAAGAGACCACTGCTGATCCCACGGACGAGGTAACCCCAATGCTTCGTTCCATGCCGGAAGTTGGATTGAACGAGCGCGTGCCCGTTTAGACAACGTGACCCCTAAAGCCTCAAGGACGATTCTTTGAACATTGTTTTCTGGCTGTGCCTCAGTCAGGCCAAGTGAGTTGACCTGCACTCCATAGCGAAACCGACGAAGTTTCGGGTCGGCAATCCCGTAACGGGTTTCACATATTTGGTCCCACATCTGAGTGAAAGCCCTCATTTTGCAGACTTCCTCCACGAATCTGATTCCCGAGTTCACAAAGAACGAGATGCTGCCAACAACTTGCGGAAATCTCTCTTCTGGGACCTGCCGCGAGTCGCGCACTGCGTCTAAGACATCGATCGCGTTCGCCATCGAATAAGCAATTTCTTGAACCGGAGTGGCCCCAGCCTCTTGGAGGTGATAGCTGCAGATGTTTATCGGATTCCACAGCGGAACGTGCTCTGAGCAGTAGGCGATCATATCCACGATCAATCTTTTGCTGGCTTCTGGCGGGAAGACGTACGTCCCTCGGCTGAGGTATTCCTTGACGATGTCGTTTTGGGTAGTGCCCCGCAACTGGGTCCGATCAACGTCTTGCCCTTCGGCGTGCGCGAGATAGAGACCTAACAGCCACGCAGCAGTCGAATTAATCGTCATCGAGGTGTTCATCTGCTCTAACGGGATTTGGTCCATCAGAGTGTTCATCTGGCCTAGGTGGACGACCGGAACGCCGACTTTTCCCACTTCACCCTTAGCGAGAGGATGGTCGGGGTCGTACCCGATCTGGGTAGGTAAATCGAACGCTATAGAAAGGCCCGTTTGGCCCTTTTCCAAATTATTTCGGTAAAGCTCATTAGAAGCTCGAGCAGTGCTGTGACCCGAATAGGTACGCATAACCCATGGTTGGTCCCGTCGTGACTGGGATGCGTCATTCACGCGGACTCCTCGCCTCAGCCGTAGGACACAGCGATGTGTCGGTTAGCTTTCAATCGTCGAGCAAAGCGAAATTCATCGGCCTAGACCAGACCTCAGCTAGTGGCCGGTCAACGGCCTCAGCCAGAAGTTCAAGATACGCATCGCGGTTGATTTCGACAGCTCCCAAGCTTTCCAAATGGGGAGTGCTCCACTGCACATCAATCAATGCCCCACCGGTGACCTTCATGGCATCAACTAGAGCCACCAGCGCGACTTTCGATGCATTAGGAGCTGAGTGGAACATCGATTCGCCTGCAAAAAAGGATCCAATAGCAACTCCGTATAAGCCGCCCACAAGCGCACCATCGCGCCATGCTTCGACGCTGTGCGCCCAGCCCAGCCGATGCAGATCAAGGTAGGCGTCGCGAACATTCGCATCGATCCATCCGTGGGGACGCACAGGACTCGCGCAAGCATCAATGACTTGGTCGAAAGCGTGATCCACGCGGATATCGAAATCTCGGCACGCCCTTCGAAGCGACCTTCCCACCCGCAGATACGAAAGCGGTAGAACGCCTCGAGGGTCCGGCGACCACCAACCGATCGTGTCGCCTAACGGCATTGGGAAAAGCCCTGAACTATAAGCGGACAGCAAGGTGCCTGGTTCTAGATCTGCGCCGGCTCCGACCAGCCCATTTTCGTCTGCCGTATGGGCTGGCGGAAATGTCCAGCGGCTTGGTTGTGGCTCAGCTGGCCCAGTCAAAGTATCCCCGCGCATACCGGTGAGCATACGCATGTCCCGAGCCGCGACCCAAAGCGGAATGGCTAATCAGTTAAATCCTTGTAAATGTCGGTCTGAGAAGAAGTTGCTTCTGTGACTGTTACTGAAGTGACCGAGATGGGGTCAATTGGAAGGTCAGATGAGTCCGTTTCGACCTTTTGGATGGCTAAGGCCACATCAAGTCCCTCAACGACATGGCCCATTAGCGAATAGTTCGGATCCAACGCAGCGCCCAGGGGTCCGGTAACCACGAAAAACTGAGATCCGTTACTGTTCGGCGCTCCCTGATTGGCCATCGCTAACGACCCGACGAGATAGCCTCGCTCCGGTCCGTACGCGCCGGTGAATTTGTAGCCGGGTCCGCCGCGCCCGCTCATCCCTTGAATATCTCCGCCTTGGATAACGAATTCTGGAATTACTCGATGGAAAATCGTTCCATCGTAAGCATGGTGTCTTGCAAGGAATATGAAGTTATTCACGCTGCGGGAGTCCAAAGTCGGGTCTAGGACCACCGTGAAATCTCCCAGGTTTGTTGAAAACTTGGCGGAGTACAACTGACCGGTGTCGATACATTCTTTGGGCGGAGTATCAAACTGGGTTTGAGGCGGGGAGGAACCATCTGGCTTAGGACATCCCTCTATCCCAAGTGTGCTAGCACCAACAGAACTGGTTTCTGCAGACTGGCTAGCGGTTTCGTCATCGCCACCCGTCAAGCTCCACAAGAATGCCACCAGCAAAACCGCCCCGGCTATAGCGATCCAGCGAATGATGACTTTGGTTCGCTTCGCGGTCTTATCAGCGCGCTTCGCAGCGTCCGTCTGCTCCTGACGCCGAGCTCTTTGCCGTTCACGCTTGTTCTTGCTCATAGCTTGACTTGTAGATCTCCTTGGAAGAACGTTCACCACCGAAGGTAGCAACGCTCTTCGCGTAAACGCATCCACTTTCGGTCCTAAATCACCTAGGGCATCTGATCACTACCCAGGTACCCTCGAATCCTGTGGCACTTGTCGTCCAAAAGTTTGGTGGCACCTCGGTCGCGGATGCGGACCGTATGCGTGAGGTGGCTGAGCATGTCAAACGCACCCGAAGTCGAGGTGATGATGTCGTACTAGTTGTCAGTGCCATGGGCAAGGAGACAGACGAGCTTTTCCGAGTCGCCGATGAGGTCAATGATCAGGCCCCGGGGCGTGAGATGGACATGTTGATTACCGCTGGAGAGCGAAAGTCCATTGCCTTGATGTGCATGGCGTTGCACGCTGTTGGGGTTCCCGCCGATTCCTTCACCGGAAGCCAGGCAGGATTTGAGACTGATGACAATTATGGCAACGCCAAAATTCTGTCGGTAGACCCCCATCGAGTTCGTGATTCGGTGGACAAGGGACGTGTTGCGGTAGTGGCCGGGGCGCAAGGAATGTCCACCGACGACAACGTCACGTTTCTCGGTCGTGGCGGTTCGGACACCACAGCTGTTGCTCTCGCGCATGGTCTTGGGGCTGATGCTTGCGAGTTGTACACCGATGTTTCGGGCGTATTCACTACAGACCCCAGCGTCTGTTCAGATGCAAAGCGAATGGAATCTATTTCATTCGATGAGTTGCTGGAAATGACTGCGGTTGGTTGTCCTAAACCGGCCATGCGTTCGGTAGAAGTAGCCCGAGCCTTCGGTGTGCCGCTGCACGTGCGGTCGGCGTTTACCTGGGAACCTGGCACATGGGTACTTGAGGAGGACCCTGGCATGGAAAGAGCGATTATCAAAGGGGTTGTTCCCGACACCAGTCAGGCCAAAATCACCCTGAGCGGCGTCCAAGATCAACCTGGCCTAGCGGCGACGGTTTTCCGGACCTTGGCTAATGCGTCGGTAAATGTTGACATGATTGTGCAAAACGTCAGCGAGCGCGACCGAACCGATATTTCCTTTACGGTTCCCCTCGAAGATCTTGAAGTGGCTACGGCGACTTGTGAAGACTTGGCAGATAATCTGGGATTCCGTGGTGTAACCGCGGACCCAAATCTAGGTCGTGTATCGGTTGTCGGAGCTGGGATGGCCTCTAATCCCGGTGTCGCCGCCACCATGTTCGAGACACTGGCAGAGAATGGTGTCAATATTGAAATGATTGCGACTTCGCCGATTCGAATCAGCTGCGTGGTAGCCGAAGAGGATGTCGATCGAGCGACCGCGGCATTACACATTGCCTACGGTTTGGGTTAAAGCGTCTGTCCTTTATCCGTCGCGGTGAGGGACTCGACGATCGGTAACCTCAGAAGTCATGCGAGTAGGAATCGTTGGGGCCACAGGTCAAGTTGGCGGAGTGATGCGTCGCATTCTCTTGGAGCGATCGTTCCCGATCGAAGAGTTACGATTTTTCGCGTCCGCGCGATCGGCGGGCACGAACCTGGAATGGGGAGACACAGAAATCATCGTCGAAGATGCCAGCAAAGCTGACTACACCGGGCTCGACATCGCCCTGTTCTCTGCCGGCAAAACAACCTCGTTGACACTTGCTGAACAGGTCGCATCTCAAGAAGTTTTGGTAATTGACAATTCGTCCGCGTGGCGGATGGACCCACATGTGCCCCTTGTCGTACCGGAGGTGAACGCTGATGCAGTCATGAACGCACCGAAAGGCATCATTGCTAATCCGAACTGTACGACGATGGCGGCAATGCCAGTTTTGGCCCCGTTGCATGCAGAAGCAGGCCTTGAAGGAATGATCGCTTCGACCTACCAGGCGGTATCGGGAGCTGGCTTAGCTGGGGTGGCGGAGCTAGGGGATCAACTCCGCGCCACTCTCGATAACGCTGAAAGCTTGACGTTTCACGGATCGGCAGCCGAATACCCGTCACCGGAATCTTTTGCGCAGCCGATCGCACACAACGTGCTTGCGCACGCAGGGAACTTCGTCACGGACGGCAGCGGCGAAACAGATGAGGAACAGAAACTCCGTGACGAAAGCCGAAAAATTCTGGGAATCCCGGATCTGAACGTTTCCGGCACATGCGTGCGAGTCCCCGTTTTCACAGGGCATTCGTTGGCTCTCAACTTACGATTTAGTTCTCAAATAAGCCCTGAACGGGCGACAGAAATTCTTGAAGTAGCTGAAGGGGTGGCGATGTCAGACGTCCCCACTCCGCTGGTTGCTGCCGGTCAAGACCCTTCCTACGTGGGACGGATCCGACGTGATTCAACGGTCGAGCATGGGCTAGCGATGTTCGTTGTCAGCGACAACTTACGAAAGGGAGCGGCGCTCAACGCAGTCCAGATCGCCGAGACCCTGCTTGACCGAGTCTTCTCCTAATCGCCAATGGAGAGATCGGGACATTTGCAGGGCTGTGTCTTGCACCTTGGACACCCGTCGACATACCGCGAAACGGCTTCTTCGAGCGACAGATCCAACTGAACAGCAAGCGAAGCCACCCATGCCAAGACATCACCAATTTCGTGGAGTTGTTCTTCAGGAGTTCCCTTCCGGACCGCTTGAGCGAGCTCGCCCAGTTCTTCAGCCAGCCAAGCAACGGTCGCCGCTAGGCCTCTTTCGCTGTCACGAAGCCCGTAGGTCTTTTCCATGAGGTCCTGGAGTTCCGATAAGTGCACGCCATGACGTTAGGCTTCGAAACCCTTGTTAACAGGCATTCCACCTTCAGGCGTGAAACAGTGGAGGAGTGCCACCAAACATCCGTCTGATTTTTATGAATCGCTTCAACCGAGATATCGGGTGTGACATTCCATGAAACAAACTCTCACCGTCGTTGTCGTATTGCTTTTAGCTGTCGCCTGCACGGTCGTGATTGTCATCGGCATTGCGGGCACACCCAAGAAAACTGCTGACGATGAGATAGCACAACCGGTTTCTAGTCGCACCGTAAAAGCTGCAAGTGTCCCCGAATCAACGGTGACGACCGTCACAGAATTTGTCAGCGACGGACCTTCTCAGCGATTGACCAACGCTTCGGTCGGAACCATTACTTGGCTTCCGCGACCAGGTGACATCGTCGAATTCGGAACCGTTTTGTACGCAGTCGACCAACGACCAGTCGTCTTAATGAAGGGTCCCCTGCCCATGTACAGGGAAATTGCCTACAAGATTCCCGACGGTCCCGATGTCGCACAACTTGAACGCAACCTGGTGAATTTCGGGTTTGTTCTCGACGAAGCAGTGACGGGCGACCCAACCGATCTCACCGTTGACCATCACGTCACTCCGTTGACGGTGTCAGCCATACGAGATTGGCAGTTGTCGATTGGGATGACAGCGACGGGTATCGTCGGCCACGGTGATGTCATATTCCGACCAGAACCTGTACAAATTTCGATCTTGCACGGCGCTGTCGGCGACAGCGTCGACGGTGGAAGTGTTCTATCGGTCAGTCTTGACCCCTAAAGGTAATCGAGCACTCTTAAAGGTGACCGGGTAGCTTCGAACCATGGAGAGAGCGACGACACGAACGCGCTTAAGCCCCGAAGTTCAAGAGTTGGGACTTGAAGATTTTGTCCTTCAATTAGAAGTCGATGGCTTGTGTGTGGTTCCGCCGGAAAAAACGGGGGTCCAACCTGAAGTCATTGCAGCGATCCGCGATCAGTTATTAGTTGAAGCGGAGCGAATGGTTGGGTGCCGATTCGACTTAGAGGAAGGCCCCGCATCGGCTCTCACCATGAGCGCAGACGACAACGTCATCGCCCGAACGACTGGAGATGAGGGAGAACCAACTCAATTTCTTGTGCAACAACTCTGTGCCCGCGATCGTTTGTTCCGCGATCTGGCTATTAATCCCGTCGGATTAGCGTTGATTCGGCACATGGTCGGGCGAAGAGCGACGCGTTTTAGTAGTCACAACGCATTCATCAAATGGCAAGGCGCGTTTGGTTACGGACAGAACCTTGGTTTGCACTGTGACCAATTGGCGGTACCTCGCCCCTGGGGCCGCAACGCCCTCACTGCGAACACCAATTGGTGCTTAACCGATTACACCCACGAAGACGGTGCGCTGGCGTACGTGCCGGGGTCGCACCGACGAATGGAACCTCCACGCTTCCCCGAAGCGGTTGAATTAGCTGTTCCGGTGGAAGCTCCTGCAGGGTCGATGATCGTGTTTCACGGTGCAACATGGCATGGAGCTTTTCCTCGAATGACGCCAGGTATGCGTCTGTCGATAGCGAATTACTTCCGTCATTACATGATCCTTCCGCAAGATGACATAAAGAACCTATTCCCGCGAGAACTAGCCGATGACTGTTGTGATCCGACTCTTTTTGCAACCTTGGCGGGATTTGCAGACGAATTTCCGTACACGCAACAAAACCAAAGAATCCCTCGAGTCGTTTCATAGCCGGTGGCGGGCTTACACCGCCGCGTCAGCGTTAATCACTATTTTCCCGAAGAACTTGCGTTCCTCCAGCGCCCGGTGGGCGGCGATGCCGTCCTCCAGCGCGACGCGGGAGTCGATGACGGGCTTGAACTTGCCGCTCCTGGTGAGTTCAAGCAACTGATCAAGATCACTTCGCTTCCAGCCGTTTGAGCCGCGTATGTCCATCTCCGCGGTCCAGATGAAGCGCAAGTCTGTGGGAGGATCGAATCCAGCTGTAGCGCCGCAGGTCAACACCCGACCGCCAAGTTTTACGCACCGCAGAGACGATGCCCACGTGTCACCGCCGGTGAAATTCACGACGACGTCATAACCGCCTCCAGCGAAAAGGCTGCCCGTTCGTTCTCGGCAATATTTCACAAAATTGGTGGTCGTGTAGTTAATGGTCTCATCGGCACCAAGCGCCCGAAGTTGGTCGCATTTTTCGTCGGTCCCGGCAGCCGCGATGACAAAGGCGCCTCGCATCTTGGCAAGCAACAATGCGCTGGTACCGACGCCGCCGCTGGCGCCGAGGATCAGCACCGAATCGCCAGCCTCGACTTCGCCGCGGGTGAGCATCATTCGATGGGCGGTCCCGTAAGCGACAGGCAAGCACGAAGCATCGTCAAAGGAGACATCGTCTGGAAGTGCGATCAGTTGTTCCGCTTGAACAACGACAAATTCGGCGTACGCCCCCCACAAGGTGTCGCCGATCATCCACATCTTCCCATCCTGGTAAGTAACCGGGTCCACCAAAATGCGGTCCCCGATACTCCAGTCGCGAACGTCGTCTGCGATCTCCGCGACCACGCCCGCGCAATCGCATCCGGGTATCCCTGGAAGAGGAACCTTTATACCCGGCATGCCTTGACGAGTGAACACGTCGTGGTAATTCAATGAGCAAGAACGGACGGCGATACGAACCTGGCCTGCTCGCAACGCAGGCTCCTCGATATCACGGTATTTCAACACATCGATGGATCCGTGATCTTCGAAAACGATCGCTTTCATGCGCTTTGTCCTTGTGTCAGTAGCAGTTCTTTAGCTCGTTCAATCAGACCAGAGCGATCGATTTTGGCTGTCGAAGCAAGTGGGATCTCTTCGACGAACCAAATATGACGAGGGTGGGCATATGCGGGACCGTTCTGGAGTGCGAACCGCTTGAGCTCGTCAATACTCGTTTGTGCTCGAGATTCAATTCGAACAAATGCAGCGGGCAACTGCCCCTTTAGATCATCAGCGACAGGTACGACGACTGCTTGGTGCACTGCTGGATGTTTTTCCAACATTTGCTCAACTGAGTCTGGGTAGATGTTCTCGCCTGCGCAAACGAACATGTCGTCAACCCGTCCGACGAAGAAATACCATCCCTGATCGTCTCGCCACATGAGATCACCTGTGTGGTACCACCCATCGGTGAGCTTGTCGGCGTTGACGGCGGGAAGTCCGTGATAGCCGAGCATCACGCCATTAGATTTCACCCATAGCTCGCCTCGATCGGATTCGCTTCCGCTATCGGGATCGATGAGTTTGAGTTCTACTTTTGGGTGCTGGTAGCCGAGAGCAATTTTTGGTCTGGGGAGACCGTCAGGGTGAGGACCAAATTCAAGAACTGCTTCGGTTGTCCCATAACCATTAGTTACATGGGCATCCGGGAAGAGCGCCTGCACATCATCAAAAAGCGCTTCCGTGAGGGGTGCTGATCCGATTAAGACTCGTTGCACTGAAGACAAGTCATAGGTAACAGGGGATTCGTGCAGTTCGGCCGTGATGAGGGCGTACATGGTGGGTACCCCTGAACACATGGAGACTCGGTGATCGTTAATTGCCTCAAGGTAGCCGCGTGCCGAGAATTGGGGTAGAAGGACCACTTGACCTCCGCTGGCGAGTGCCAGCTTTGAAGCCATGGAGGCGTTCTTGTGGTAGAGCGGTGCAGATACAAGCATCACTTCCCCGGGAAGCGCTGCACCGTACTCAAGAACCGTAAAAGTCACGTTTTCATGAGTTAGCAACACCCCCTTAGGCTGCCCAGTAGAACCCGATGTATAGATCTGAATCGCGACGTCGCCGGGCTCCACTTCAGCGAAGTCGTCAAGGGGAGCACCAGCCATAATCTCGGTCCATTCCGTTGAACCAATCACGATGGATGGGACCGACGCCAGCGAAGCGGCATGTCCAGCGTCCGTAATGACCAGTTCGATTTTGGCGTCGCGGGCGATGTATTCGAGAGTGGATGCAGGAAGACGTGTATTCAACGGTACGAACACCATTCCTGCGGCGGGCGCGCCGAACATGACGGTGTAATACTCGCCCAAGTTGTCCGCGAGTAGACCAATTCGCGAGCCAGGTTCAAATCCGCGATCAATGAGCGCCTTTGCGAAGACGCGAAGCTGATTGGTGATTTCAGCAACTGAGGATTCAGCAATCGGATTTTTGGAACGGTCGATCAAGGCAACGGCATCAGGATTCGGATTCCGGCTAAGAAGTTCCGCGACATTCATTGGTCTGATTATCCCAAAACCTCGGGTTCGCAGGTCATCAAGATTTCAGCCACGGTCGCGGTATTGGGAAGCCTCACGATTGTGGCGACCGTTTCAGCAAGATCCGTTGGCTGGATCATGATCTGCGGATCGACACCAAAGCTAGAAGTCATATCGGTTTCGACATAACCGGGACATACGGCGGTAACGCGAATTCCGTCGTCGAACGACGCGTGCCGAACGGCATGATGCAGCGCCAGCATCGCGTGTTTACTCATCGCATATCCGGGCGCGAACGTCCCTTTTACTCGTTTGCCTGAGAGTGATACGACGTTCACGATTCGTCCCTCGCCCGAGACCGCCAAAAGGGGCAGGGTCGCTTGAATAAGACCCAAGGGTCCTTTGACGTTGACTGCCCACATTTCGTCAAGCAACTCATCAGACAAATCCGATAAATCAGCCATGTGGCCGATACCGGCGTTGTTGGTTAGTCCGTCGACTCGTCCACGTGAATCAGCAGTCGATTGAACCCACTCGATGGCGGTGGTGGGCTCGAACGCGTCGTAGCGGTGACATGAGACGTCGTCGTCGGCCCAGTCCTCAACCGACTTTCGCAGGCCGTCCACATTTCTTGCGCCGAGACTCACTATCCAGCCATCGGCGTGGAACCTTTGAGCTAAAGCCGCGCCGATGCCGCGGTTGGCACCGCTCACCATCATCACTCGTCCGCGTGGATCGATCACTCGAAAGCCTTTCTTCGCCCGTCCTGCAGATGGTCGCCGTTACTTGTCGGCTAGCGAAAGCATCGCACGATTCGGGTGTGTCCAACCGGGAGATGCAGTCGCTGTGTTGCAATAGTTGTTGGAAGCGCGGCCGCGAATAGCACCAACGAAGATCAGCATGCGCCACCGACGGTCGCGCGACATCGATGCGCCCGCTGCAAAATGGCGCCCGCAGCACCGCCATCAGTGGCGGAGATCGAGTTTCCACAAAATGGTCGGGCAGGCGGGATTTGAACCCACGACCTCTTCGTCCCGAACGAAGCGCGCTACCAACCTGCGCCACTGCC
>ENA-UPTF01001772-UPTF01001772.1-marine-metagenome-genome-assembly--contig:-NODE-1772-length-13248-cov-2.713234_pt1 | contig 13248 bp, 12 predicted proteins | sample MGYA00238166_ERZ767019 | MGnify/ENA primary metagenome ERZ767019 (study PRJEB28930, sample SAMN06266391) | marine metagenome | isolation source: Sea water from 250 m depth | place: Atlantic Ocean...
GTTGTATAAAGGCATTGAGAATCCCCTAAGAGCCTCTCTAAGACCAATAAAACAACAATAAGAAAGAAACCATGCGCGATTTCGTCAGTTATAGAAACTGCACGTATTATTCTAGACGAATGGTTTGGTGTTTATCTGGGTTCAGCATGTAATGAGCATTTTTGAATATTTGGCGACAATGGTGGCAATCGTATTGGGATTAGCGGCTGCAAATCTTTTGAAGGCATTTTCCAAAACAATAATCACTATAAATTGGAGAGGTCTGGGTTGGTTTCTATCACTCTGGTGTACGATTTTATTACTCGTTCTTCTTGGCTTTTTCTGGGCTTTCTGGAGACTTTATAGTGAAAGTAGCGAAATATCGATATGGGAATTTATTTGTGTCCCCTTTTTTTTAGTTATCTGTTTCTTTTTAAGCACGGAGTTTCTTCCCGTACCTGAAAAGTCGGAAGATAAAATAGACCCATATAAATATTTTATCGAAGCACGTAAACCTTTTTTTATTACTCTTTTCTTGTTCTGGGCACACTTGACGATAGTGCCTTCGTTTATAGGATACGAACAACCGATTTTAGAAATATATTTTGGTTGGTTAATGGTTATACTTTCTTTTTCGGGTATTTTATTAACCACCATTCGAGCTCACAAAATTCTGGTTCTACTATGGTCGGCTGGTTTTCTGAGCCAGGAAGCTCTTCAAATCGCAATTGGTTTGTAGGTACACAAGATAAGATTTCTTTAGATTGCCAATCCCATACTTAAAAGCTAATTTGGTAAAAAACACAAAGTGATTAATCATGCAAAGGCCAGAAGACAAGGTAACCGAGATAGCCGATATTTATAGTATCTTCTGAGCAGAAGACCCCATTGATGTGAATGAAGGAGCAATGAAAGTGAAAAAAATCTTAATGGCAATTACTGTCCTATGCTTCCTTGGCGAGGTTCAAGCCCAACTTGACACAGCTCAATTAGAGCTTGCGATGCAAAACAATGATCGTCCATCGGCAGATTTAGAGAGAGACCAAAACCGCAAGGCACTGGAAGTACTGGCGTTTTTAGGGCTTGCAGAAGGCATGACTGCTCTGGATTTAATAGCTATTGGTGGCTGGTATAGCGAAGTACTTTCCTACGCTGTGGGTAATTCCGGCGAAGTAATTATGCAAAACAATCCCGGTCGCGGCGTCGATAACAATATTGAACTAATCACTGATCGGTTAGAAAGGCGCCCAAATATAACTCACCATATTGCTCCAGTTTCTGAACTACCCCCTAACTCAGTTGACTTTGCATTAACAGCGCTCAATTTTCATGATGTCTACAATCGGAGCGCCGATGAAGCACACGATCGCTTCACTCAAGTTCTCAATGTCCTAAAACCAGGTGGCATATTCGGCGTAATAGATCACGAGGGAGTCACCGGAGCCGACAATTCCACTTTGCATCGCATCGTATTCGCTGACGCCGTCAAATCTATTATATCGATGGGGTTCGCACTTACTGGTGTGAGCGATCTGTTAGACAATCCCGCTGACGATCATACTCTAGGGCCACGTGACCCAAGCTTGGGAAGAAACACCGATCGTTTCGTGCTGCGGTTTATTAAACTTTAGGCGAAGTGTATTCACATTGATCTCACAGAGTCTCTCAGCCTTCTTAACCATGTTTAAACTACTAACAACAATAGTTAACAACCTTTTCTTCGCGTTCTGGTATTTCAATAGAATTAATATTGATCGTTATCTTCTCTCTAATTATTAGTCCTATTTCCTCGCAGCTTCTGCTTCTTTTCGTCGAGCCCCGGCCAAAATGCCTGTCATCGCATAATTGCCCTCGTGGCAGGCATACTCGTATAGCGGACCTTCACTCGGATAAAAACTAAGCTCTGCCGTCCATGGCTGGCGGTACAATTTCGGATCATCTACGGTGAACTGGTAAAATATTTCATTTTCGCCATAACGGCTAAAACGCTCGATAATCTTTCCTGTCGCCGTGATCGGCACTGGACTTTCTCGCATTTGCTTGGGGTTGATATTGATGGTTTCAACTATCAAAGTTGCGTTTTCATACCAGCCCCTTGAGTCACCGAACCAGGGATTCAAAATGTCTGAGCGATGCTGAGCCCTGGCTTCTTGTGCTGAGTTATAGGTGGGTATGATACGCGCGTCATGAACCATTTCAGCCAGCAGTAATACGTGGTCCTGGGTTTGCACAAATTGATAGTTACTGTTGTAGGGCGTGGACAGCATTCCTGGGCCGGCGGTGTTGCCAAACCCAATCAGGCAACGTTCCTTCAGGGGCATCGCTTCCGGGCCCGACGCATCGCCAACGCCACTCAAAAAGCGGCTGTCAAAATTAACACGCTGCAGTGACGGGTCTGGGTTCTCTAGCCAGGGCACTTGGCCGTTTTGCGGATCGACAACAAAGGAACTTCGATATTCACCTTTTACTCTGGCAAGTGACGCACCCTGATCGAACCAAAATTGGTTGTAACTGAACAGACCAAAGTCGCGACTGCCAACCTTGGGCGCTCCGGTGTCGGGGTCAAGCTCATCAATCCAACCCGGAGGCCTACCACCAACCAGCGCGACTGCCGCTCTAAGTTGTGCTTGCTCAGGAGTAACCACCAATGGCGAATCGTCAGGTCTATTTAACCGGGTTATAGACTGATTAGTCCAGGTACCATTCAGATCTGGTCGTTCCGAATCGGCAGCAATACAAATCAGCGGAATAACAGTCAATGAAATTCCAAGACAGATCGCTGTTATGAAGTTTCTTTTGAGTGTCCCCGAAATCACGGCTGAACGCTCAATCGATTATTTTTAAGCATTAGTAAACAACCTTTATTTTCTCGTTCTGGTATTTCAACAAAATTAATAGCCTTTCTTGGGTTTTTGATTCTTGCTGGAAGGGAGCTTGGCGGAAGAGGCAGGAGTCGAACCCACCAAGCCTGTCATTAACAGACTTCACCGGGTTTGAAGTCCGGGCACCCCACCGGGGATGGTACTCTTCCGTCAAGGAGTGTAGCACAACTATTTTTTTAAAAAATTATCTGAAAATATTAAATCAAGACTCTAGTTTTCTCCATTTAACTTCCAATCATAACGTAGATAACGAATGCGAATTTCTTTTTGCTCTAATTGAGACAAACCATTCTCAGTTAGCTCTATTTCGTTAGCATAGCTAGCCAAGAATTCTGAAACTGAATTGACTCCTAACCAACCTTGTTCGAAATCTTCTCGATACCAATCAAAAATTCTCGAGACATACAGTCGTCCTTCTGAGAAATAGTTTCGACTTCTGTCCTGCAGAAACAGCTTTGTGTTTTCTTCTAGCTGTCGCTCCAGTCTATGGCCAACATACGCTTCCGCTCGTAACGCTGGACATCCTATTGCTGCACAATTCACAGCAAAATGGATTCTGGGCTCGTTATAGATTCCCCAACCACGAATCATTCCATGCTCAACATCACCCAGAGAAACATGTTTACCAAACAAATTCACAATGTTTCTGCGCCAGGCTGAAAAAGGAAATAGGCCTATTTGTCGAATGGACCCCAAGTCAGGATATTCAGTAAGGACTAGCTCAACGGTCCAGGCGTTATAAGTATTGATTAGGAATGCGAGCTGTTCGGATTGTTGCCAGTTATCAAAATCGTCGCGCTTAACTTCGGCGATCTGATCAAGATAGATTCGCAATCGATCTCGGTCTGCGAGCATTCCCCCATAGTTTACCTGGGTGGCTTGCCCGCCATCGATTACACGCACATGTTCTTTTAGTAATGCATTCCAGAGAGCATTATCGAAATTTCCATAAGCATTTATTGAACTCAGAGAGACAAAGCACAGACAAAGCAATGGGATTTTCCAATCCCACTTGTTCCGGCAAACTTTTCCTTTCAATGCTACATTCATATCTCTGCCTACTTATGGCCAGGGTATTCAGCACCCTGAAAATACAGTATTCTTGCTGCGTAAACCGCGGAATTACTGCGGCTCATTGGTCTTGATTGTAGATTCTCAAGGAAGATCATCAAGCGAATAATACAAATTTTCGGTCATTTCTTATATTTACTAGCTCTAACATTCTGTAATGAATGATCGATAGCATATACAACCGGGTTGATCAGAAAAATTCCGAAAATTGGAGAGGTTGCATGCAGCATGCAGAGATTACTGGCTGGGGTAAATGTGTACCCCCCGCTGTACTCAGTAACGAAGATCTGACCACGTTCATGGATACGTCCGATGAATGGATTACCACACGGACTGGAATTCGGGAACGACGGATCTGCCATTGCAATTTTTCTGACATGGCAATAGTAGCCGCTAGCCATGCTCTCGCCGCTGCAGATCTGGATCCCGGAGAGCTGGATCTGATTCTTTTAGGAAGTCTCACTAGCGACAGCGTCTGTCCTAACACAGCCTCTTTAATAGCCGACGCAATAGGCGCAAGAAATGCGGCGGCTATCGATATCAATTCAGCTTGCACCGGTTTTCTTTATGGCCTGCACATTGGCACAAACCTAATTCGCACGGGAGCGCATAAAAAAGTCTTGGTTATAGGTGGAGAATTTATCTCCCATTACATGAACTGGAGTCGCCGCGATGTGGCAGTTCTTTTTGGTGATGCTTGCGGAGCTGTAGTCATCGAAGCAACTGATGAAGAGACTGGATTACTAGCTGCAAATATCGGTTGTGAATCTGACGCGAAATACGCAATTCAAATAACAAACCTTGGATCAGCCTATTCGAGAATGACTGATGATTTTCTTTATGTAGATTGGAATTTCGAAGGCCAAGAAGTATTTAAGCGCGCAGTAAGAGCTATGGCGCAAGCCTGTGGAAACGTTTTGGAGCAACAGGGTCTTTCTATCGCGGATGTTGATCTGGTCGTTCCGCACCAGGCTAACAAACGCATCCTAGACGCATTAGCCAAAAAAGTAGGACTAGACGAAGACAGAGTTTTCATCAATGTTCATAAATACGGAAACACCTCGGCGGGAACCATCCCCGTCGCGCTCACTGAAGCGCTTGAAGAGAACAAGATTAAACCAGGCGGACATGTACTGATGGCTTCTTTCGGCGCTGGGCTTACCTGGGGAGCAGGATTGGTTAAGTGGTCTAATCGAGTTACACCTATCAAACAATCCAGCGCGGAATTACCTCCTTGCGATAAGACTGCGCTTGAAATCATCGAAGATCAAATTAAGCGCTACGAGGAACGAGCTAAAGCAACTGCTTAGTTTCTATTGCATAATGCTATAAACAATCCCCTCTTTCATTAATTAGAGAGCCATGCTGTCACTCTCCTTTTTATTTTGGTCTACTGTCGTGGCTGCCTTAGTCGCTTTCTGGTGGCAGAGCGACAAGATTAAGTTGTATGCAATTGGCTACATTGCTCACTATTGCAAATCTCGGAATTTACAACTGTTAGATCAAACCATCGTCCTAAGAGGACTGTGGCCTATCCGTTCTAAAGAAGGCTCAATTCAATTGCGTAGACGCTACCATTTTGAATTTACCTCTACCGGCGAAGTTCGTAACAAAGGAATAATCGAACTGGTTGGTAGAAAAATTCAAGACTTAAAAATTGAAGCTCATATCATGCCCAGCGAACAGGAAGGTACGCATTAATGGTTTCCATCCCCTAACGACCACCGTCGACGAACGCTGCCTCTGGCCCGCCGAATAATTAGAGCGAAAGGTAGTAAAATGCGATACTTGAATCTACCTACTGTGCTTCCACATCTAGTTATATCAACCGGACAATAGTCGTAATAATCTGCGTTAGCAGCATTTATTCCATATTGCCGAAAGCGGCAGACTGTTTAAATATTATCCAAGAAACGGAGTCGGCCATGACAGACGCTGAAGCCCTGCAAAGCAATAAGACTGAGCCTGCAGGTTTGATAAACACCGCCATTAACATTATTGCTTCTCCTTCCGAGGCCTTTTCTGAATTAGAACAGCGACCTACTAAGTTGTTTCCCATTGCGGTGATATTGATCAGCATGATGCTGGTCATGTTCTGGTACTACACAATAGTAGACTTCGATTGGTTTATTGACGACTCACTAGCACTAGCAAATTTATCTGAAGACCAAATGGAAGCAGCAAGAGATGGAATGACTTCGATGTCGCAGACTACATTTACTATGTTTGGCGTTCTTGGCGGCCCGGCTGCCTTTTTCGTATTTTGGGTTATTCAGGCAGGCTATTTGAGCTTAATGTCCGCATTAATTGGTGACCGCTTCAAATTTACCAATTGGTTCTCACTAGTAGTCTGGACTGCACTGCCTTATCTATTATCAAACGTTGGGATGGCGGTAACCGTAGCCCTCTCTCCAAACGGTCAACTAAGTGCCGCTGAACTCAATCCACTCACGCTTCGAAATTTGGGGATGGAGGTCAACATCGCCTCCCTCGATGCGCTTTTTTTGCAACTCGACTTAACTATTATTTGGGCTATAGCGCTCACGGTTATGGCCTATAAACAGTGGTTAGAATCGAGCTGGATTAAGGCTTGCGGCATAGTGCTTGCACCTTATCTGCTGTTAACGGGGGTTTGGGCTTATTTTGCCCTCACTTAAGCCGAAATATGATAGGGTGAGCGCCCGAAAACTCCCGGTCTTGGGTATTTTGGTCGTTATTAAGTTTTACTTATAAGGAATTGGAACAGCAGTCATGAACCTCAAGAAGCTTTTGGTTGTCTTCTTTATAGCAGGAACGGTCATCGCCCTGCCCTTTATTAACCGCGCCGTTTTTGGCACCAATGCCAAAGAAGTAGACATTTCTGTGGTTTCTCAAAGAATCATAAGCCCTTCAATTCTTGCATCTGGATTTCTCGCTCACGAGGAAGAAGTAATGCTGAGCTCAGAAGTGATTGGCAAAGTTGCCGATCTGTTTGTGGAAGAAGGCGATCAAGTTGATACTGGTGATCTCGTCTTACGTGTAGACGATAAAAATTTTATTGCAGGCTTCGAACAATCTGAAGCCGCAGTCAGAATTAATACTATTGATATCGAACGCCAGGAAGTTCGAATTGCAAATTTAGAAAGGCAGTACGAACGCAGCAAGAGTTTGTACCAACAGGAATTGATTGGAGAAGAAGAGTACGAAACATTACTCAACCAATTGGAATTAGCGCGCATAGATTATCTATCTGCTCAAGAGCGCTTAGCTCAGTCGGAAGCACAACTCGATCAAGTGCTTGATCAGTTAAGTAAGACTCAAATCATTTCTCCCATTGATGGCGTAATTACCAGCCTGGATATCAAAGTTGGTGAAACGGCAATTGCCAGCTCGACGAATATTCCTGGGTCGTCGCTAATGACAATTGCCAACCCCGCTAGTATCTACACTGAAGTCTTAGTAGATGAAGCAGATATCGCCAATGTCGAAGTAGGCCAACGGGCAGCAATTGTTGCTATCGCCTACCCCGACCAACCCATGCGGGGTGTCGTGCGATTTATTGCCAATACCGCAAAAATTGCTCAAGGGCGCACTGGACTTAGCTTCGTAGTAAAGATTGATATAACCGACCCAGGTGACGTAGTACTGAGACCTGGCATGTCATGCCGTGCTGAAATTTTTACCAGGCAAGACCAGAGTGTCGCTGCTGTGCCAATCGAAGCAGTAATCTTTGAAGAAGATCGAGCTGAACTTCGCAGCGAGTACTTTGTATTTGTTAACGATGATGGCATTGCACGCAAGACTAAAGTAGATGTTGGATTATCTGACGACGAGTATCAGGAATTAACCAGTATTGTGGATAACGACATTGAAATCGTTATCGGTCCAAACCAAGAGTTGCGACATCTTCTCGACGGCGACCGCCTTAATACCAACCTTGTCGAAGAAGACTAAGGGCTTAATTGGTTTATAAGAGGGTCACATGGCTCTAATTCAACTTCAAGGCATTACGAAATACTACGAGATGGGATTCCAGGTAGTTAAAGCCTTGGATGGCATTAACATTGATGTTTTTAGAAATGACTATCTCGCCTTTATAGGGTCTTCAGGTTCCGGTAAGTCCACCATGCTTAATATTCTGGGCTGCTTAGATAAACCTACTAAAGGTCAATATCATCTCAATGGTACAAACGTCGAAAACCTGGACCAAAACGAACTGTCTGAAATTCGGAATAAAGAGATCGGATTCATCTTTCAAAGCTTCAATCTATTACCTCGCGCCAACGCTCTGGGCAATGTCATGCAACCCTTAATCTATCGCAATATTGGTATTAGACAGCGCAAGGAAATAGCCATCGAAGCATTAGAAAGAGTTGGCCTGGCAGACAGAATGGACCACTTGCCCAATCAATTGTCCGGCGGTCAGCGACAAAGAGTTGCGATTGCCCGGGCCCTGGTTACCCATCCATCAATATTATTGGCGGACGAGCCAACCGGTAACCTCGACTCTCGCACCACAATTGAGATCATGCAGCTCTTTGATGAATTGCATGCTGAAGGTCACACACTTATTGTCGTAACTCACGAAGACGAGATTGCTCATCATTGTCATCGCATCATAGAAATGAAGGACGGCAAGATTTTTAATGATAGAGCAGTAGAAAAAGGCACTGCGGAGTTAACCAGCTAATGTTCTTTGCTCTCTTCGAAAGCTCTCGCTCAGCTCTTATGTCGATTTTCGCTCACCGACTTAGGAGCTTTTTGACGACTCTCGGTATCATTATCGGTGTTGCTTCGGTGATTGCAGTAGTATCTGTTACGCAGGGAATGAGCGCATTCATTGGCGATACTTTCGCATCCTTAGGTACAAACAGTTTAACTATTCAGTCTTATACGCCCTTCGAAGATCAAATGAAGGGTATTCGAGCCCGCTTAACTCCTGAAGACTTAGAACTAATTGAACAACGAGCCGAAGGCATCGCATCTATTACCCCCATCCTCTATGCCAATCGCTCATCGCAGGTTAAATACGGTTCCCAAACTGCTTTCAGTCAGATTATGGGAACAACCTATGCCTACCAGGACGTGTCGCAGTCTTACACTCAAGAGGGTCGCTTTCTTGCGCAATCTGATAATACAACCAGACGCCGAATCGCGATTATAGGAGAAGATGTTAGAGAAAATTTAAGCTTGCCAGAAAATCCAATTAATGAATACTTCGAGCTTGGCGGTGAGTGGTTCAAAATTGTCGGCTTGTTGGAACCTCGTGGCGACATCATGGGCATGAGCCAGGATGATATTGTACTTGTTCCTTACTCCACCATGGTAAGCATTCAAGGTAACCAGGCACGTACTGATATACAGATTCAATTAAGTCTTTCTGAAAGTGCCGAAGTTGAAGATGTAAGCTCTCAGCTAACGAATCTATTGCGCAATGCGCATGATCTTAGCAGTGATGAAGATGACGATTTTCGTATTCAGACTGCAGAACAACTCATGGAAGAGTTTAATCAGATCATCGGAATGGTAACTATTGTTATTGGCGGCATCGTTGGTATTTCTCTGTTAGTTGGTGGCATTGGCATTATGAACATAATGTTGGTTTCCGTTACAGAACGCACCCGTGAAATAGGAATCTGTAAAGCTATCGGTGCAAAGCGTCATCACATTCTCATGCAATTCTTAATTGAGGCTTTATTACTATCTTTATTAGGCGGGATGATCGGGCTAGCGGCAGGATTTGGTTTAGGTACTTTGATCGCCACTTCTATTCCAGGATTTCCTCCGGCAGCCATTCCATTCTGGTCTATCGCGTTGGCTCTTGGCTTTTCCGGATTCGTTGGGGTTCTATTTGGTATCTTGCCTGCAGCAAAAGCTGCTAATCTCGATCCAATCGATGCTCTAAGATACGAATAAATCTTATCTAAGAATAAAATAAAAAATAAAAATAGATACCTGCCTTTCTTGAATCATAAGACTTCTCCTTATTGTTTCTGCCGCATCTGGTTGGAACTAAGCCTTTCTTAAATGACTACATTCTCATTTCGTTTCGAGGTTTAAGGTCAAGTTGAATCGGCAAAAATCAACCTATTCTGAATTTGTAAAATATGGGCCAGTGGCTTGAAAAGCCCTAATTTACTGGCCTGCGGGATTGATTTTTGAGAGCCGGGAGGTTACTGTTTGAAGTCGAGCTTCCCCTATCGCAAAGTCCTCTAATTCGCAAAAAAACTGAAATAATGGGAGTGCCCCAACTGTGAACCCAAAATTATCTCGACGCAGATTTATCAAGGGTGTGATCTATTCCAGTGCCGCAGCGGCATCAGGTGCTGGATACTATTTAGCCTCCGCCCAAACGAATTCCAACGCCGTCGTGGAGCGTTTGCTTTCATTGAATATAAATGGACAGACAAGACTCGTTGACGTATCTCCTTCCGAAACACTCGCCTTCACCTTACGCAATAAACTTGGTTTAACCGGATTAAAAGTTGCGTGTAATCGTGGCGAATGCGGGGCTTGCACAGTGCTATTGGATGATGTGGCCAACTACAGTTGCTCCTTGCTGACGCATACCATTAAAGATAGAGCAATTACAACGATTGAAGGGCTGCGCACTGCCGATGGTCAACTCAGTGCAGTACAACAAGGTTTTATTGAAGAACTTGCTCCTCAATGTGGCTTTTGTACGCCTGGACAAGTCATGTCAGCTACTGCTTTGTTGATTTCGAATCCAAATCCAACTCGCGAAGACGCAAGACAAGCTTTGGCAGGTAATCTCTGTCGATGTGGTGCTTATGATCATTACTTAAACGGCGTAATGCGCGCCTCGGAGTTGCTGTCATGACATTTATGCATATTGGAAAAGATTTTGTTCCGCCTGATGTCGAAGGCAAAGTAACCGGGGATGCAAAATACGTTGAAGACTTCGCACCTGAAGGCATGGTATATGCGCGACTCTTAACCAGTCCGCTTCCCAGTGGTCGCGTAGTAAGCATCGATGCGTCGGAAGCACTGCGCATGGATGGAGTTCTTGGCATTTTAACTGCTGATGACCTTCCACTTTCAACTGCACCAGATGACCCAGTGCTTGCTTCAGATGATGTTACTTACATCGGGCAGCCTATTGTGGCAATCGCCGCTATATCCGACTCCATTGCAGAAAACGCTATCGATCATATAGAAATCGAATTCGAACGACGCTCATTCGTAACGGACCCATTAGAGAGTTTGGTTGAAGGTGGGCCCAATGCCTACCCTGATGGCAATGTCCTAATGCAATCTAACTCACTGGAAGATGAGAACGCCACTATTCGTGGAGGGATCAACACAATTAAATGGCCGTCCGGAGAAGTAGAAAAACTCAGAAACGGACAGGAACCGCAAGGTGTCGAATTTGCCGATGGCTGGACTTATGGAGATTTAGACGCGGCCTTTGCTGAAAGTGAAGTTATCGTCGAAGAGTCTTTTGTTACCGCAGGCACACCACACCATTGTATGGAGCCTCGCAGTAGCATGGCCTATTGGCAAAATGGTAAATGCTATTTCTACGCCTCTACCCAAAGTCAAAGTGCTGTTGTAGAACCTTTAGCCGAACTTTTAGGTATCGAACCTGAAAACGTCTGCATGATTTCTGAAAACACCGGCGGTGGTTTTGGTTCAAAAGGTCGAGTTTACCCAACTATGGCCATTACTGGACGATTTTCACAGTTGCTCAATCGACCAGTGCAATTGCGCATTACAAGGGAAGAAGAATACTACCTTGGTGTTGGTAGACCCGGCATGCAGGGTTGGGTAAAGACCGGAGTGCGCGCCGACGGGACTGTTGCAGCGGTTGATGTGATCATAATTAGTGATGGCGGTCCCACTGGGCGAAATAGCGCTTCTTCTTCGGCACAACATATATCAGTTGTTTATACGCCCACTGCGATGCGCTTGCGCAATATTCCTGTTTTTACCAATACGGCTCCTAGAGGTGCTCAGCGCGGACCCGGACAAAACGAAATGTCTGCTGCCGTCGCACCTATCATGGATATTGCAGCACGGGAGTTAGGCATGGATCGCGCACAGTTCAGAAGAGTGAATGCGCCCCATAGCGAATCACCGGTATACGAACATCAAGGACCTGTCACCAGTGCATTCATGGCAGAAGCCATCGATATGGCAACCGACATGTTTAATTGGACCGAACGTGAAGCTGCGCCACGGCAACGCAATGGCAGCAAGATTCGCGGACTTGGAGTGGGACTTGGTTATCACGCCGCAGGTGGCAATGGCTATGACGGACTAGTTCGAATTACGCCTGATGGTCGAATTCATTTGCACAACGGAGTCGGTAATCTAGGTACCTATTCCTATGCTGGCACTGCGCGAGCAGCGGCGGAGGTTCTTAAGTGCCGTTGGGAAAGTTGCGAAATCGTTCGAGGCAGCACCGATCGTCACTTACCTCATGCCTCGACCCAGGGTGGTTCTAATACGATCTTTACCCATACCCGTACGAATTGGGTGGCAGCTGAAGATGCAGTGCGCAAGCTTAAAGAGATTGCCATGGCTGAATTTGGCGGGTCTTTTGATGAATACGATATCGCTGACGAACGCGTGTTTAGAACAGACAATCCCGATCAAGGAATGAGTTATGGTGAAGCCGCAACTAAAGCAATTGAAATGGGCGGTAGTTTTAGTGGTGAAGAATACCCAGAAGACATTCACCCTATTACGCAACGTGCAGTGATAGGAATCGCTGGCACAGGTCTCATCGGCGTCGCCAAAGATAATCTGGAGAAACGAGGAATCGCTCCCGGTTTGATGATCAGTATGGCGGAAGTAGAAATTGATCTAGACACAGGTAAGTACGATGTTATTGATTATGTTGGCATTGCAGATTGCGGCACGATAATTCATCCACAAGGGCTGTCGCAACAAATTAACGGCGGCGCAGTTTGGGGCTTCGGCATGGCAGCAACAGAAAGACATGTCTACGATCCACAAAATGCATTACCGGCAAATGTTGGCTTTCATCAGGCGAAGCTTCCAACAATATTAGATGTACCAATCGAAATGCCGAATGGCGCAGTAGATATTGCCGACCCATATAATCCAGCGGGCGGGCGAGGTGTAGGTGAGCCATCACAAGGAAGCGCAGTGGCTGCTGTTACTTCGGCAATTGCTGATGCGCTAGGTCACTCGTTTAATCGAGTGCCGGTAACGTCAGATATGATCGTAAATTTTGCTAACGATGCAGATCAGGAAGCGAGGTTACTCGCGCTCAACACTTTTTAGTAAATTTTCATCCAAGAGAAAGGCCGGCAATTGCCGGCCTTTTTTGTTTTCACGTGGTCAGCTT
>ENA-UPTF01001773-UPTF01001773.1-marine-metagenome-genome-assembly--contig:-NODE-1773-length-13244-cov-2.371535_pt1 | contig 13244 bp, 13 predicted proteins | sample MGYA00238166_ERZ767019 | MGnify/ENA primary metagenome ERZ767019 (study PRJEB28930, sample SAMN06266391) | marine metagenome | isolation source: Sea water from 250 m depth | place: Atlantic Ocean...
ATATGGCTTCGTCTAAGCATGGTCTCGCGCCGTCATGGACCATAACCCATTCGCAACTGCTCAGTGCTTCCAATCCAGAACGTACTGAATCTTGCCGTCTGCGCCCGCCTACGCAAACGTTGGTAACCTTACTGTAGGCTCGGTGCTGTATTAACTCTCTGGCACGTCCTACCGAATCTTTGGCAACTACCAGCACTATCTGGTGTACAAGAGGAGACGACTCGAATTGGTCGATAGTATGGACCACGAGTGGCATCCCTAGAACAGGAGCGAAGGTCTTGTCCAAGCCCTCCATCCTCGTACTGTTTCCTGCAGCTACTATTACGGCGCCAACTTTACTCATTGGAATTGATCCCTAAAGTTATTAACGGGAACTTATTCTCCCATGGGTTGGGCGAATATTATGCGTCCTGCTGCAGTCTGTAGCACTCTTGTCACTACCACGTCATGGAATTCGTTTAAGTATCGGCGCCCGGTCTCGACCACCACCATGGTGCCGTCGTCTAAATAGGCTACGCCTTGGCCTACTTCTTTACCTTCTTGGACTATGTTCACTCGTAGTTCTTCGCCTGGTAGGACTATGGATTTTAGGGCGTTTGCAAGTTCATTCACATTTAGTACTTGGACCCCTTGGAGTTCTGCTACACGGTTCAGATTGTAGTCAGTGGTTAGGATTGAGGATTTCATCTCGCGGGCTAATTGCACTAGGACGGCGTCTACCTCATTTCCATTCTCTACACCTACGTCGAGGACTTGGAGCGGGACCGATTCGTCTTTTCTGAGTTTGCCCAGCACTTCCAAGCCGCGGCGGCCGCGATTACGGCGCAATGGGTCGCTTGAATCGGCGATGTGACGTAGCTCATCCAGGACGAACCGCGGTACTACCAAGGAACCTTCTAGAAACCCTGTGATACTGAGATCGGCGATGCGTCCATCAATGATGGCGCTTGTGTCTACTAGAATGTTGCCGTTTCGGGAGGAGTTAGACGATTTGACTTTGTCGGTCTTGCCGGTCCAGCTGTGGACATCGGATGTTACGACTCCACTGTTAATGTTCAAAGCAGTGTACCGTCCGTCACGCAGATCAGGAGCTTCAAGTCCCGGGAAAATAGCTCGCATATCCCGTTCTCGTTGTACACCGAGTCCAAGGCCGAATAAACCAAGTGCTACGTTCACGATCACTGGCACGCCCCAGCTGGCCCACCCGGAAAGCGTGTACAAAGGAATGGAAACAAGTGATGCAACGACCAGGCCTATCAGAAGGCCGACAGTACCTGAAATCAAAGCAGATCCGGGTAATGAATGAATGTATGCTGCGCTCATGCGCCAGGGCTTGAGGATCAGGTAGGGGACTAGGATTCCCCCGATGATTACACCGCCTAGGGTCATTGAGAGACCCCAAGGAATAAATTGTTCAGTATTAGATGATAACTCCGATATATATAATCCTAGCCGCCAGCCGATCACCCCAAGACCCCCTGCACATAATGCTCTAAACGTCCAAAGGGCCAACAATTAGGTTACCTCCTTGCCAGATTTGGCCCCTCACTAGGGCCAGTCGGGCGCATCACAACTGAATGTCTCGACTATCGATTTTTCAAGCGTATGTAAGGCTGATTTAGCATCATACAATCCTGTGATATCTCATATTCTGACAGTGGGAGAATAGCACATGGACACATGTTGAGGAAGCCATTTAGGCATAGGCCAAGACGTAATAGTATGGCGACCTTATGACGTTTCAACTCGCGGACATTGATATTATTACTGCTAATGCATCGTATACTTCTAACATCAGGTGATCTATCTTTATTGTTCGTGCAGTAAATGCTTATTGATGGAGATTTATTCCATGACTAGCCGAAGAAAGCCTAAGGTATATCTAGTGGGAACGGGTGGGAGTATTTCATTTGTGGGCCGGACTCGCACTGACTACACCAACTACAGCTATGATGGGAAACACCTGACCATTGATGAATTATTGGCCAGGGTGCCCGAAGTCAATGAGTTTGCCGAAGTTCGGGCAGAGCAATTTCTGAATCTGGGGAGCACTGACGTTACACCCAAGCATTGGCTTGGGCTGTCCAACCGAATAAACCAAATTTTCCGAGATGATCCAGACGCTTCTGGTGTTGCTGTTACCCATGGCACGGCTACCTTAGAAGAAACCGCTTACTTTTTGAATCTAACGGTAAAAAGCAGCAAGCCTGTGGTGGTTACTGGTTCGATGCGTCCCCCAACAGGGTTAGGCACCGACTCGGACGTGAATTTGATTGATTGCATCCGAGTTGCAGCGAATCCTCGTTCTTCGGGTAGAGGTGTGTTGACAGTTTTAAACAACCAGATTCAAGCGGCTAGGGACGTAACAAAGACCAATAGTTATCGCCTTGAGACGTTTCAGGCTGCAGATTTTGGATTTTTAGGATATGCAGACTCAGATGAAGAAGTGGTGTTCTACAGGCGTTCGGATCGAGCGCACACAATGGACTCGGAGTTTGATGTTACGGATGTTAACGAGCTTCCAAGAGTTGATATAGCCCCTGCCTATGCGGGCGCAGACGGCCTAATTGTCAGAGCGTTGGCCAACGCAGGGGTTGACGGTCTGATTGCATCCGGACTGGGCAGCGGAGGCTCCCCTCCTCCCTATATGGCGGCTCTAAAAGAGGTTTCGGACGCCGGCCTGCCTGTGGTAATAGCCACTCACACTGGCAGTGGCCGTGTGGTGCAGACACGTCGTTTTACTGAAGAAGGCTATATAGTTGCGGACAACCTGACTCCAAAGAAGGCCCGTATCCTGTTGATGTTGGCGTTGACTGCAACCGGTGACAGATCTGAGATACAGCGTATGATGCTCACTTATTAACATCCATAGCCATACCGACTGTTTCTAGCGTTTTGTAGGAGCACCATTGCCTGCTCGTGGGGGCACGTTGGTGTCTCATCATCCGCGACGGAGTGGCAGAGTCGTGTTCAGGGCTGAACTTTATTAATGGGGTATGGGAGGATTAGTGCACTGTCCATACCCCTATTGACGCTACCTGCAAACTAGATTGTCAGATCGTAACTAGATGAGGTATAGGTCCTTAAGAAGGGTCGGGTGCTCCTTGTATTTCGTGATACAGATCATCCTCTGATATAACGTTCTTTTGCTTAAATTCTTCGATTTCTTCATCTGAATATCCGAGAATGTCTGAAAGGACCTCGTCATTGTGCTCGCCGACTTTGGGTGTCGTGCCGATGTTCACCGGGGTCCTTGAGAAGTGCCAATAGTCCCCCGAAACGGCAATCGTACCGGCGAGGAAGTCGTCTACCTCAACCATGGCCCTGCGTTCCCAGGGGTGTGGGTCGGCTTCCGCCATCGGAATTGTGTTTACAGGCGCCGCGACCACGTCGTGCTCAGTGAAGTGGGCGATAGCTTGTTCCATGGTCATTGTGGAGAGGAGTTCATTTAGCGCGTCGTTCACGATGGCGGCGTTCTTAGCTCGCTCAGGGCGAGTATTGAATCGAGGATCTTCCAGCCATTCGGGTTTGCCCAGTGCGTTACAAACGCGGTACCAGTGGTGCTGGTCGCCGGCCGACAACAGCACCCAACCTTCTTTGCAGGGGTAGATACCTGACGGAGGAGCCGTGGAGTTAGAGTCTCCACGCTTGGGTGCAATCTTGGAGCCATGGTAGGCGGTGATGGGAATTTCAGTCATGGAGTATCCGGTGTCAGCCAGGCAGACGTCCATGGATTGACCTTCTCCGGATACTTCACGTTCGTGGAGTGCCGCCAAGCAGCCGATGGCTGCGTGCAGAGAGGTTATGCGGTCGATTATGGGGACACCGGTTCGGATAGGCGGCATTCCTTCGTCTCCCGTGACCATGGTGATGCCGGACATAGTTTGGCCTATCGGGTCATAGCCGATCTGATCCCTGTAGGGGCCAAATTGACCATATGCGGACACGTTTACCATGATGATACGGGGGTTAATCTTTTTTAATTCTTCGTAACCGAATCCCATTTTTTCGATGGTTCCTGGTCGGAAGTTTTGGACAAGGACATCGGAAACTTCGACCAGTTTCCTGAGAGCCTCTTTGCCTTCTTCTTTACGGAGGTCCATGGCGACTGATTTCTTTCCCGAGTTGTACTGGACCCAGTATGAGGACTGTTTCTTCACCCAGGGGCCATGATAACGGGTCTCTTCGCCACCTAGACGCTCGATCTTGATGACCTCGGCTCCCATTCGAGCTAATACTTGGGCGCAGCGCGGACCGGCCTGGTGGCGTCCCAAGTCGATTACGCGGACGTTTTCTAGAGGATGATTTAGAGCGGCCATGGACAAAAGTCCCCCTAATTAGCAAATGTGGCAGGATGGAGGAATTGTAAGACTGCCTCCCGGAAAGAGCAAGATGCGACTAGCCCTGGCCTATTGAAAATCAAACTAAAGTTATGATTCGTTGTTTCCGAGGATTGATTCAGGTGCGCTAGTTGTTTGGCCAGGAATGATTTTAAGTTGCTATCGGATGGAGATTTCCAGTTTTCCGAGGATATTGCTCACATAATCCCGGATGACATCGTTGCGCAGGTTGATGACGCTGGCTATCTTCCGGTTGGTTTGTCCTTCTATCATTAATTCAAGAATCTTCTGTTCCTGATCCGTTAGTGTTGCGATTATGGCGTTTTCACCTCGATTTCGGATATGTTCTTGCGCATCGGCGATAATTGTCGGGTCTATCAGAGGTTGGCCAATATCAGCTTTGCGTATGACGTCCGATATCTCTTGGGATTGGGCTTTCTTAAAGATGTATCCAGAGGCGCCAGCCATGATTGATTCTACTACGGCCGTCTGGTCACCATATGACGTCAGCATTAGGACTTTGACGTTGGGGTTCTCGTCGCATATGTCACGGCACACTTCTATACCTGACCTGTCAGGAAGCAGGGTATCCATGACTATCACGTCAGGGACAGACTCGCGAACTTTTTTTAACGCATCGGCTGCGGTGCCAGCTTCGGCGACGACGGAGAGACCGTTCTGGCGTGAGACAAGCATCGCTAGTCCTTTTCGAGCGATGTCGTGATTGTCAACAATCAGAATTCTTAGGTCGTGATCGGCTGCCATCTGAATCTCCTTGGTAAATGCTAGCTATAGGTTACACCAGTAATGATCGTTTCACAGGTTTAGACCGTTTTAATCATAGGCAACTCTTTTTTCTAGTAAGGCCACGAAGAAAAACATTCTAACGCGAAGGCGAATACCGGGCCTAAGGTTCGGCAGGCTTTTGCGGAGTCGCGTTCAAATATCGGAATATCTAAGCTGCTACATCGGTGTTAATTGGTAAGTCAAATAGATTTACGTCATGACCCAGAGATTGAAAGAGAATATGCCATATTGGGCGCTCTTTAGATAACATCATCAGTAGATTAGGGGCTGGTGTTAATATTAAATTTATTTAAAATTAATTTAATATTATTGACATAAACATGTTCACTTAGGTACTGTAACGGAAGGGTTAAGTGGTGGAAAAGGTCTCGTGTGTTCGAATCATTGTTGCATGTAGGAACAACGGCCATCTGCGTTAGCCTAAAGTACCTTGCCGCTCTGGAGGTCGATTATGGTAATTGAAAAAGGCTTGTCGGAAACCGTGGCAGTCAAAACGATGGAAAAACAGTCGGATGAAGCCGAGTGCAAACACCATTGGGTCATAGAAGCAGCCAACGGACCTGTTAGTTGGGGTGAGTGCCAGATCTGCCATGAGAACAAGGAATTTCAAAACTCTATTACCGATGCCGATAGAGATTATTGATCGTCAGTGTTCAGGGTTCAAGCGACAATGGAAATAGCAGGGACGAGTTTGCTCATTAATCCATGAGCTAGGCGCGGAAACGGCCGGGAGTGGCGGCGTGGCACATTCCCTTGAAACTGGTTGAGGCCGGATACTGGGAGGAAGTGATATGAGAGTACTTTGGATTGGGTTTGGACAAGCAGGGGGTAAAATAGTCAATTCCTTAATGGGAATGAACCGTCGTTTGTACAGCGCGATCGCTGTTAACACAGAAGAAGCAGACCTATCGGGGTTGCGTTACATACGTGAAAAAGTCCTGATCGGCAGATATGCTCTTAGAGGCCGGGGTGTTGGTTCGGATATAGACCTTGGAGCTAGCATCGCTGAAAAGTCATTAGCCCAGATGATGGATTCTATCGATGCGGTCGTACGGAAACGCGATCCAGAGGTAATTTGGATTGCGGCTGGCTTGGGAGGTGGTACGGGATCTGGGGGTAGTTTTGTACTGGCTAACGAGTTGAAAAAAATTTACAAGCACATTCCAATTTATGGAATTGGCGTGGTGCCGTCGGTCTCAGGAATGCCCAATGATAAGGAAGTTCTGAATCTTTCTAACACGGTTAAGAGTTTTGAACTTTGGAACCACTCTTTCAACAACATCTTGTTGGTTGACAATCAACAGTACGAACAGCAACACGTTACTAGGGAATCTGTGGAGAAAATGTTCCAAAGGGTAAATGAAAATCTGGCTCAGACCTTGACCACCATCATTACGGCAGGCGAGGTTCGCCCTCCTCCTCAGGAAGTGTTTAGCTCGTCAGAGATCAAGGCTACTATGGGGCTTGCAGGTGATGTTTCGACAATTGGTCAATTCTCCCAGGAAATCCGGGTAAAGTCACAATTTTGGCGGGGTGGGATTGAGCCAGGAACTCATGAACTAGAAGACATCATTGAGAGGAGTATTGAAAAGAATGCCCTGACATTCCCGACCGATGTGTCAGGCGCCAGCTCGGCGTCGCTGATAGTGCATGGCAGGCCAGAGCATCTGTACTCCCAGGCGATTTCAGTCGGCAAGGCAAAGTTGGAGCAGTTGACCACTGTGAGTAAGGTGCGTTACGGGGATTATCCAGACCGTCGCACCAAGTATTTGTCCGCAATCACAATGGTTTCTGGTATTACGGACTTTTCACGGTTGGACCAGATGCGGAAGCGTGTACAGGAGTTGAATGGAACTCTACCGTCCAATTATCTTGTGAGAGATCAAAATTTGTTGGAGCCAGTGGCTCTCTAGCTGCTGGAATAGTTGCAGAACGCAAAAGATAAGGGCGGAGTTCACATCGCCCTTATCTTTTGCGTTGGTGCGTTAAGATTTTAAAGGATCGCTATTGGGTTCACTGGTGAACCTGTTCCTCCGACCACCCGCAACGGATTGACGGTCAGCATGAATTCGTAGCGGCCTTCCTCGGCGCAAGCTTCAGCTAAGGGTTGCAAGAGAGCGTTGTCTAACAGGCCGATTCCGTAGGCAAAAATGGAGCCGTGGACTGACCATGCCAGGTCGTAGCCGTTGGGTGTGAAGTCCATCATGTCCCATACTAGTAGACAGCAATCTGATTCGCGGATGAACTTGAGGCAGGAAGCGTGGAGTCCAGGGCGAGCGTTAGGGTCCCCTCCCCAGAGTGGGTTGCCGTCCTCGTTCCATTTTTCCCGCCCACTGTAGACAATCAGGGCGTCGCCTGGTTGCATTGTTATACCTTGGGAAGCCGCGATGTCCTCTAATTCCCAACCGTGGACTGGAGTTTCCATTGTCACGTAAGGTGTTCCTCGGAATTTTGGAACGTCCAGCAACACCCCTCGGGTGATGATGCCTTCTTTCCAATGCTCAACAGAGCCCCATACGGCCCCGTCCATAGTGACAGTGTCGTCATGCGTGCGGCCGTTCCACATGCCGTTCTCATCCCATACGTGGCAGAGAGCGTCGAGGTGGGTCGTGGCTGTACCGTGATAGGAGATACCGTAATAGTCAGCAGAGAACCCGGAAGTCTCGCTGCGGAAGACTTTTTTCATGTAATGATGGGCTGGTGTAGGGTTATTGGGTGCTGGAATCTTGGGGAACTCGCGACTAAGGGAGACTGCTCGACCAGATTTTACGGTAGCAGTAGCGGCTAGGCGTTTCTCCGGGGTAATCATATTAATAGCGCCCATCTGGTCATCGTTGCCCCAGCGGCCCCAGTTTCGATCTTCTTTCAGGTAAGCTAGGACTTCATCTTTGGTAGGTACGCGGCGCTCCATGGTGCCCTCCGTAGTCTGGTTCCAATATTGGTCTGGGAAACCTGACCCGCGCACACGATAGCAGAGCATACAAGGCTGTGCAATTTATCGCATTGTGGCAGATCGGAAATGAATTGTGATATTGGTTCGCTATTTCGTTGATTTTTGTAAGCAGGTAAAGAACCTGTCCATCATGGATCGAGCGAAGGTTTCCACCATCCGCTGGCCAACTCTAGCTAGAAGGCCTCCAGATGATGAATCACTATCTACGTCCACCGTGGTCTTACTTCCAGATCCGGTCAACTTAATTTGGGACTCTCCTCGGACAAAGCCGGAAGGCCCATTTCCTTCAACTATAAGTTTGTAAGATTCAAATGGTTGCAGATCGACCATTGTGACTTTTGCATCAAACTTGCTCCGGATCGGCCCCATGGAGATTGTAACTGTGGCTGCGTATTCGTTGTTTCCGAGTGCATCCATTTTTTCACAGCCTGGAATGCAGCTTCTCAGCGCTTCAGGGTCGGTGAGAATTTGCCATACCTTTTCTGGGGCTGTATCGAATTCATACGAGCCTGATAACTTCATTTGGTTCCTCGAACAATTTTTCAGGAAAAGTCCGCTAGAATCGATCGTCAGCCAATAAGAGCAGTTCTAGCAATACCTGTGTGCCGTTAGCGCAATCTTCGGGAGTTGAATATTCCTCCTTGGAATGGCTAATGCCATCCACGCTCGGCACGAAAATCATGGCTACGGGGGCGATGTTGGCTATTGCTTGGGCATCATGTCCAGCTCCGCTTGCTTGTGGTTCCCACTCGAACCCACAATTTTCTGCTGCCTCGGCAACTAGGGCCTGCATCTCCTTAGTTATTGGGACTGATTCAGTGAACCGATGGCGCTCGACGTTAACTTTGACCTCGTCGTTTGTCATGGTCTTTTCCGTCAGGAGTCGCAGTTGATGTTCAGCTGCTTCCAGGGCCTTCATGTCGGTGTCCCGAAACTCCAACCCTATACTAGCGCTGCCTGGAATTACGTTGACGGCGTTGGGTGCTGCTTTTATGGAGCCTACGGTTGAAACTCGGCATATCTCCTGCTCCGCAGCCATTTTTTGGATATCTAGTACCAATTTTGAAGCGCTAACCAAAGCGTCGCGCCGGGCAGACATGGGCGTGGTGCCGGCATGGTTGGCCTTTCCTTCAATCTCGACCTCAAAAACTGCCCGTCCGGTGATTCCAGTGACCACGCCTATGGGCGTACCGGAGTTATGTAGGTAAGGGCCTTGCTCAATGTGGAGTTCGAAATATGCTGCTAATTCGCCCGGTTTTCTGGCGGATTCACCAATGCGGGACATGTCGCCACCGATGTCGTAGAGGCAAGGGCCAAGTCCGTAGCCGTTGTCGTCAACAGCGTCAAGGTCTTCTTGTTCGAGCATGCCGGACATAGAGCGGCTGCCGACAAGCCAACGGTGGAAACGTGTTCCTTCTTCGTTCGTGAAATTGATGACTTCAACGGGATGACGGGTGTGATGCCCTCGTTCTCTGAGTGTGCGCATGACTTCGATAGCTGCCATGACCCCGAGAGCTCCATCGTATTTACCACCCTTCGGAACAGTATCGGTATGCGAGCCGATAGCGATTGCAGGCAGGCTGTCGTCCAAGCCGCTGACACGGCCGATGATATTACCGGCGGTATCTATTCTGGTCTCAAGACCTGCGTCTTTCATTAAGTTGATGCTGTAGTTTCGGCCTAATATATCTTCCGGGGAATAGGCCACACGGTCCATCCCGTCCGGGCTTTCCCCTAAATGACCTAATTCTTCAAGAGTTTGGTTGAGCCGTGGTCCGTTTATGGAATACAGCGGCATGTCATCGCCTCATTGGTTATTTGGCTTTCCAGAACGCGCTTTGAATTCTGCTATAGTTTTTTCGGATAATGCCTCATCTAACAAAGCGCGGTCCATACCTAGTCTGACAGCAGATTCCAGGTCCCGGTTGGCTCTGTTGGTTTCCTTCAGCATTGCCCAGGCAAAGGCGCGGTTGGCGAATGCAGCGGCTAATCCAGGGTCAAGCTTGATAGCCATGTCTAGATCAGATATAGCAAGTTCAGCATTGTCCATCTGTATGTGGACATCGGCCCTATTGTTATATGCCACGGAGAATTTAGGGTCTATGCGTATGGCCTGGTCGAAGTCTCGGATAGCACGGTGGAGTTGTCCCGCGGTTTTGTGTGCGAAACCACGGGTGCTGTAGGCGTCAGCAAAGTTTGGGTTGAGACGTACAGCTTCATTAAGATCTTTTAGGGCTTGGCTGAAATTAGAAAGGTTGGTGTGTGCCAACCCGCGGCTACTGTATGCGACAGCCAGATTTGGACTCAGGTTAAGGGCTTCGTCCAAGTCGGCTATGGCCTTCTCAGGCTCTCCGAGGTTCAGGTAAGTTGATCCGCGGTTGCTGTATGCCTGCGCCAGTGTTGGGTCTATCTCAATAGCTTGTGTGTAGCGGGTTACCGCTTCATCTAACCTGCCTTGGCGCTGCATCCTTACTCCAGAATCGTATATCTTCTCAGCGTCAGACATAGCTCCGGAACCAGGTACGGCCCAACGCAGCAATTTAGCAAGCACCTGAAATATTATGAAAATTCTCATGTGCAATCCATGAAGAATAGCTATCCTAGTTGGTCGCGTAACTCCGCGTTTCTGGCTTCTAGACTGGAACGGTCGGCTCCTAGAGACACCGCGGACTCGACGTCGCATTGGGCTTCTTCGTGCCGCCCAGTTAATGTGTTCATTAGGCTACGGTTTAGGTATGCGTCGAGATGGTCAGGGTTAGCGAGAATGGCCGTGTCAAAGTCCGCTATCGCAGATTTGGGTTGGCCCATGGCGATTAACAATAGCCCACGTTGGTAGAAAATATGAGCTCCTTTCGTGTTTAGTCTGGCAGCGCGATTTAGGTAGTACATCGCTCTGGCTGGCTGCCCCCACCGTGCATAGGTCATACCCCAGTTATAATAGAAACCGCTTGAGACGTTCTTCATCCCACCGTAGAAAGCGGCAAGAAATCGAAAAATCATCTGGAGTTACCTCTTAAACGTAAGGACGACATTGGCTTATTGGGTACTGATTCGCCGTTGGGCTGTAGAAATATAGCTCGGATTATACGCTTAAGAGACCGAGGGTGGGGAAGACTTGAGATTTTGGTCCGTCACCGAATTATGCAGCGGGTTTAGACCCGAAGTAGGTCTATCCATCGTCAGCGGTAGAATAAAGAAGAGAACCGTTTTCCTGTGGATAAACGGTTCTCTTCTTGTACCATCGTCCGCGTGGGACTAAAAAATTACGTGACTGTGACTGAGTCTCCGACCTTGATGCTGCCTCCATTAATGACTTTGGCCAGCATACCGCGTTTACCTTGTATCTCATCCATTAAGCCCATACGTATGGCGTCCATCTTGCCGCAAGCTTCGCAGTCTCCTACGGCTTCTAGTGTGACAGCATCACCAATGGTGAACACCTGGCCGGGCCGAATTTGGGATACGTTCATACCTGTAACTGTGATGTTTTCTTTGACCTGGCCTGGAACAAGCCCTGCTCCATCCAATATTTCTTTGTCTACAAACAAGACCTGTCTAGTGTTGCCTTCATAAGCGCTACGGTCGCCTTCCAGGCCCAAACCGGAGATGGCGGTAGCTTCTTGAACCGGGTCTGAGGGAGTCCCTTTGACTCTGGCAATGTGCAAGTTGGTTATGGTTCCTTGCGGCATATCGGTGTCTCCTTAATTTGATTGACGATCTTTGGCCACGGTGAGCTATTATCTTAAGGATATTCTACAGCATCACCAGTCCGTAATCAGCCTCGAGTCCAAAGTACATCTTTCCAAATGTTTCGTACCTGCTCTCGGTGTAGAAACGGTGCTGCTTGGCTACTTGTATATCCCTGAAACAACGTCCGATCGAGTTGTCATTATATGTCGCTGTGGTTCCAGCTAACGAATGCATTTTGTCCACGACTTGGACGGAGGTTTCGGATGCATTGGTAGCAGCTAGCAAGAGGTTTGCGCGTTGTTGCACCGTCACCTCTTTATCTGACACAACCCATTGCCAGACATCGTCCAGAGTCTCGTAGAGCAGTGACCTTGCTGCGCGAATGTGCGCTTCAGCTTGGCCGATCGCCTTTTGGGTACTTGGGTTCAACCACAAGGCTGTTTGACTTCCAGTTGCGGTTTTGTGCTTGGCCAGCTTGGCCGCTTCGTCAATTGCAACTTGGGCAATGCCTAGCATGACCGGTGTCAAAGCCGCGGCAATTATCCCTACAAAAGTGAACCGGTAAAGAGGTCCTTGGAACCTGGGCCCAATAGTGAATTCAGGGGTGAATGGGAAGGTACGATGTTCTGGCACGAAGGCGCCGTCCACTTGGATGTCATCACTGCCCGTAGCCCGCATTCCAATCACGTCCCAAGTGTCCAATATCTGGCAATCGTCCACGGAAATATACGCCCAGATTGGTCTAGCGGGTGCTGTGGTTCCTTCTATCTGGCAGGAGACGGCGATCCATTTGGCGTGATGGCAGTTACTGGCAAACCTCCCCGGGCCGGAAATGTGGAACCCACCTTCAACAATCTTCGCTGTCATTGGAGGGGTGATGGACGCTGCAAAAAGAGCGCGAGGGTCGTTGCCCAACAGTTCTATCGCTCCCTGATCTGGGAGTCTGGAGCAGAAAAACGCCCATAATTCGGGGTTCGTGAGAGTCCAAGCCGCTGCCGAGTCAAATTTGGCGACTTCTTCAATGGTATTGGCGTACGAAACAGGGTCGGTTTCCAGACCTCCTAAGGCCTTCGGGGATAGCATGGTTAGTAATCCGGAGTCTGACAGTGCGTCAAACGATTTTTGGGGTAATCGGCGCAACCGTTCGCCCTCCGATATGTTCCCCCTGAGCAGCGGGGCGATTTTATTAACGCGCTCTAGGAGACTGACATCAATCAAAGTCTTCATGTTGATCCTCTACAGGGCTATGTTGCGGTATTAAAATGCCTGAGTTGATGGTCATTATATTGGCGTATGGTATGCTTCGCGGAGTGTACTGATGAGGCTCTGCCTAATCAAGAGTCGAGTTTGTTTTGGACTCGCAGTCGCATCTAATCAACTGGTGTCTAGGACACGGTGATATCACAATGAATACAGGTGAATACCATGGCTTATGAATTCATAAAGACTGAGAA
>ENA-UPTF01001774-UPTF01001774.1-marine-metagenome-genome-assembly--contig:-NODE-1774-length-13242-cov-2.495253_pt1 | contig 13242 bp, 13 predicted proteins | sample MGYA00238166_ERZ767019 | MGnify/ENA primary metagenome ERZ767019 (study PRJEB28930, sample SAMN06266391) | marine metagenome | isolation source: Sea water from 250 m depth | place: Atlantic Ocean...
CCGCGGATCGCAGCAACATATCCTCCAGGACCGCCACCTAAGATTGCCAAGTCATAGTTGGCCATTTATACCACTGTCCTGTTTATGATTGATAAAAATTCAGATCTTGTTTCAGAAGACTTACGGAATTGCCCGAGCATAGCACTGGTTGATGCAAAGCTGTTTTGTTTCTCCACTCCCCGCATCTGCATGCACATGTGCCGACCTTCCATGACGACTGCAACTCCTATTGGATTTAATACATCCTGTAATACTTCGGCCACTTGGTGGGTCAATCTTTCCTGGACTTGCAAACGCCGGGAAAACATATCTATAATGCGCGGGATTTTGGATAGGCCGACCACTTTTCCGTTTGGAATATATCCCACATGAGCCTTGCCAAAAAAAGGCAGTAGATGATGTTCACACAAAGAAAAGAATTCTACATCGCGAACAATGACCATGTCTTTGGCATCTTCTTTAAAAATGGCATTATTTATAATATCTTCCAAATTTTGGTTATAACCCTTGGAAAAAAACTCCCAGGATTTTGCCACACGGGATGGGGTTTTTACCAGGCCTTCTCGATCTGGGTTTTCACCAATTTCTTTTAGCAAATTTCTAGTTAATTGTTCTAGTGTATCATGATTTGTCATTTAATGATCCTTCCTCATAGTGTGCAATGTCAATTTTGCCTTTTAAGGCATAGATTACCCCGTAGATGATGGGAGTATCCATGAAGGCCACCAGGACCTTAAACAAAAATCCGTTTTCCAGTAGCAGCCAGAATCTATTCCACTCAATTACACCCGCTGAACATAATAATATCAAGACAGCTGCAGTATCAACAAACTGGCTTATAATTGTTGAACCGTTATTTCGCAACCAAAGGTGTTTTCCCTTGGTCAGTTTTTTCCAGAAATGAAAAATCCTTACATCAATAAACTGAGCCGAGAGATAAGCAACCATGGACGCAAAAACAGCCATACCTTGAAGTCCAAAAACTTTTTGGAAAAGATCGTCATCAACTGGGGACCAAACTGTACTTGGGGCAGCATTTGCAATAAGAACAATAATCATAACAAAAACACTGGCGATTAATCCTGAAATCACAACCTGGTCTGCTTTTTTCTTACCGTAAAGTTCAGAAATTAGATCGGTCGCTAAAAATGTTATGGGATATGGTAGGATTCCAACGGATATTTCGAAGGTATAAATACCAAATGGTGTCCAGGTAAAAAACTTCTGAAAAATCAGATTACAACTGACCAGGGAAGCAATAAAGATCCCTGCCAAGATTAAATACAATCGTTCTTTAAAATTCATTATTATTCAGGGCCGTAGTAATCTGTGTATATCGAATGAGTTTCTACAAGTCGAAGCCGATGGAGTGTGCCCCGATCCAGCCTTGAAGCGATCTCACCCCAGGCCCAGATTAAAATATTTTCCGATGAAGGCTGTTTCCCTTTGAACCATTCAATATCTACTTCAATCTGGGAATGATCCAATACATTTACCACTCTCGAATTCACCAATTCACTTAATTTTTGAAGATCAACCAGCCATCCTGATCCTTGGTTAATAGGTCCAGTAACAGACACTTCTAATATATAATTGTGTCCATGAGTATTATAATCTTTGCCAAACACTTCCAAGTTTTTTTCTTCTGACCAGTCTGCATTTCCATATTTATGGGACGCGCAAAAATGATATTTTTTTGTAATAATCGGATTCGACATAGTTGTATGTTGCAAATAATATTTGAATTAAAAATTACTGTTCTAAAAATCTACAAACAAAGTTTTAGACTAAAGATGATGGGCAGAGTTCTCCTAGGGCACATTCATTACACTTTGGCCGCCTAGCGATACAGATTACTCTCCCGTGATCGATAATCATATGGGTTAATTTAACCCAATGTTCCTTATTAAATAAATCCATCATCTCAAACTCGATTTTTTTCGCATCCTTTGTCTTTGTAAAACCTAGCAGTCTCATAATCCGGACCATATGTGTATCAATGACCATGGAAGGCACATTATAAATTTCACCTAAAACACAATTGGCAGTTTTGCGACCCACTCCAGGCAATTTAATTAATTCTTCTAGGGTCTGCGGCACCTTTCCGTCATACTCTTCCACTATTTTCAGACTGGCCCCTTGAAGGCTTCTTGCTTTTTGATTATGATAACCACAGGAATGAATGTCTTTTGCCAATTTCCCCAAATTGCAATAAGCAAAGTCAGCTGGCTTTTTATATTTTAAAAAGAGATCTTTTGTAACCATATTCACACGGTGATCAGTGCATTGTGCCGATAGAATGGTTGCCATCAATAATTCATGGGCAGACGAGTAATTAAGTGAACATTTTGAGTTTGGATACTCTAAAAACAGACAGCTCACAATCTCAGACGCCCGTATTATTTTTTTTGCTTTGGATTCTCTCAATCGAGCAATTCGGACATTAAGCTTGGCATATTTTTAACCAAACTTGACCTTGGTACAATAATATCACATCCTGCAGATCGGAGTTTAGACCGATCACGATTGTTGATTTGTTTCATGGTCCCTACTACTTTTAATCCACGCCTTTTTAATTCAGAAACAAGCCCAACGGATGAAAAAACGTTTTCATCCATATCCACCACAGCCATTTTTACATCTTCCGGGAATGTAGTTGGATCTGTATTTTCATCAGAAAATTCAACCTGTCGATCTTGGTCAATACAGGTTGATGAAAGTTTGGACCCCAATTCAAAATCTTTAACAAATAACAGTATTTCAGGCATGTCTACTCCAGGGTGGGAACCATATCCCAGTTAAAATCTTTTGGTTGTTCCAACCCATTGTAACTAAGTCCCACCTTTTCAATTTGGCTTAATAATAGATTAACATGTATACCTCGGTGTACTCCAGAAAATCCCTGAAATTTTTCTTTACATTTCCTTAAAAGATTTTTTGCACCGATCAAATTCCCATTTCTCAAGTGAACAAAACTTACTGCCAATTGGATCAAACCCTGGAGAAATTTTCGATCTTCCAGATAATAATCAGACCAGAGATCTTCCCATGCTTCATGGGCTTCAAAATAGTCCATTGTTTTATAATGTTTCATCCCTTCCTGGAATAATGCTTCTTTTTTCTCTTCTTCATTCACTGATAATTACCGTTTCTTTCATTCTATAGTGCTTATCAAATCGGTCCACAGTGCAGGCCTGAATATTGGGGTCGTGTTCAAAAAAAAGAAACCAGCCTTCTTCCCGCATTTTAATAAGGAGTTCTTCTTTTTCCTGCATGGTGACCACGGGCTGCACATCGTAAGACATGACCCATGGCACAGGAATATGGGCTGACAATGGGAATATATCTGCTCCATAAAAAAGAGTTTGGACCCCATCTGATATAATCGGGTGCATCAGACCTTTGGTGTGTCCATATGTGAGATAGGTATCAATTCCCTCAATAAAGGATTCATGTCCATCTACAATTTCCACCATTCCATTCTCTGCCAATACTTTCCAATCATGTTCCATAAAGCTGCCAGCATCTTTCTGGCTGGGATGATTAGCAAGATCCCAGTTTTCTTTTGAAATCCAGTATTTTGCATTGGGGAAGGTAGGAACAATTTTTCCATTTACTATTTTTGTATTCCCTCCCACATGGTCAAAATGAAGGTGGGTACAGATGACATCCGTAATATCTTCCGCAGAAAAACCATATTTGCCTAGTGATAATTCAATACTGTAACGGTCTGTATCAATATTGTATATCTTTTTGTATTTCTTTTCCCATTTAGTTCCGTTTCCCGTATCAATCAGAATCTTAAGGTCATCACAGGTAAGCAATAAAGAACGTGTTACCATTTCAATACGGTTCAAATCATCACTGGGAGCCTGTTTTTCCCAAACGGGTTTTGGGATAATTCCAAACATGGCACCGCCATCTAAACCAAATTCAGATGTTTCTATACTGTAGAGATTATAGTTTCCAATTCTCATGATAAAAGTTGGTTCAATCTAGAACCTAAAATTCCAATCTGTTGTTTATTAGCATTTTTTGAAAGAGACCGGACAGCCTCCAAAGTTACCAATTCAGTTGCTTTTTCTTTTTGTGTTTTTTCATTCATTACAATTCTTTCTGCACAAGAAATAAACTTTTTTGAATCATGATTAGTCAACCAATGATTTGGATTGGGCTTAATCTTTTCTTTCTCTACCAAAGAGACCTGGGAAACCCAATAACTTAATTCTCGCTGGTATCCACGAATCCGCACATAATCACCTTTCCATAACCTTTCGACTGCAGCAAACAAAGGGAGATCACCCCATTTAATCATCGCTTCCCAAATTTCTTCCGGGTTTTGGTTTCCAAGGTTATGAGCATCCTGCAGGTCATTACCAGCTATTTGGTCTAAAATGCATTTTGTGAATACCCAGGTATCTTTTTTCAATTCCTGGAAATGATAGGCCCGCAATATGTGAAATACAAATAAACCATTTCGATTCACATCCTGCAAAGCAAGTTCTGCCAATGTATCCATGGTTCCTCTTGATTGGTCCGATGCCAAAAATGTTTTCGCAGCAAGAGATTCCGCTTCATTCCAAGTACCGGATTGACAAGCATTTTCCAGATCTCCCAAAAACGCAGTCTGGCCAATACCATCTTTCACCAATGCATCTAAGATGGACTGATCATTCTCCCTGAAATCACATTCAAATAAATAATTAACCGCAAACTCAAGGAGTACTTTGGATGGGTGATCCCGGTCATCACTGATAAAGTTCTTTATCGAATTTATGACACAGACCGGATGAATCCCTACAGCCCGGTTCTTAATAGTTGAAACACTGACAAAGATTAAATCATTCAAGAACTGGACTAATTGGGGACCTGTTATTTTATAAGAAATAATATTTTGACAAGTATGCCTATCTTTTTGAAAAAGGGCAGACCGGAAGGATAAATCAGCCATGTATAAAAAATTATTTTTTCTTCTTTTTAGTTGGCCCCAAATACAAAAAAAGCTGCATGGAGAATCCAGTACCCCTGGAAAATTGAGTTGGCCATTTTTTATATTGATGAGGGTAATCAGAATTATTAGGATCAAAACCAGCCTTCATATCATGAAAATAACCGGTTTCAAATCCCCATCTATAACTCAGCCTTCTACCATATAAGAATCCATATCGAATACTTTCAGGATCTTCTATTTCTTTATACCTTCCATTAGGTATAATCATACACCTGAAACCAGTCCATCCAATATTAAATGGGTTTTGTTTATCTTTTCTTTCACTCCCCTTGAACCTGTAATAGGTAAAATCAAAACTGGAATTTGGAGCAATGTTGTAACCAATATTTAGCACATCCCATCTTCGATCTTTTTTCATGAGAATACGGTTTATATCAACCCCTGTTCCGGAAAGCGGGATTCCTAATCGATATCCAATATCCGTATATCTATTTAAACCATATCGCCACCATATTACAGGAATAACATTTTCAGTTGAAAAAGAAAAACCCATATTGGTTTCACCTTCTTTAGGTGTTTGGGGGAGCACTGGCGGATGGGATGCACAACCGGACCCCCAGAGAATGATTGCCATTAATAGAAGGATGAGATTCCGCATCGTCATATTGACGAGGAAAATACAGAAATCTCTTGAGAGATTAAAATGGAAAAGAATGATACTATTTTAGATAGATCATTTTACGGCTCAATACCGCCGGAGGGATTTGATCAACCTGAGCTTGAAGAGTAATAAAGTAAATTCCTGTTGATCGGCCTTCCCCATCCCACATGTAATTGTAGGTTCCCGATATAATGAATTCTTCTTCTATTAATTTATCGTGTATTCGTCCTGTTGCATCTGTGATATACAATGTCACGGCAGCATCCTCAAGCAGGTCAAACGTTATCCGTGTCTGACCATTAAAAGGATTGGGATAATTTTGGTACAGTACAAAAAGTTCTGGAACCAGGTCTGTGACATAATGGTCTTCTATAGGTTGGTTGGTTGAACCAAGAGTGATTGATTCCGTATAATGCCATGAATCTCCATCTGGTATTCTGCTGATTGCGAAGGGTAAAGTATCTAAAACAATATGTTCCAATGTGATTAATTCATCCCCGCCTGATAGTTTAAGTGAAATAACCGTTGGTAGATTAAGATCATCTCTTAATACGAAAGAAGAGTCAATAAATTGTATTTCAAACCCAACTTCTGATTCTATGTCCCAAAAAGGCTCATTTTGGTTTACCACAAAATACTGATAATCATAGTCTGGTTTTCCCGCCACTTCAAGACGCAGGGTTTTAGAAAATGGATTCCAGGTCAATTCATTAAGCCAAATAGATGATTCATTCCTTGCGACCTTAATATGATTAGCAGTATCCCTATCCATGGGAATGATATCACCATGAATAGAATAAATCACAGATTCATTAATGATTAAGGGACAGGTTTGGATAAAAATATCATCCATCATCAAATCTACATAGGTCCAATGGCTTGGTATCGGTACAGTAATTAAATAATCATTTGATTGTCTAAACTTTCCCAGGTCTATATATTCATCTCCTGAAAGAAGGTATAATTCATTAGTGGAAAGCTGCTCAGGATGGAAAAAATATAGTTTCAATACTCTTTCAATCTCCCCATTGTGCTCACAGCCAACAATTCGCATGGGTGCTATGCTATCAAACATTTCGACAGCTGTAGGATATTCAGCATACAAGAGATTCCAATCCTTACGAATATCAATAATTGCTTCTTCAACATTCTTTAACCAGGCAGACGGAGATAAGAATAAATGATTTCTGTACATGGATTCGTATTCCATGATACTATTGAAAAGTGTTTCATTTAGGATGATATCATCTATGACTTCCACGCTGGAAGCAAAAGGTTTGAGTAATTCCAAGGGGAACCTTTGAAACCAATTATGATTCATCACAATGTTTGATTGTAATAATTGTAGGATCGGTTGAATACTAGTATAGGAATCAATTGTTTCAAACTCATCTTGAATATGCAACTGTACCAGATCAAAAACGGATTGGATTTTTCCATAAAAAATAAGGGAATCTTCCATTGCGGCACATGTGCCAAAAGAAGGCCTTTGAATATCGCTGTTATAAATATTTCTAAAAATATCTTCTACTTCAATTTTATAAAAATACCGTTCGTTTGGTTCACAGTTGGTATCAAGATAATTTGAATGATTTGATGTTAACACGGATATTAATTCAAAATCTGGCTGTCCAAATTTTTGGACAAAAACCTTGATGTCTTGTACATCGATTGAATCAGGATAGGACCAAGTAACCAATAAAGATCCCTGCCCATCATAAACGGAAACATCGATTGGATAAGACAGAATAGTATTTTCCTGCGGCTCTGTTGCCCCAATAAAACAAAAGATAAGAATGGCTTTTGTAAGTATATGTTTAAGTATGCATCTCATAAAGAAATCACTCAGGCGAGACTCAATTTCGAGATAAAATGAGATGGAGGCAAGCAATTCCTCCACCGAAAAAACTATTTTATGAATGTCACTTTTTTAAACTGTTCCTTCCCACTTACACTTGAGCGTATAAAGTAAATACCACTGGGAATATTTTCTGGTTTCCAGTTCAATGTTTGAACTTTGGTGAACTGTTTTCCACTGTAAAGATTAGCAATGAATCTTCCATCATAGGATAATACATCTACATTCAGATTAGCACCTGGTCGCATAGATACCTGAATAGTTAATGATGGGTTAAATGGATTCGGATAGGTATTTAATAGGTTAAAATGTTCTGGGGAAAAATTTGTATGTTCTATCCCAGAAGTTGTTTCATACTCTACAGCTGCCGCTGCGTTCATAATACCATAGCCATAAGTATTGTTGGCACTGTCTGCCATTGAAGCGGTCATTATAATCGCTTCACGCACTTCCATTGCCGTCCAATCCGGTTTAGCCTGTATAATTAAAGCAGCTGCACCGCCAACAAGCGGACAAGAGAGGGATGTACCGCTCATTTGTGAATAATTTGTGATACTGTGAGGATTAATGCACCAGGTTTGGCTCCCTCGTGCACAGACTTCAGGTTTCAATCTACCATCTGCAGTAGGGCCATGTGAGCTAAAAGTTGCTATTTCACCGCTTTCCTGTACTGCACCAACTGATATGACTGAATCAGCGTCCGCTGGAGCAATAATATAATACCAATCATCGTTTCCTTCATTCCCTGCAGCAGTCACACAAACCATACCAAGTCCCACAGCAATATCAATTCCATTGGTTGTGACCGCGGTATTTCCATCAAGATCAGAATATTCATACCAGTCAAGGTAACCAAGAGAAGTAGAAACTACATCTGCGCCATTTGCTTCCCCCCATTCTAATCCAGAGACATAATCATCTTCTTCTTGCTGGACTTCTTGGGATGTATCTTCAGTCTTAGCTAAAAGAAATTCTGCATCAAATGCAACTCCAATCAATTCACCTGGGGCATTGGCTGCAATAGTGGAAAGAACTGCTGTGCCATGGTAATCCTGGTTATTATTATCTTCTTCTTCTGTTTCATTTGCTGTTTCATTATCATCATTAATCACATCCCATTGAGCAATCACATTTATACTATCTAATGCACTGTGAGACAGATCAAACCCTGTATCTAATAATAATATTCGAATTCCCTCACCCGTATAGCCCTGATTATGGAGTTCATGTACATTGATCTGTTCTATTTGCGCCTGAGCGTTTCCATAATCAAAGTCCCTTGAATCAGGAGAAATATCTCCATGCAATTGGATGGGTGGTTTTTTATAACCAAGCACCGGTGCAATCTTATCTACAAATGGCAGTTCACTTATTCTATCTAAATCCGGTTTAGAACAAATAACAGATATTGCATTAAGCCAGCGGCTCTCATTTTTAGTCGTTAATCCCAGTGATGCTATTTCATTTTGATAAATCGGGGACACCTGAAGATCATACCAAAGATGATTTGATAAAACATCATTCTTATTTCTTCTTTCAATTGCTTTTTGACTAACTGTAACCGTTTCAGACCCATCTTTATCCGTGAAATAAATCCATACCCGATACTCATTCCCCCTTTTTCCATGCTCAATTTTTTGTGGATCGTATTTTTGCGAAAACGATAAAACCGGTAAAAGAATAAAAAACAAATATCTCATAATCATATCCCTAAAATTAGATCTGATAAGTAGATGAGATCCATAACATCCAGTATCCCACTTCCATCGAGATCACAAAAGAAAAGCTGTGTATCGGATGGTTCATCACCAAATAATAGCAAATCTGCAAGAGAAAGAAGATCAAAAATATCAACAGACATATCTGAATTAAAATCTCCCATCGCTCCTAATGGGAAACCTGTAATAGAAAAATCGTCTACGGTGAATCCGTCTGCTTCTACAAAATCATCCGATGTTTGTACAAAACGGAATCCTGATACTTCTACACCACCTAGTTGATCCAAATATATAATTTCATCTACCCAGTTGTCCTGCGTACCATCATAGCCATGCTCGCCGAACGGCTGCGCGGGTTGACCCGTGCCAGGTTCGGTATACAATCCTTCCAAACTGACCCACCCTGAATCTATAATGTGGGCCTGGAATCGAACAAAATCCCAGTTTGATTCTATATCCCACTTGGCACTAAAGGTAACCATGGGGACCAAAAAATAACCAAGATTAATACCTGTAGTAAGTTCTGCAATAGTTTCCTGTCCTGCTTGATAATCACCATCAGGGCTATCCGACATAGCAAAAGATCCTGTTGCAGCATCATTCGTAAGCCCCCAGGCTCCATCTACAACCCAGTGTATAAGTTCGTTCTCAAACCCATCATAAAATACAGTTTCAGGTTGGCCGATTAAAAACTTAATTGTGTCCTGCCTGGAAAAACTATTATCGCTATCCAAGTTAACAATCACTCCGGAATAACTTCCCGGTAATGCTGCACCATCCACTGTGAAAGAAAGTGAGAAATCATCCGAGTCTCTTGCATCCATTTCACTCATGGTATAGGATTCAGTATCTAATGAAATCAAATTATTAAGCGATGATAAATAAATCTCAATATCACCATCAGAATCACTGAGCCCACGGTTCTGGATTACAATTTCAAGATCTATTTCTTCACCCGGTAAAATAAATTCTTCTGACAGTTCAAACGAATGCATCACCATATCTGAACCGGCAACAAAAGCAAAAACCTTGTTTGAATGCAGTTGGTCTGAACACAATTGCGTTATTTCATCTTCTGAAGGCCAAAAGCCTTGAGATGAAGACCCTACCTCAGGGACATATGATATTATATCTTCGCTTCCATAGGTCCAATCCACTGCATCACCATTAACAGTATATCCAATTGTTGCTAATCCAGTACCTACAGTATATCCATTGTACCTAGCCATTTCATGACCAATTTCCGTTAGAGTAGTCAAATCTGGTTCGTCAGGCAATGATCCATCACCAAACGCATGTATATACAAATTTGAATAGGTATGATAATGCAAAACATCCTTGAATTCATGGCTAAGTATAAAATCACGAACTGCCTGTGTTTCCGGTTCAGAAAACTCTGATTCTCCACGATAGGTTGCTGAGCAGGGATTGGGTGAAGAACCTGTGTCATTCGATCCCCAGCCATAACCATAATTCCTATTTATATCAACTCCGCGATTAGTACCATCGCCGCAATTGGTATCCCTCCGGTTTTTCCGATGCATTCCGCCCCCATCAGGCTGGATCGATTCATTATAAACATAACCATCCGGATTTATAACGGGTACAAACCACATTTCTCGGTTATTCACCAGATAGGTCAGTTCAGAATCATTTCCATACTCTTCTGCCAGCATTTGGACAAAGTAAAAAAGATTCATCATGCTCACAGGCTCTCTTGCATGAGTCAGAGCCGTATACAATACTTCCGGTTCATCTTCATTATCATTTGGATTATCAGACACTTTGAAGGCCCATATATCACGCTCTTCAATTGACTGACCTATGACAATACGTTCAGATATTATGCTGGGATAGGAGGCCTGCAGTTCATCAAACCTTGTATTTAATTCATCCCAGGTATAGTTCCCCTGCATGGACCCCAGTGGAAAATCACGATTCATTGCTGGACGATTTCTTGATTTATAATGGGCAGTGAGATCTGGTATTAATATATCAAGTTGTATTCCCCTTGATAGCAGTTCAATTGTTTCATCTTCAGTTACGGTCAGATCAATGAAAACACCTTTTTTCCCTGTCATATGATCGAGGGGTATTCCCAAACTCCCTATAATGTTTATAGTCTCAATTGTAGGTTCAAATACTCTTATAGATTGATAGATATCACTTGCAAAGACCAGATGTAATAAAAAAATACATCCAGATATAACTCTAGATCGAATTTTCATTATACTAAATAGTGGACTTTATCCATTCTGTTGTGATTGACTTTGGTCGGGTAATTGGTATACCCAAAGCCCGCTCCCAAACCATTTGGGAGATCATACCCATGGTACGGGAAATACTGAAAAGTACCGTATAAAAATTGAACTCTCTCAATCCATAGTAATAGAGAAGTGAACCTGAAGCTGCATCTACATTGGGCCAGGGATTTTTTGCTTTCCCATGTTCCTGCAAGACACCTGGGACTACCTTAAATAATCTATCCACGATACCAAAAACATCATCATTTCCAATATGCTCTTGCCCAAATTTTATGAAAGCTGTGAACCTTGGATCAGGACATCTTAAAACCGCATGTCCATAGCCGGGTATTACTCGTCCACTGTTTAGGCGTTTCCAGCAATAGTCTTTTAATTCGTCTTCAGAAGGCAATCCATTAAATTCATCCCGAACACTTAATACAAATTTCAGGCATTCCTGGTTAGCAAGACCGTGGAGCGGGCCGGCAAGCCCATTCAACCCTGCAGAGACTGCATAATAGGGGTCCGATAAAGCAGAAGCAACCGTATGGGAAGCAAATGCACTCACATTTCCGCCTTCATGGTCACAATGAAGCATGAAATAGAGCTGCATCAATTTATGGAAATCTCCTGTTTCATCTGACAGCCCAATCATATGTACGAAATTTCCTGCCCAGTCCTGTTCTGGATCCGGTGTAATACGCTTCCCCTTTTCAAATCTCATACGGTAAATACCGGCTCCCAGAGTAGGCAGTTTTGCTAAAAGGCGTATCCCATCATCCAAGATCCCTTCCCAATACTCATTTTTTGACATTCCTTCATCATATCGTTTCCGAAACACACTTTCGCCCTGCATAGCAAGTATTGCCGTATTGAACATGGTCATGGGGTGGGAATCAGATGGCATTTCTTTTAGCAGGTTCCATACGTAGCCTGGAACGTCCAGATGAGATGAAAAATCATTTTTCAAATCCACTAGTTCTGACTCTTCTGGCAATCTGCCTGTAAGCAGCAGGAAAAAAACTTCTTCTGGGAGGATATGGGTAATGTCCAAAAGTGGTATACCCCTTATAATCAAACCCTTATCAGCAGAAACAGAAGATGTATCACAAACAAATGCTTTTATGCCTCGCATCCCTGAATAAGCTTGGGCAACCGTCACATCACTGATTTTTTTATCACCTTTATCCGCAATCAGCTGTTTAATCTCGTTTTGGACGTTCGGTATCTGGTTCTGTAACTCATTTTTTAGCAAACTCATGCTTTAAACCTCAATAAAATAGACTAATATTTATCTGTACGAATTTAACCATTCAATCTTTTATCTAAATATCTTAATCCAATAAACGAACTATAAGTCCTGATCTTAGTTTTGGTTCAAACCAAGTGGATTTCGGCGGCATTACTTTTCCTTCATCTGCAACATCTAGAAGTTCATCAATAGTAACTGGATACAGTGCAAAGGCCACTTTTGCATCCAGACTGCACCGGTGCTCTAATTCTTCCAAACCCCTTACACCACCCACAAAATCAATTCTTTTATTGGTTCGCGGGTCATTTATTTTCAGAATTGGATTCAATAGATGATCCTGTAATATAGAAGCATCCAGCCCTAAAACAGAATCATCAGTAATAATTTCATCTTTTGCAGTCAGTTTATACCATTTATTATTTAAATACATAGAAAAGGTATATTGGTTCCCGGGTATTTGGCGTTCGGATAAGGGTATGAGAGTGAAACTATTTTGAATCAATCTTAAGAATTGATCTTTATTTAACCCTGACAAATCTTTGATTACACGATTATAACC
>ENA-UPTF01001777-UPTF01001777.1-marine-metagenome-genome-assembly--contig:-NODE-1777-length-13231-cov-2.361031_pt1 | contig 13231 bp, 14 predicted proteins | sample MGYA00238166_ERZ767019 | MGnify/ENA primary metagenome ERZ767019 (study PRJEB28930, sample SAMN06266391) | marine metagenome | isolation source: Sea water from 250 m depth | place: Atlantic Ocean...
TATGGGGAGCAAACCGCACGGATTTTAGTAGAAATTGCAATTTTTCGCAAGTGAAGCACTGGCCAAAAACCGTCGTATCCTACTGATCTTGCTGAAAAATAATTTATTTTTATAGTGAGAAATTGCGCCAAAAAAAACGCCGGACTCGAAACCAAATCCAGCGCTTTAATGAAAATATTAGAGAACTAGCGCTTAGAAAATTGCGGCTTCTTCCGAGCCTTACGTAAACCAACTTTCTTACGCTCAACTTCTCTCGCGTCACGAGTTACAAATCCTGCCTTTCGCAAGGTTGGCTTCAACTCGTTATCGTAGTCCATCAGCGCACGGGTAATGCCATGTCGAATAGCTCCCGCCTGGCCGAAACTACCACCTCCGCGAACACTCACGGTGATGTCAAATTTCTCAACCATCTCAACCAATTCGAGTGGTTGTCGCACGATCATGCGTGCAACCTCACGACCGAAATACCCATCTAAAGGACGACGATTAACAGTAATGTTGCCGCTGCCACTGGTCAGGTATACACGCGCAGTTGAAGTCTTGCGCCGACCAGTTCCGTAGTATTGAGTAACTGACATTAGATTCTTCCGCCTACAGTGTAACAGTCTTTGGTTGCTGCGCACCGTGAGGGTGGTCGGTACCAGCATATACTTTAAGTTTCTTAAACATTGCTCGACCCAAAGGGGTGCGGGGCAACATTCCCTTAACTGCCAGTTTAATTACCTTCTCCGGCGAGCGTTCCTGCAGCTTTTCAAACGAGATGGATTTTAGACCACCCGGGTAACCAGAATGGGAGTGATATATTTTGTCTGTGGCTTTTTTTCCTGTCACCTTCACTTTTTCAGCGTTGATGACAACCACATAGTCTCCGGTGTCCACATGAGGCGTATATTCGGCTTTGTGTTTGCCGCGTAAACGGGTCGCAATCCCAGACGCCATGCGGCCTAAAGTCTGGCCGTCGGCGTCAACAAGTAACCAGTTTTGCTCTACCTCATGAGGCTTGGCATTGTAAGTCTTCATGGTACTTAAAATAGGCATTCGTTTAAGGAGCGCGAATACTACCGGAGAGACTGTTAATATTCAAGAAAATTACCGCTGCAAACCCAGCTTTTTAGCCTCTTCCAGCGATTTTTCAGTTGACTGAAAAATCGCCAGTTTAGGCCAGTAATTAACCATCCTCAAGCAAGGTGTCCACTGCTGAGATAATCGTAGGATTGCATCTCCAAAAGACGCGACGCGGTTCGCTTAAATTCGAACCTAAGACTTTCTCCCTGATAAAGATCTATAATTTCTGCTTCGGCTGAGATTATTAATTTCACGCGTCGGTCATAGAGTTCGTCCACCAGATTAACAAAGCGACGAGCCTTATCATTGATAGCTTCGTCGAACTTAGGAACGCCACTAACTATTAATGCGTGGAACATTTTGGCGATTTCAACATAGTCAAAAGCACTGCGTGGTCCATCGCAGATGGCATCGAAATCGAACCAGGCCACATCTTCGGCGTGGCAATGGGTTTCTATATCCCGATCTAAAATAGTAATACTTCCTGAGGTTTCAATATCTGACCGATTAGGAACCAGCTCGTGAAAACTCTTTAGCAAAGCCACCTCAGAAGAAGCATCCACTGGACAATGATAAAGCGTCGCCTGACTTAAACTACGTAGTCTGTAGTCGACTTCACCATCTAGTTGCACAACTTCTGTGTTTTGCTTTATCAGCTCGATGGCTGGAAGAAATTTTTCTCTTTGTAGCCCGTTTTCATAGAGCCCATTGGGATGAATGTTTGAGGTTGCAACCAATATAACTCCATTCTTAAAAAGAGCCTCCATTAAACCCGCGAGGATCATCGCATCCCCAATATCCAAAACAAAAAGCTCATCAAAACAGAGAACGCGAGTTCGATTCGCTATCTCGGCTGCGACAGTTTCTAAGGGGTTTTTCTGTCGTTTCAGGTTACTTAGATCTTTGTGTACCGATTGCATGAATCGGTAGAAATGGGTTCGCTCCTTTTGATCAATAGGAAGGCATTCAAAGAACAGATCCATCAAATAGGTTTTGCCTCGACCAACGCCACCCCAAAGATAGATGCCTTTGACTTTATCTTCTTTTGATCTGGATCTACTAAATAACAGAGTTAATTTTTGCACTATTGAGGGAGTATCGTCATTTGATTTTTTTATGTTCCGATACAATTTATCAAATAACTTAATTACCCTTTTTTGGTTTGGGTCTGCAGCAATGACTCTATCGATTAAGTCTTGTTGATATCTTTCTGAAGGTATCATCGTGATAAGGGGTAACTGAATTGCATTTGGATTCTAGGGGTGTTTACTCAGATAAACCACCCTCTTCTCCAAGTTCGATGGATTAAGAGGATCCCAATCTGAACTAATTACGGAGATACAGCGGAATTGGGGTATACTTAAGCGCCTGCTCTCGACTTGAGCAGTATCTTCTTCAATTAGAGGCATCATTGAAAATGTCGCTATGGTTAGTAGCAATAGGTTGTTTGGCAATCGGAGTAGTAGTTGGCGTTGTGTTCGCAAGTCATTTGAAAACTAGTCCGTCTCGTGTGCAAGAACTAGAAAACCAAATAAGAAGTTTGAAAGAGTCTCATGGTGAATATCGCGATAGCGTTAGCGACCATTTCTCAATGACCGCCGAACTCGTTCAGCACATGACCGAAAGCTATAAAGAGGTCTACCAGCATTTAGCCAGTGGTGCCCAAGATTTATGTAGCACAGAAGTTGCCAGCAAATTACTACCCACTGAATCAGACGCTGTATTTGAAGCCGCTGGCCTGGAAGAGGAGGCGGCAGGACTTATCCCACCAAAAGATTATGCTGTTAAACAATCACCCGATCAGATTGGAGCTCTGTCTGAAGACTTTGGTATTGAGAAATCCAAATCTGTTGCTGATGAAGAAATTCCAATCCAGCCAGCAAAGTAAATTATCCACAAAGTAATCCCATAATCTATCAAGTCACCTTACTGAGCAACTGCAATAGAGCATCGAAGCATGGCGGAGTACAACCTTACTCATTTAAAACAACTAGAAGCTGAAAGCATTCATATTATCCGAGAAGTTGCCGCCGAATTTGATAAGCCAGTTATGCTCTACTCAATCGGAAAAGACTCCTCAGTTATGTTACACCTGGCTCTTAAAGCATTTTACCCAGGCAGACCTCCTTTCCCCTTAATGCATGTTGATACGACCTGGAAATTCAAAGAGATGATTGAGTTTCGTGATCAACAAATTAAAAAACTAGATCTAGATATGATCGTACACATCAATGAGGAAGGTGTAGCTGCAGGCGTAGGCCCATTTACCCATGGCAGCGAAAAGCATACGGATATAATGAAAACTCAGGCTTTGAAAAAAGCCTTGGACAAATACCAGTTTGATGCTGCTTTTGGAGGCGCTCGAAGAGACGAAGAAAAATCCCGAGCAAAAGAACGAGTATTTTCTTTTCGGGACAAGAATCACGTATGGGATCCTAAAAACCAGCGCCCTGAGTTGTGGAATATTTTTAACGGCAAAGTTAAAAAGGGCGAAAGTATTCGTGTGTTCCCACTTTCAAATTGGACTGAATTGGATATCTGGCAATACATTTACCTGAATAATATCGATATCGTTCCTTTGTATTTTGCCAAGCCGAGACCGATCGTGCATCTCGATGGCGTTGATATTCTTGTCGATGATGATCGCATGCCAATCGAAGAAGAGCAGAAAATAGAAACAAAAACTGTGCGCTTTCGAACTCTCGGTTGCTATCCCTTGACCGGCGCAGTCGAATCAACTGCCACTACGCTGCCAGAAATCATTCAGGAAATGTTGCTGACTACTAGCAGCGAAAGACAAGGCAGATTAATTGACACGGACCGGACAGGCTCCATGGAAGAAAAGAAACGCAAGGGATATTTCTAGCTAATCATGTCTCATCAATCCGAATTAATCAGCACCGATATTAACACTTACTTGGCACAACACGAGCGCAAAGAGTTATTACGTCTACTTACCTGTGGCAGTGTTGACGATGGCAAGAGCACTCTGATCGGTCGTTTGTTGCACGATTCAAAATTGATTTATGAAGATCAACTCGCTGCCATCGAAGCAGACAGCGTTAAATCTAGGACTACAGGCAGACTCGATTTAGCTTTACTCGTCGATGGATTACAGGCAGAACGGGAGCAAGGTATTACTATCGATGTGGCTTACCGTTATTTCTCAACTGCGAAGAGAAAATTCATAATCGCCGACACACCAGGTCATGAACAATACACGCGCAATATGGCTACCGGCGCATCAACCTGCGACCTCGCCATCATATTGATCGATGCCCGTAATGGTGTTCAAACCCAGACTCGCCGACATAGCTTTATCGCTTCATTATTAGGCATAAAACACATTATTGTCGCTATTAATAAGATGGACCTAGTGGGCTACGAAGAATCGGTATATGAAAAAATTAAGGCCGACTATTTGGAATTTTCTCAAAAACTGGCGCCTGCCAATTTTCATTTCATTCCATTGTCTGCATTGAATGGCGACAACGTCGTTAATGTCAGTAAAAACATGCCTTGGTATGAAGCTGGCGCTTTAATGCCAATTCTCGAAACTATAGAAATTTCAGCTGACCGCAATTACACAGATTTCCGTTTTCCGGTGCAATATGTGAATCGACCTAATTTGAATTTCCGCGGTTTCTGCGGAACCATCGCTTCCGGTGTAATTCGCAAAGGCGATGAGATTACTGTTTTGCCATCCAATAAGACCAGTCGAATAAAATCAATTGTTACTTTCGACGAAGAATTGGAATTAGCCCATGCAGAAATGGCTATTACTCTCACTCTAGAAGACGAGATAGATGTAAGTAGGGGTGATGTAATAGCTCACTCCAATAATTTGCCCACTAATCATAATAGCTTTGAAGCCACTTTAGTGTGGATGACCGATAACCCTCTCCTTTCAGGTAAAGATTACGAGGTGAAAATAGGAACAACCACTGTAAACGGTCAGATAAAAACTCTTCGCCACAAGATTGATGTCAATTCTCTCGAAGAATTAAAGGCACCGTCATTGGAGCTCAATGAAATTGGCTTGATTGAAATAACATTAGACAAGAAAGTGAGTTTCGATGCTTACAAAGAAAATCAGGCAACGGGAAGTTTCATAGTCATCGATCCATTAACCGATGTGACTATTGGTGCAGGTATGATCGAGGGCGAACAACAAGAACGCAAACCGCAGGCAGAATTTCACAATATTCACGTTACTAAAGAAGAAAGAGCAGCTCGTTACGGCCAAAACCCTGCGACAATAATGTTTATTGGTGTGTCCGGATCAGGAAAATCCACACTCGCGCATGGATTGGAAAGGCGTCTATTTGATAAAGGTCGAGTAAGCACCGTTCTTGATGGTAAGACCATGCGATTGGGCATTAGTAAAGACCTGCCTCGTGATGCAGAAGGCCGTGCTGAAAATCTTCGCCGTTCGGCACATATTGCGAAATTTCTTAACGACTCTGGGGTAATCTGCTGTGCTTCATTCGTCGCCCCCAATGCCGATTCCAGAGAGCATGCACTGAGTGTGATCGGCAAAGACAACTGTTATCTGGTTTTCTGTAATCCCCCGATTGAGGTTTGCATGCAAAGAGATCCATCGGGTCTATACGCAGCTGCGGAAGGAAGTGATTCAACAAATATCCCTGGATTGTCATTCCCTTATACTCCCCCTGAAGCAATTCATTTGGAATTAGACACGGATGCTCTTTCCATTGAGGAATGTTTGGATAGAGTTGTTACGTTGATGGATCATAAGAAAATAATTTAAGCCGGATTATCTATATCGATAAACTCGTGCTCTAAAGTAAATTTCTCTGCCAGATAATTTCCTACAGCTTGCACACCATAACGTTCCGTTGCGTGATGCCCGGCTGAGAAAAAATGCAATCCAGATTCCCGCGCTATATGCACAGTTTGTTCAGAAATTTCACCAGTAAGGTAAGCATCTACACCGGCTTCCACAGCTAGCTCGATAAATCCCTGCGCAGCTCCAGTGCACCAGGCAATTGTTTCTATACTTTCTTTCTTGCCCTTAACTGCCAATGGTTCTCTTTCAAGTTTATTCGCTACATGAGAGCTCAGTTCTTCAAAATTCATTGCTTGCTTAAGGCGACCCGAGAAAACTATAGGATTATTGGAATCATCCAAAGACGTTCCGATTTCAAAATCTAATACCTTTGCCAGTTGCGCATTGTTACCAAGCTCGATGTGGGCATCCAAAGGCAAATGAAAAGCGGCAAGACTAATGTTGCTATTCAGAAGAGATTCGATACGCACTTTCTTTAAGCCTGTAATGGTCTGATCTTCGCCACGCCAAAAGTAACCATGATGCACTAGAATTAAGTGAGCCTTCACTGAAACTGCCGCATCTATTAATGCCTTACACGCAGTTACGCCAGAAACAATTTTTCCAACACTTTCGACTCCTTCTACTTGCAAACCATTTGGGCAATAGTCACTAAACTGCTCAGGTTTAAGCAGATTTTTAAGCTCGATATCCAATTCTTTCAGACTAACTGGCATTGGAAACAACCTCTAGGCACTGTATATTGCAAGTAGTGGTCATCATAGCATATTGAGAACTTCACCTGCGGACTGGACCATGGAACGAGTAGTAAAAATAATTCAATTTATTAGCTGGCCAGTTGTGAGCGGAATTCTGCTTGCAATTGTTTACCTGCAGTATCAACAATTGGATCAACTAAGTCAGCGGGTTGAGTTAACCAACCAGAATTTATCTATTGAAGAATCTAATAATTCATTTTCTGAGGCTATTCGCAAAGCGTCACCATCTGTCGTAGGAATAACGGCCACTAGATTTGATGTCGGGTCCGTAGAACTCCTTTCAGAAGATCAAGTCACTTTCAATTTAGAAGAACAGAACAGCTTGGGTTCCGGGGTTATTGTTAGCGAAAATGGATTCATCCTGACAAATCTGCATGTAGTAGATAACTTGCTTGATTTTTTTGAAACTGAAGTTACCTTAAATGACGATCGACGCACTCCAGCAACGGTTGTAGCCTGGGATCGAGTTAATGATCTTGCCGTTCTTCATATTAATATGGAAAACCTGACCCCAATAGAAATGGGTGATGTGCAGGAGCTACAAGTTGGCGATATTGTTTTCGCCATTGGCTATCCGCGAAATATCGGTCAATCAGTAACTCAAGGGATTGTTAGCGCTATTAATCACAATCCCGATGAAACTGTTTCATTTATTCAAACCGATGCGGCTATCAATCCTGGTAATTCGGGTGGTGCATTGATCGATTCTGAAGGAAATCTGATTGGCATCAATTCCTCTATTTTTTCAGAGTCTGGAAACTTCGAAGGCATAGGATTTGCTACCCCTGCAAGCATTGCATTTAACTCGATGGAAGATCTAGTAGCACAGGCCATCGAAGGTAACTCTGGTTACTTAGGCGTATTAACTGGCGAAGCCCTTGATTCTCAATCTAGTCAGCTGTTTTTTGGAGTTGACCATATTCGCGGCATGCTGGTAGAGAGCGTTGATGATGGTGGTGCCGCCGAACAGGCCGGAATCAGGCCCGGTGATGTAATTACTCGAGTTGAAAATACTCAAGTTGTCGATGCTGAAAATATCTTGATGGAAGTAAGAAACAAGAAACCTGGGGATACAATTAATATTCAGGTTTATAGAAATGGCCAGACATTTAACCTTCCAACCACGCTAGGGTTTGGTGAAGCACGGATTATCGAACCCCCAAGCCCGAATTAACTAGTCCAAATCTTTATCTAATCGATACTCTGCCGATAAGGCATGAGCCTGAAGATGCTCATTGCGTGCCAACTCTGCTGCAGTGCCAGCTAGCTTATGAGCTCCTTGAGGGGAGCAGTTAATTATGGAACTGCGTTTCTGAAAATCGTAAACACCTAACGCGGAGAAAAATCTTGCGGTTCCAGAAGTTGGTAGGACATGACTTGGACCAGCACAATAATCCCCTAATGCTTCTGCGCTGTGTCTCCCTAAAAATATTGCACCTGCATTGTTAATCTCATTGACCAGGCTTTCCGGATCGGCTACAGAAATTTCCAGATGTTCTGGTGCAATCAAATTACTCACCATAGCAGCATCAGATAAATCTTTAGCACAAACAAATATCCCTCTGGTGTTAAGTGAAGTCTCAATGATTTCTTTGCGTTCCATCTCTGGCAGTAATTTTTCGATACTAAGCTGCACCGCGTCGATAAACTGCCCCTCGGTTGCAATCAAAATTGATTGCGCCTGTTCATCATGCTCAGCCTGAGAAAACAAATCCATGGCAATCCAATCAGGATTCGTATCACCATCACAGATAATTGTTAGCTCAGATGGGCCAGCAAGCATGTCTATTCCAACATCGCCAAACACCATTTTCTTAGCAACGGTCACATAGACATTGCCAGGACCGGTAATCTTGTCCACTCTCGGTATAGTCTCTGTTCCATACGCTAGCGCGCCAATAGCCTGCGCTCCGCCAATAGTGTAGAGCCGGCTAACTCCTGCTAATGCAGCTGCAGCAAAGACTAAGTTACCATCTTCACCATATGGTGTTGGAACCGTAGCGATAATTTCCTCAACTCCAGCTACCTGAGCAGGAATCGCCAACATTAATACTGATGAAGGATAGTTGGCCTTTCCTCCTGGCACATAGACTCCAACCTTTTCCAAAGGACTGATTTTCTGTCCATAAACAGATCCGTCTGCTTCTTCATAGTGCCAGGAACCTTGTTTTTGTTTTTCATGATAATTGCGAATGCGTTCAGCTGCATGGGTTAAGGCTTGTTGTTGTTCTGTAGATAATCTTTCTAGCGCAGTATTTAATTGCTCTGAAGTGATGGCCAAGTCGTTAATAGACTGCACATTAAATCCATCAAAGCGATTGGTATAGTCGATGATCGCTTGATCTCCATGCAGTTTTACCTGCTGAAGAATTTCAGAAACTGTAGAAGTTATGTCAGCAGCAACAAGTATTTCACGCTGCAAACATTCATCTAGCTGCTGTCGGAAATCCGGAGAACTAGTTGAAAGTCTGGTAACTTGAATACTTTGTTTGGTCATGCTGCTTTTCAAGAATTATTTAGCTTTAACTGCGGTACTGAGCTTACTTAAGATATCCCTGATAATGGCGTTCTTAATCTTCATGGACGCCTTGTTCACAATTACTCGGGAAGAAATATCAGCGATTAAATCCTTTGGCTCTAGCCCATTTGCTTTTAATGTTTTTCCAGTATCAACAATGTCGACAATGGAATCCGCAAGGCCGAGAGAAGGAGCCAGTTCTAACGCACCATTAAGCTTGATTAGTTCGACCTGCCTGCCCTGTTCGGCAAAGTAGTGTTTGGCGATATTGGTGAATTTGGTTGCCACTTTAAGTACATCCGAATCTGTTTGATCTGTCACAGGCACTGCAGTCATTAATCTGCATTTCGCGATTTGTAAATCCAGAGGTTCATAAAAGCCATCACTACCATGTTCGAGTATTAAGTCCTTGCCGGCTACTCCCATATCAGCACTGCCAAATTCAACGTATGTAGGAACATCAGAGCCACGAATTACCATTAGCTTTACGGTTTCTACATTCGTATCAAAAAGCAGTTTTCGACTCTTAGTAATGTCTTCCGTAGGCACAATATCAGCGGCGGCAAATAAAGGAAGTGTTTCCTCCAGAATACGTCCCTTGGTAAGTGCAATGACCAAATTAGCGGATTTCATAGTGTTTATGTATGACTAAGTTAATATTAAGATGGGACTCGACGAATTTGTGCGCCGAGCAATTGCAGTTTTTCTTCAATACATTCGTAACCCCGGTCGATATGATAAATACGATCTACGCTGGTTTCATTCTCTGAAACCAGGCCTGCAATTATTAGGCTCGCTGACGCACGCAAATCGGTAGCCATTACAGGCGCTCCTTTCAATGCATTTACTCCTTCTACAATTACTGTATTTCCTTCTACTCGAATCGATGCTCCCATTCGGTTCATTTCATGGACATGCATAAATCGATTCTCGAAAACCGTTTCTGTTATAGAGCCGGTCCCATTTGCCACTGAATTTAAAGCAGTGAATTGTGCTTGCATATCTGTTGGAAATGCAGGGTATGGAGCCGTATGCAATGACACTGCAGTGGGTCTTTTGCCACACATATTCAGCTCTATCCAATTATCTCCTAATTTTATTTCCGCCCCTACTTGCTCGAGCTTACTCAGTACTGATTCTAAAATATCCGGGCGGGTATCTTTAACCTTTATGTGACCTCTGGTTGCTGCCGCCGCAATTAAATAGGTTCCTGTTTCGATCCGATCTGGCATTACTGAGTAACTACATCCTCTGAGATCTTTAACACCGTTAATGACAATTGTATCAGTACCTTGGCCACTGATATTCGCCCCCATCTCAACCAGGCAATTTGCTAAATCTACGACCTCCGGCTCACGCGCAGCATTTTCAATTATCGTTTGTCCCTCTGCCAATGTTGCAGCCATCATGACATTTTCAGTACCAGTTACTGTTACTAAATCCATAAATATATGAGCGCCTTTTAGCTTACCGCCCACTGATGCCTTTATATAACCATCTTCTACTAAGATATTCGCACCCATGGCTTCTAACGCGCTAATGTGTAGATTCACTGGTCTGCTGCCAATAGCACAACCACCTGGTAACGCAACTTCGGCCTGCCCATAGCGAGTTAACAAAGGTCCTAACACCAAGATTGAAGCACGCATGGTTTTTACAAGCTCATAGGGCGCTGCAAAGTGCTCAATAGTGCTGCTATTTACTTCGACATTAAGTTTTTCATCCACTATAGGCTGCACGCCCATGCAACCAAGTAGCTCGAGCATGGTAGTAATGTCGTAAAGATGAGGCATATTACAGATCTGCACAGTTTCATGGGTTAGCAGAGTGGCAGCAAGAATTGGCAGCGCAGAATTTTTCGCACCGGCAATTCTAATCTCACCTTCGAGGCTAACCCCACCGTTTATAATTAACTTATCCATAGCGATCTATGTCGGAAGATGTCAATTATGATGAAGAACTTTCTGCGGGAGTTTGCAATTTCATCGACACCGCATGAATTGCACCACTGGAAATATGCTCATTAAGGATTTTGTAGATCGTTTGCTGGCGCTTAACAGCATTTAGTCCTTCGAATACATTTCCTGTCGCCGAAACTAGATATTTACCCTCTCCACCCTCGACAGCTATTTCGCATTCAGGTAACGCAGCTGCTAAAAGTTGTTCAATTTCACTCGTCTGCAACAATCGACTCCGATTCATTGCCAGTTATCAAGAACCAGATCGATATCGTTATTGTGCTGAGTCATTAGCGCTGAAAATTGAGTGAAGTATTGGCGCCCTAAATTAATTCCTGCGAGGCTTAGGTTTTTGAGCTTCCATTCATCGTTTTCGTTTAAAAACATCTGATATTGCAAGCGAAGATTGCTATCGGATCCTCTAAGCTCCATTCCTACAACGGTATCTGTCCGAGATTCTGCATCCTCGTTATTCGATGGCAGAAAGACCAGCTCTTCACCATTGTAATTAACTAACGAGGCTCCATAAAAACGAGTTAACGTATTTCTTAAAATGCCAGCAAAGCGCTGCTTCTGCTCGACTGTCGCATCGACGGCATAGCGATTCATAACGACGTTTGCTACTTCATTGAAATCTACAAAAGTATTCAAAACGTTTTCCACTTCTGTAAAGTAGCGCTCTCGATCAGAGAGGAAGAAATCTCTGGAAGCGACTACAGTCTCTAAAAGCGTTTCCACACCTAGCTCAGCAGTCTCAATCGCCGTTAGCTGCTGAGCGCTGACCATTCCTGGAAAGCCTAGCAAAAAACTCCAGAGTACTATGAATTTATTTAATAATTTCAATTGCTTATCTCCTAGTTAAGCCTTGAGCACCAGAATTGGCACCGATCAGGAAATAATTCCATTCCGCTCTTACTTAGATAATGCGCACTAAGACCTTAATGCTGACTGGACCCGGAAAGCCAGCCAGCAGTGTACATGAATTGGCGACTTCAATAAATTATTACTTGCAAAGCGCCGCAAAGAACCTTCTTATTGTGCGCTTTGTTGAAAGCACTATAATTCGCTATATATGTTCCTCGATACGATCATTATAGTTCTCGGGTTTATTGGATTAATCTGGGGAGCGGATAAGTTTGTGTATGGCGCCTCAGCGCTGGCTCGAAACTTAGGGGTTTCCCCCTTAATGATTGGTCTCACCATTGTCGCATTCGGCACATCTGCCCCTGAAATTTTTTCCTCAGCAGTTGCAGCATTAGAAGACAAACCAGAATTAGCAATAGGCAATGCTCTAGGTTCCAACCTATTTAATGTTGGCGTTGCGCTAGGTGTCGCCGCTGTAATCAGTCCGCTAAAACCACCCGAATCTTTAATCAACAATGAATTGCCTGCGTTATTACTCGTAACGCTCGTTACTGGCGCGCTGTTATTCGACAAGAGTTTGGGAATATTCGATGCCCTGGTGCTAATCAGTATTACTGGATTCTTTGGTTATAAAATTTTCATCCAAAAAATCTTCAGCATCATCCCATTCACCATTTCCATTAAAATCAATATAATCATCTCCCTCTCCACATAAACCATCTAAAGCGTCTTCATAATATTCTCCATAATTCCAATATCCATTTCCTGATATATTATATCTATGATCTCCTTCTCCAAGATCTGGGTCACCAAAACCATCTGGAATATTATTAATCAAAACCTTATTAACATCATCCCAAGTCCCATAATCTCCACCACCTTCTAAATAAGAAGTGTTATAGTTTGGTTCACCCGGGCATATACCATCTAATCCACAATCAGACCAAAACCATGGTCTTTCAGGAGAAAACTCACCTGATATTTGTTCGCCATCTTTGATATGTTCCGGTTCAGCCCAAATTTTGGTATTAAAGTTTACTGCGTCAGCTCTAATCCCTGCATTAATCACCATCCAAGGAACTTCAAACGTATTCTGCCAATAGAAAGCTAATTCTTCAGGCTCAACATATGAATTCCATTTTCCATCACCATTAAAATCATCATAATCTTCCCCTATATCCCATTCTCCATTAGACTCTCCTGTATCGACAGTTTGAGGAGGATCATACTCTCCATCTTGATCGTAATCCTGACCTTC
>ENA-UPTF01001778-UPTF01001778.1-marine-metagenome-genome-assembly--contig:-NODE-1778-length-13226-cov-3.374021_pt1 | contig 13226 bp, 7 predicted proteins | sample MGYA00238166_ERZ767019 | MGnify/ENA primary metagenome ERZ767019 (study PRJEB28930, sample SAMN06266391) | marine metagenome | isolation source: Sea water from 250 m depth | place: Atlantic Ocean | study...
AGAAAATAATAAATCCGCCTGTGGATAGTTTATTTCTTCAGATATTGTGGGGCGAAAGGGTTCGTATATCGGAAACAACTCATTAAGTTTATCAGGGCCAAAATATTGCAACAAAGCACCAAATAGTATTTCAGGTTTCCAGGATTGTTGTAAATCGTGGGCCATTAATCGACCATAGCCAATCACGTCCGCTGGTTTCCAGCGAACGGGCTTGGATCTCAATAATTTAAATTCAACCGGGTACTTTCCATCTAGTTCTTCAATCCTCGCGTTAATCCCGTCACAAAATCGTTTCAGGATTGCCATAGTATCATCATCGATTTGTTCCACAATGTGTTCTGCGGTTTTAGGGATGCCCCATGTTCGCAAGTAGACATCCTCTTTAATAAATTTATCACCAAAAAGTTTTCCAAGGACACCCCGACTTGCCGAAGCAACTAAAGACATTTGAAAAAGGCGGTCGCGAGCAGATAGGTATCCAGCCACATAAAATAAATCTGATTCGTTTTCAGCAAAAACATGTGGTACACCATAGGAATCACTATATATATGAACAGGCGTTGAAAGTCCGGGCAAGGTTTTCTCGCCACTATATTGGGGAGTGGGGTGATGTAGATAAATTCTTAGTGCAACTAAAAGCAGGACAAGAACACTAACAAAATATCTGCCAAAATTTTTCTTTTTATGATTAGGCATCCCGTGTTTTAATTTAGAAAATTATTGTATTGATCTATTTTAGTTCAGTTTCCAAGTAGAGACAAGTTTAATAAGAAAAATATTTACAATAACCGTGGTGTGGTTGTTCCAATATTCACGTATAAACCGTAAAATCCTGCCTATCATATAAAAAAATGTTATTAACAATAGCGACAATTGCTGTACTTGTCGTTTTAGTGCTGTTTATCTGGGATACAAGTAGCAGCCATGAAACGCAAAGTGCTATTAGGTCATTTTATAGGCCGTTCTATGCTGAATCTAGTGTCAGTCACGAATATTTATCCACACCAACAGCTGTATGGAATACCCTAATTTCCTTGGATGGTTATTCGTCATGGTTTCCTCAAATTTCCCGATTGTTACCTGATATAAACACCCAGCGCTATGTCCATCAATTCTCGTTTGACCAGTTCCCGCTAGAGCCGGGCGCTAGATTGTTATTACGACCAAACAGCTGGTCACCATTTTATCAGAGTAGAGTAGTTGTAATCGACCAAAACAAAAAGATTTCATTCGATTTAAAATATAATCCTCTATTTAGGGAATATGTTGTTTTTGCTTTGGAACCGCTGTCTTATGGAACAGCTGTAACCTGTCACAGAACAAGTTCGGGGCTATTCTCGTTTTTATCCTTATGGGGTTTTACCAATAAAAAATCTAAAATTCTGGATAATCTTGGTTTCTTCATACCCGAAGAAAAAAACAAAGTAGAAACGCAGGACAAAAACGGGCATACAGCGCAGTCTCCAACGCTAAGTCGGAATGCTACCATCGCTCAAGCAACGCAGGCTGGTTTGGATGGCAACATGGACCTAATAAATGCTATCCCAGATAAGCCGACGCGTGGATTAGCTAAAGCAGCTTTAGTACAGTCAAAACGTAAGGGCGGCACCCTTCCGGAACACCTGCAAAAAGCACTATCCGAAGCCCCGACCGCAGTTCCCAAAAAAGAACAACCTGAAGGCGCATTGCCGTTTAGCAGTCAAGAAGAACAGATAGCATATCTTGTAAACGTAACTTTAGATGGAAATGACGAGGCGCTGAATGCTGTACCAGAAAGGGTAATACGCGGCAAAGCTAAGGCAATGTTAGCAAAAATTAAACGTGGATCTTTAGAGCGACCGCCAATGCCAGAAACTTCATCCGAACCGTCCACGCCAACAGAAACAAGCTCCCCAGAACAGGAAAATGAAGAACAACTTATCTTAAGGCTGGTCAAGGCTGGTGTTGATGGTAACATGGATGAAATCAATGCCTTAGATAACAAAGTACTAAGGGGTAAGATCAAGTCTGCTATTGTAAAAGAGAAGCGGGGAAAAAAATAATATATACCTAACGATACGCTTGAAACACACATATTCACTACCAATTGCTCTTGTTTTCCTTGTTTTCAACAGCTGTTCGATTAAACAAGAAACTGAATCAGAAAAACTACATAATTTATTTAACGATGTCTGGGGTTGGGGTTTACAGGAATTCCCAACAAGAGCAACCTATTTGGGAGATTATCGATATAATGATCGACTGGCAAATATGAGTTTGGTATCAATTCAGGGAAGACACAAAAAAAATAAGACAATTCTTCGCAAATTAGAAAATCTCAACCGAGAACAACTTGATCCTAACGATAAACTAAACTATGATCTTTTTCATAAAAATATAACAAGAAACATCGCGGCACATCCGTTCAAAGACTATCTGATGCCTGTTGACCAGATGGGCGGTGTACAAATCAACTTTCCTAACTTAGTTGATATAACACCATTTAGAAACCAAAATGATTTCGACAACTATCTTGCGCGCCTGTTTTTGTTTCCAGAATATATGGATCAAATCATTGCTTTAATGCAGGAAGGCTTAAAAAATAATATAACGCCACCAAAAATCGTGCTGCAAAAAGTTCCCAATCAAATATCTGTACAGTATCAGTTCGATGTAAAGAACAGCCCTTTTTATAAACCATTTGAAAAAAACATTGGCAGCTTACCAGATTCAGTTCGCGCTAATTATCAAGAATTAGCAGTCAAAAGTATTAAAAACCATGTTTTCACTTCCTATAGGAATCTTTTTGATTTCTTCACTGAAGAATATTTACCTAAGGCCCGTAAAAATATAAGCGCCATAAGCCTCCCTCATGGTGATGATTATTATGCCTTCAAGGTTAAATATTATACAACCACAAACAAAACGCCATCTGAAATACATTCTATCGGCCTAAGTGAAGTCACCCGTATCCGCTTAGAGATGGAAAAAGTAATTAAAGATTCTGGGTTTACAGGTTCATTTAAAGAGTTTATTACTTATCTAAGAACAAATCCTGATTTTTACTACAATAATGCAGAAGATCTCTTAGATGGCTACAGGGCTATTTGTAAAAAGGCTGATCCTGAATTAACCAAGCTTTTTGGTACGCTACCGCGTCTTTCTTATGGGGTCAAACCAATACCCGACTTTCAAGCGCCTGCATCACCTACCGCATATTATTATAGTGGCTCACTTATCGCTGGAAGGCCTGGTTATTTTTGGGCAAACACTTATAAACTGAACACTCGTCCGAAATATGAAATGGAAGCGCTGTCCCTACATGAGGCAGTTCCTGGTCATCATTTACAAATATCAATATCACAAGAACTTGAAGGTGTGCCTGAATTTCGCAAACACGGTGGCTTTACTGCTTTCAGCGAAGGGTGGGGATTATATGCTGAAAAACTAGGCGAAGAAATGGGTTTTTATAAGGACCCTTATTCAAAATTTGGTCAATTAACTTATGAAATGTGGCGCGCTTGCCGGTTGGTGGTTGATACGGGTATGCACGCCTTTGGCTGGAGCAGGGAAAGGGCAATTAAATTCGTAGCTGATAACACAGCGAAAACTGAAAATGACATTGTTGTGGAGATTGATCGCTATATTGCCTGGCCAGGTCAAGCTCTGGCGTATAAAATAGGAGAACTGCGAATTATTGAATTGCGCGCCTTGGCAGAAGAAAAATTAGGTGAAAAATTTGATATACGGGAATTTCATGATACTGTGCTTGGCGATGGCGCGGTTCCACTTGATATCCTAGAACAACACGTCAAAGACTATATTGCAATTAATTTGAACGATTAATTTTATACTGGAACTGATATAGCCCCCTTACCTCATCCACTGATAACATTTTTAAAAAAATAATATCCAGATCCTTATCAAGATCAGGAAAGAGAGGTATGCCGCCACCAAAAATTAAGGGATGTATGGTAAGATATAAATGCGTCAGATATGAAGCAAATCGCGTATATGTTCTACCGCCTCCTATAATAAAACATTTATCGCTGTGTAATTTATCAAGGACTTTTTTTGGATCATTATACCTGTGGGTAACAATGGTTTCGCGGCCATCAAGGTCCATTGCTAAAGTTTTTTCTGTCTGAGAGCCCATTATCACTGGATAGCCCATTGTTTGTTTTCTAAACAAATGTAAGTCAAGGGACCAGTCTACTTTTTCATTGCTGTGTCTAGCAATATATCCATCTGCTGTTATGGCAGCAATTAGAACAACATCCATATTGTATTACCTAGAAAATATTTTATTCTCTATCAAGGGCTTTTTGTACTAAGTGGTCTATGTACATTCTGTGGGATTTTGTTGCTGATGAAACTCCGGTTTGTTTTCTTACAAAGTTTTTGATGTCATTCAGGCTTTTAAAAGCTGCTGCTTGCGCATGGTGTCCATAGCTGCTGGTGTTTTCTGGTTTCATAATATTAATTAATCGTTGGGTGTGTTCGGTCTGTAGATTTTGACGAAAGGTGTTGACATCCCCACGCATATCAACTTTGTATATGGCCGCAGTAAGGTCTGACATGAATTCGTCCAGGCTGTATTTATTACCATAAAGACTGCTGTCGGTAAGGCGCTTTAACACCTTTTGATGTAACAGTTGATCCAAAACGTTCTTTTGCATTCCAATTACTTGGTCATGAATCTTCGGATCTTCGGTTTGTGACATATGGTTGAACCCTCTTCGCTGAGACTGTAAGCGCCTAAGAGTTGACGGGGATAAATCAAATGACCCTGGTGAAAAAAGATACCTGTCTAAAGCGCTAAGCGCTCTTTTTTGTTCGTCATATGGCACGGTTCTAAATGGTGTGTTTGAATCACGCTGTCCAACATATGCGCGATCTACATATACACCACCTATGTGTCGGGATATAACTCTACAAGCTGTGCCGTGCTCCCTTAATAAAATAGAAAATGCGTCACGCAGTGCCTGGTAAGATGTCCCTCTGTCGGAATATTTTACAACAAGATCATCTAATAAATATTTAGATAATTCAACTCTGTCGCTTGCATAAGATATTGGATCACTGGACATATCATAAATCATGGCTTGTGGATCAATGCCTTTTCCTGGGGCACGCATGTCGTCTGCATCATTACCAAATGCCAGGCTTGAAGATGTGGAACGAGACAAAATTGTATTAAGCCTGTTATCTTCCAGTTCATTGTTTTCCAATGCCATGGAGTAGCCAAATTCAATAGCCCAGATATCATATGGGCCAGGTGTTGTTGTATAATATTCACCCTGTTCAATTTCGGGGGGGGCAATATTAATTCCAGGATATTCCATTACGGAACCGGTCAACCCCATCTCCTGCGTAATTCCCTTTTTGTGTACAGTTTCATTGTTGTGTAGGTAGCTGGATTTAAAATTATGATTCAACCCCAAGGTGTGACCAACTTCGTGTAATACCAGCCTGATTAGGGATTCATGCACAATTTGTTTTTTAACTTCTTCACTATAGCCAGAAATTGTTGCTGAGGTAAAACCAAATTGATTGGCCTGGTATAAATACTCTCCCGCAAAACAGTGTTTTGTCCAGTTATCTTTTTCATATACATCTTCATATAGCTTATCATACTTCACTCGGTTTGTGAAATAAACAAATTCCAGCATTATATCTGCTCCTAATATCTGACCTGATCGCGGATTTACAAAACTAGGGCCATAACCACCAAAAGGTGGTCTTGGGGACGAGGTCCATCGTAAGACATTATAGCGAATATCTCCTGCGTCCCACTCTGCGGCGTCGGGTTGAACCCTCACTTGTATCGCGTCTTTAAATCCTGCGGCACGAAATGCTCTGTTCCAACGCAAAACACCCTCTTTCACTGCTGGACGAAATTCGGTTGGCGTGGTGTTTTCTATCCAAAATATAATTGGTTCTATTGGCTCAGAAATCGGTGCGGACGGTTCTTTCTTGATCAATTTCCAGCGATGGATAAGGTCTCTATAGGGGGTGTTGCTTGTGGATGTCAAATCCGTGACTTGCGTCATAAAATACCCAACTCTAGGGTCGTCGTATCGCGGATTATAATCGCTATCTGGCACAGCAATAAAACTATGCTGAATCACCATGTGAACTGCTCGAGGATCTGTAATGCCTGGCCCACCGCGATTAATTGGATTTGGGTTATCATATACATATTTTATTATTACATCTGAATTAAGTTGGTAATTATTCAGCGCTATATATTGACATTTATTTTTGTTTAATGATCCTAGAGAAAAGCGGGTTCCTGGTTTTACTTCAGGGTTGGGTGATGGTTTGATCTGATATAAGTTCTCTGAAAGAAACATATCGTCAACGCTAAGAAGCATCGCACCCGTTTTATCGTCAGTAGCTGAAATCGATAGGGTAGCTAAAACTGCGGCGTTTATATTCGCAGACTCAGCTCTACTTAAAGGGTTTTCTGGATCAAAATAATAAGCGGTATTGATGGACACAAATTCTAGGCGATTAAAATATTTTCTGATCTCGAAAATTTTACTCGATTTATATGCGCCACGAAAATATCCAACATCTACAACGCCATCTAGTGAATGAACAAAGTGTATATATTCCTTATTAAGTTGGTTTTCCTTTATTAACATTTGCACAGATCCATTAACCGTGTCTTGAAAAAAAGTGAACATCCCTTCTATCTTACGTGAAGACTGTGTTAGATCTAAGATTGTCTTTTTTGAATCTGTGGAATCTGTTTTAACTGTGGTGGTATCGTCTTGTGCTGATAATGGTATTAAAACAAGTGTCGCAATACAATACATAGTGAAAAACAAGCCTTTAATAATATGTTTTATTGGTGTCATTACTATTTCACTTTTTCTGTAAGTAGAGATCTGTAATTGTCCCCGTAAATGCCTCTGCGGCCAAGCCCATTGTTTCGCTTAGTGTGGGGTGTGGATGCACCGTAAGCCCAACATCCTCTGCATCTGCCCCCATTTCAATTGCCAATACGCCTTCAGAAATTATATCGCCTGCGCCAGGGCCAACAATACCTACTCCTAACACCTGTTTGGTTTCTGGATCAAATAGAATTTTTGTTTTGCCCTGATTAGCGCCAATAGAAACTGCTTTCCCGCTGGCTGACCAGGGAAACTCTCCCTTTTCGTAAGGTATTTCGTTTTCTTTTGCATTTATTTCTGTTAGTCCTGCCCACGCCACTTCTGGGTCTGTGTAAACCACAGATGGAATGGCTCGGGCATCGAAAGCAGCTGGATGGCCTGATGCCACCTCCGCTGCAACTTTTCCTTCATGAGTTGCTTTATGGGCCAACATAGGGTCTCCCACAATATCGCCGATAGCAAAAATGTTTTTTACTGAAGTACGTTGGTACACATCAACTTGAATAAACCCTCTATCGTTCACTTTAACATCTGTGGCTTTAATGTTCAACAAGCCAGTATTCGGCTTTCGACCAACAGACATCAGTACCTTATTGAATTCTTCTGTGGTAGAGTTTTTTTTGTTTTTAATTGTGACTGTTAAGATACCGTCTTTATTGGGTTCAACTTTTGTCACTTTTGATGAAACCTGAATAACTTCACACTGTTTTTTTAGTTTTCGCTCTAAGGGTATTACTAGGTCCGAATCTGTGCCAGGAAGAAGGGTGGGTAAATATTCTACGATAGACACTTTGGTCCCAAGAGCAGCGTATACCTGTCCAAGTTCAAGACCGATAACACCACCGCCAATTACTAATAATCTTTCAGGAATGTCTTCTAGGTCCAGAGCTGTGCGAGATGTTAATACAGAAGGATGATCTTTAGGTGCATTAGGAATTGTGGCTGATGTAGAACCACCAGCAATAATACATTGTTCAAACGTGATGGTCACATTGCCTGTGCTTGTTTGAACTTTTAGTTCTGTGTTGGATACAAATGAAGCGAGCCCTTGGATGGTTTGCACTTTTCTTGCCTTGGCAATTTGGGCAATGCCACTATTCAGTTGGGAAACAATTTTATTTTTATAGTCTCGTATCTTATCAATTTTAATTTCAGGATTTCCATATTTGACGCCCATTATTTCTAAATGCTTTGCCTGATCCATAACTTTGGAAATATGAAGCAAGGCTTTAGATGGAATACAGCCTCGATTGAGACAAACTCCGCCCAATTCTGGATCGCGATCAATAAGCAAAACCTGTTTCCCCAAGTCAGCGGCGCGGAAAGCCGCAGCATATCCACCGGGACCGGCACCAATCACAACAAGCTCTGTTTGCCTTGATTCTCCCATTAGGCCTAATTGTTAAAATGATCTGTTTCTGATAATATTTCGGAAAACCTTGACGTAAAAGCAACTGCGGCCGCACCATCAACAACCCTATGATCATAAGATAATGAAAACGGCATAATAAATTTCGCAACAAACTCTTTAGATGTTTTATCGTAAACTTGTTTCCACGCGCTACGAGAAACTCCCATAATGGCTACCTCAGGGGGGTTTATAATGGGTGAAAATCCTGTACCGCCAATTCCGCCCAAACTTGAGATTGTGAATGTTCCACCTTTTAATTCATTGGGTTTGAGATTTTTATCCCTGGCGCGAGAGCTCAAATCCATGAGTTCATCCGAAAGTTCAAATACGGATTTTTTATCCACATCCCTGACTACTGGAACCGTAAGCCCGCTCGGAGTATCAATCGCCACTCCTAAATGATAATAATTCTTCAAGACTAAGTTTTGGTTGGTATGGTCCAAGGAACTATTAAACTCAGGCATTTCCTTTAAAATGATCGATAAGGCTTTCATCAAAAACGGCAAAAATGTCACTTTGATACCTTTTTCAGCGCCTGCTTTTTTAACCTCTTTCCTTAAAACGTCCAAATTGGTGATGTCTGCTTCGTCAAACTGCGTAACATGAGGAATTAACTGCCATGCTTGTTGAAGTCGCTCGCCGGTGATCTTTTTAATTTTTGTAAGTTTTTGTATTTCAACATCGCCCCATTGAGAAAAATCAACTACAGGTTGTGGTGCAGAAAGTGATCCTGAAGACATAGACATTTGCATCTTGATAAAGCCGTTAAGGTCATTTTTAGTTATTCGCCTTTTGGGTCCCGACCCTTTTATGATTTGAAGGTTGATTCCTAGTTCCCTGGCAAGCCGCCGGACCCCTGGAGATGCAAACACATTATCACTTGAGCTTGTATTTTCTACAGCTTCAGATCGGGTGGTTTTCGAAGGTTTTTCTTCTTCAAAAGGCTTTTTTATTTGTTCTGTTTCTTCAGATAAAACGGGCTCTTCCACTATGGTATCAGTGGATTCGGAAACTTCAACCTTAATTAGAACCTGTCCAGTTTTCACCTCATCTCCTGCGGCAACAGAAATCTCTGTGACCGTTCCTTTAGTTTCTGCAGGAATTTCCATAGAGGCTTTATCCGATTCTAAAACAAGGATGGTATCTTCCGCTGTAATGGTGTCACCAGGAGCAACGACTACTTCGCTGACTTCAGCGCCTTCGATTCCTTCGCCTAAATCCGGGAGTATTATATCTTTGATCATCTTTTTTTCTAAACGGTTATGGGGCTAGGTTTTTCCGGGTTTAAATTATATTTCTTTATTGCTTCGTCCGATTTGGACATATCCAATTTTCCATTTAAAGCAAGGGCCCGAAGGGCGGTTAGTACAATATAATAACGATCTACTTCAAAGAAATGGCGGAGGTTCTCCCGGGAATCGCTTCGGCCAAACCCATCCGTACCCAAAGCATAGTATGGTCCGGGAACATAGAATCCAATTTGCTCAGACACCATTTTTACATAATCAGAAGACACAACAGTAGGAACGCTATGTTTACTCAACTTAATCTCTAGGTGGGATTGTCTAGGTTCTTTATCGGGGTTAATTAGGTTCCATCTCTCTGTTTCTTCTGCGTCCCGCCGCAATTCGCTGAAACTGGTAACGTTCCATATCCCAGGCTCTATGCCCCAGTCTTCTTTTAATAGTTTAGCGGCCGCAAGGGTTTCACCTATTAGTGGACCGCTGCCAAGCAGTCTTATAATTGGTTTATCTGTGGCTTTGATTTTATACAGTCCTTTAATTATATCTTCACTTATACCTTTTTTTATTGGTGGGTGTACATAGTTTTCATTTTCGACAGTTAAGTAATATATAACATCCTTGCCTTTTTCATACATATCTTTAAGTCCATGATGCACTACTGTCGCAATCTCATATCCATATGCTAAATCATAGGCTCTAATGTTGGGGGTGGCGGCAGCGGCTAAATGACTGTGTCCGTCTTGGTGTTGTAATCCCTCTCCGTTGAGAGTTGTTCTGCCAGCAGTACCGCCTACCAAAAAACCCCTTGTTCGCATGTCCCCTGCAGCCCAAATAAAATCCCAAATTCTTTGAAAGCCAAACATAGAATAATAAATATAGAAAGGAATCATGTTAATACCGTTTGTGCTGTAGCTAGTGCCCGCCGCCACAAACGATGATATCGCGCCAGCTTCATTGATGCCCTCCTCCAAAATTTGTCCATCAATGGCTTCTTTATAATAAAGAAATTGATCGGAATCAACGGGGTCATATAACTGCCCCCCATGGGCATAAATGCCGAGCTGTCTAAATAAAGGGTCCATGCCAAACGTTCGTGCTTCATCTGGTATTATAGGAACAATGTTTTTCCCGATATTTTTATCTTTCGTTAGAATTGTAAGCATTCTAACATAGGCCATCGTAGTTGAGATTTCTCGATCGCCCGAACCTTCCAGCAGTTCTTGAAACAAGGATATGTCTGGAATTTTTATGTCGGGGCCTTGACTGCGGCGCTGGGGTAAAAACCCACCCAGCTTCTTGCGCTGATTTTTAATATAAGTTATTTCATCGCTTTTATCGTTCGGTTTATAAAGTTGAGCCGTGGATGCTTCAGAATCAGACAGCGGTATGTTAAAACGATCACGAAAATGTAATAGTTCTTCATCATTAAGTTTTTTTTGTTGATGTGTGATGTTTCGTCCTTCTCCCGCTTCACCCAATCCATATCCTTTTATTGTTCTGGCAAGAATAACTGTAGGCTTTCCTTTTGTCTTAACCGCCTCTGAATATGCGGCAAACACTTTGATTGGATCATGCCCGCCAATTCGCATTTTCTCAAGATCTTCATCGTTAATGTGTGCTACCATTTCTAATAGTTCTGGATATTTACCATAAAAGTGTTCTCTAAGATAACTTCCTCCTTCGACAACGTATTTTAGTAAATCACCATCAACAACCTCTTCAGCGCGGCGTAAGAACAAATCCCCATTTTTATGTTCAAGCAGTGGATCAAAGTCTGAACCCCAAATAACTTTTATTACATTCCACCCGGCACCACGAAAAGCGCCCTCTAGCTCTTGAATTACCTTGCTGTTTCCTCTAACCGGGCCGTCCAGCCTTTGCAAATTACAGTTGACAACAAAAATTAAATTATCAAGATTTTCTCTTGATGCCAAGGTTAAGCCGCCTAGCGATTCTGGTTCATCCATTTCGCCATCACCGAGAAAAGCCCATACTTTACGACCCGTGTTTTCCATAAGGCCCCGATCAATTAAATAGTTCATGAACCTGGCTTGATAAACTGCCAACAGTGGACCCAACCCCATTGATACTGTAGCAAATTGCCAAAAATCTGGCATCAGCCAAGGGTGGGGATAAGACGATAGGCCTCCATTTGGCGAAAGTTCGCGGCGAAATCCACGCATCTTTTCTTCATTAAGTCTTCCTTCTAAAAAAGATCGTGCATATATGCCTGGAGAGGCGTGTCCCTGAAAATAAACCAGATCACTACCCTGCGGGTGGTTCGGTCCTTTAAAAAAATGATTAAACCCCACTTCATATAAAGTGGCTGCAGAAGCATAGGTTGAGATATGTCCGCCAATACCTGGGGCTTTTTTATTTGCGCTTACCACCATCGCCATTGCGTTCCACCTAACAAGTGATTTTATTTTTCTTTCGATTTCCCGGTTGCCTGGAAATTTAGGCTCTTGCTCTGTAAGAATTGTGTTTACAAACGGCGTGTTTGTGTTAAAAGGTAATCGCGCTCCTCGAGTAGAGGCGTAATCTACTAGTTTTTCTAATAAATGCCTTGTTCGCTCGAAACCGCGTTCTTCAATTTCATCTTCAAGAGACTCTATCCATTCTTGGGTCCCCTGTGGATCAACGTCTTCTCTCTTTAGGTTCGACATAGCCTATAAATTAACCCCTCTTGGTTAATGTTATAATAAGGAAGATTTCGTTTTTTTATGGACATCATATTTGAATATTTTTCCAGTCACCTTTTCGTACTTTCCAAACCATTATTCCTGCAAACAAACCCATATAAACAGGGAATAGCAGCCAAAGCGCTTTAAATCCTAATCCTAGGACAACCCCAAACACATAGCTTCCTAAAACAATAATAATCCAGGTTAGAAAAGACTCTACAACTGCAGGAAATAGTGTGTTGCCTGCGCCGGACAATGCAAACCAAAGAACAAAACCTATAGCATCTAAAAATTGCACGGCTCCTATCATCCGCAAACCAAAAATTCCCATCCGAAGAATTTCTGGATCATCAGTAAAAATAAACAAATAATATTTTGGAAAAAGAATAAAGCTTAATCCCATAACGCCCATAATATATTCAGCCAAGCGGATTGACTCTTTAATGCTTGCCTCGGATTTATTTATTTTATTTTCACCCATATATTTGCTTACAAGGGTTGAACATGCTTGTCCTACTCCTAGCGCGGGCATAAATGACGCATGCATTATAGTAAATAAAAGCTCAGTCGTTGCCAGCTCTATAAGCCCTATCATGCCAACTATTTTATAAAACATAGACCACCCAACGGCAATAAACATTTCCTGCAATCCTTGCGGTGCAGCCAGTCTAAGTTGACGTTTCATCATTACACCGTCTACTGATAAAGATAAAACAGCAAACCTCGATTTGATCTGTTTTAAAAAAAGATATGCGCCGTAATGGACAAACATCCAGAGCGACGCAATAAGAGTTGCTATGGCAGCGCCCTTAACGCCCATTGCTGGAAAAGTTGTCCACTGCCAAAGATGAGATAAAAAAGAAAGGGGTGGGGCGGTTTCAGAAAAAAATAATCTTACCCCCTCAGATCCATAAATGAGTCCAGCGTTTAAATATACATTGATTACATTGCTAGTAATACTAACCTTCATGTGAATTTTTGTTTTTTCGACACCCGTGTAAAAACC
>ENA-UPTF01001779-UPTF01001779.1-marine-metagenome-genome-assembly--contig:-NODE-1779-length-13224-cov-3.301970_pt1 | contig 13224 bp, 14 predicted proteins | sample MGYA00238166_ERZ767019 | MGnify/ENA primary metagenome ERZ767019 (study PRJEB28930, sample SAMN06266391) | marine metagenome | isolation source: Sea water from 250 m depth | place: Atlantic Ocean...
TGATGTATCAGATGGTTCAGCGGATATTTTAACTCCATTTTGATTAAGTTTATCGACTAAGTTGGGATAGTCAGGAGAATATGTAGAAAAAGGTCTACCATCATCAAAATAACCTTTTACATTATTGCCTATTATATTTACTTCAGCAACATTACCACTCTCAGTTGCTGCTATAAAATCAGAAAATGATATTGAAGAAGCTGATCTGTTTCCGCTAGAACTTTGAAACAAATTAAAAAGTGCTACCAGTAGCAATCCAATTATAATCCATAATACAATATTTTTACTAAAGTTTTTCATACACCAAAGTTAGTTTCTTTATAGATAGGCATAAAAATCTAAAACTCAATACTTATCTAGGATTTTTTGTAAAAAACAAACTTATTTAGGACTAAAAGGATATTCTATATTAATATTCATTTGCCTACAATTCGGACAATCTACAAAAAAGGTGTGCTTCGTTTTAAAGATATACCCTTTAAAACAATTAAAATGAAACTTATGATTACAAGATAATTCTTGAGTCCATCCCTTATTTAATGATAGTCCGCATATATCACAATCTTCAATAGAATCCATTTAAATACATAAATTGAAATATATTTAAGTAATCTTATGATTTTACATCATCAAGAAATATCGGGACCAATTCCGTTGGGAATCAAAAAAGCATTAAAATATTCAGACGATTTCACTTTTGTCCCCCTTCGTATTCAAAAAGAAGATAAATATATATTCTCTGTGGTAAATTTGGGATGACAGATACTTTCAGTAAACAAACCGTTGTGGAGATGTAAGTGACTACATACGAACCAAACATGATAATTTCCGAGAAAGAATTCAAAGTAGTGGGTACTCGGCCTGTCAGGCATGATGGAGCCGATAAAGTTACTGGGAGGGCGCGGTATAGTGCTGATTCCCATCCTACGGGTTATCTTCATGGAAAAATACTACGTAGTCCTCATTCTCATGCACGTATCAGATCGATTGATGTATCTCGTGCAATTTCCCATCCTGGGGTTAAATCTGTAGTAACCTCCGCCGATTTACCCGAGGTGTCCGCAGAAATTGCCGATCTTGAGGAAGGGGCGGCAGTTAATTACGGTTTTTACAGCAGAAATGTTCTTGCAAGAGAAAAAGCTCTTTACAGGGGACATGCAGTGGCGGCTGTTGCTGCAATAAGTCAACACGTTGCAGAAGAAGCTGCGGCACTTATCTCAGTGGATTATGAAGTTCTTCCCGCAGTACTTAATGCAACTGATGCTTTGGCTGATGATGCCCCCGTTCTTCATGACCGACTCTTGACGCAATCTACGGCATTATTTCGTGTTGGAGGATGGGGAGAGGAAGAAACAATTGCCCCCAGCAACCTGGCTTTGAAGATACTGGCAGAGGAAGGTGATGTGGAAGCTGCTTTCAGAGAGAGTGATTCGGTCATTGTGGAAAGATCATTTAAAACCAAATCAGTACATCAGGGCTATATAGAGCCCCAAGCGACTACGGCTTTCTGGAACAAAGATGGGAAATTGACGGTATGGTGTAGCACTCAACAGCTTTTTGCGTTCCGAGATCATATTTCGGCTATTTTAGATATACCCGTTGGAGATGTGAAAGTCATACCACTGGAAATAGGTGGTGGGTTTGGTGGTAAGGGACAGGGTGGAGTTTACCTTGAACCCGTCGCTGCAATGCTTTCGAAGAAATCTGGTGCGCCTGTGAAGATAATCATGAGCAGGGCAGACGTATTTGAAGGAACTGGACCTACTTCTGGCACCAATATAGACATAAAAATCAGCTCATCCCCAGAAGGTAAGTTAACCGCTGTAAAAGCAAAGCTTACTTTTGAGGCAGGAGCTTTTCCTGGCTCTCCCGTTGCGGGAGGCAGTAGAACTATGCTTGGCCCCTACGTTATTCCAAACGCTTCAGTAGAAGGACTGGACGTGGTGACAAACGTTCAAAAGTCATCGGCTTATAGAGCACCAGGGTCTCCGGCGGCCGCGTTTGCCATGGAAACAGTTATTGATGAATTGGCTGAAAAACTTAAAATTGATCCAGTTGAATTTAGGCTAAATAACGCTGCCAAAGAAGGAACACGTCAGCCTGCAAACGGGCCAATTTATAGACGTATTGGACTTGTGGAGACCTTGGAAGCAGCAAAAAACCACCCACATTACTCTGCTCCAAAAGAGGGAGAAAATATTGGGAGAGGGATAGCTGCTGGAGCTTGGTTTAATGGCAGTGGGCCAGCAAGTGCTGTCGCGAGTGTAAATGCAGATGGGACGGTCTCATTGGTTGAAGGATCTCCAGATGTTGGAGGTAGTCGGGCAGCTATGGCGATGCAGGTTGCAGATGTCCTCGGCCTTGAATCAGAAGATGTTCAACCCTCCATAGGGGATACTGATTCAATTGGTTATAGTTCGGGTGCTGGAGGAAGCGGAGTTACTTTCAAGACAGGGACTGCTTGTGTCGAGGCTGCCTACGACATACGTGACCAGATGTGTCAGCGAGCTGCCAAAATTTGGGATGTTGATGTTGCAGATGTTGGATACGAGGGTTCAGACATCAGTCATAAAAGTGATCCTGCTCTGAATATGAGTTTTCAGGAACTATCTTCTATGCTTAATTCTACTGGTGGCCCCATCGTAGGGAGAGCTACTGTTAATCCCGGTGGTGTTGGGAACGCTTTTGCGGTGCATTTAGTTGATGTTCGAGTGGATAGGAAAACTGGAAAGGTTGATGTGCTTCGATACACTTCAATTCAAGATGTTGGTAAGGCTATTCATCCTAGTTATGTCGAGGGTCAGATGCAGGGTGGGGCAGTTCAGGGTATAGGATGGGCTCTTAATGAAGAATACATTTTTGACGAATCAGGAAAAATGTTAAATACATCGTTTTTGGATTATAGAATGCCAGTGTCTCTTGATTTACCTATGATAGACACGGTTCTTGTTGAAGTGACAAATCCTGGTCATCCATTTGGACTGCGAGGGGTCGGAGAGGCGTGTTTAGTGCCACCTATGGCCGCAATTGCCAATGCGATCCATGACGCGGTTGGGGTGCGTATGGAGGAGTTACCTATGTCCCCAGGAAAAGTTTCAGCTGCTCTTGGAGAGTATTAATAGTTTTTGAAATTTAGGAGTGGATTTCGATAACATCACCATCATGTAGCTGATGATTTCTGCCTACTCTCTGGCCTTCAAATTTTCCTGACTTTCCCCAGAGTATGGCAAATTTTAAGCTTTGACTTAAATCCTTATGGACTTCTTGGGCAGCTTCTCCAACGGTGCTGCCGACTGATAGTACGATTGGATCCTGTTTTCTGAAATCTTGTAGTCGTTCTCTGGGTGATTTTGGATAGACTCTCATTATATCGAGAGCTTGAAATATTTCTTCACCCAATTCTTCTTCACCTACATTTTCCTCGGCACTAAACATTAGTACTGGATATTTTGATCCATATTTATCTTCCATCTCTCCGAATTCATCCAGTGCTCCGGGGATGTCAGCTTTATTGCATATTATTATCGTGGGTTTGGATGTATATTGATCATCGTCTTCACCGAGCTCGGTGCTAGTACCAATGAGATTGAATCCCCATTCTGAAAGTTCGGAAAACGATTCTTCTGTTTGGTCAATTGGATTATTGGTCAAATCAGCAACGAAGACGAAAATGTCGCTGGTGCGCAGTAATCCATAGAGTCGACTTTGTGTTGCTCGATTAGTTATTGGAGGAGTATCCACCATCTGTATATAAATATCACCGTATGGATACATCCCTGGGACTGGTTCTTGAGTGCTTAACTCATATGCCCCGACTTTGGTTCTCGCACCTGTCGAACTGTTCAATATCTGGGATTTCCCAACGTTTGTGGGGCCGATTAACGTTACTCTTCCAGCCCCTTCTTTAGGTAATGAAAAGGGCTCTGTTCTTCCTCCTTTTCCACCGGAAGAAGTTTCCAAATCAGACATCAACCGAGAAAGCCGAGATCTCAGCTGGGCTTTTAAGTGATCAGTGCCCTTATGCTTGGGCATTATTTGTAGCATTTCCTGCAACGCAGCTATTTTGGCTTGGATAGTGACTGCGTCACGGAAACGTTGCTCTGCATCTCTATATTGTGGTGGAACATTTGTAGGCATAGTTTGCCAATGATATCAGCTAGTTTTAGATTTATATTAAATCAAACTATACAAAACCGGCATCGTGCCCACTAGTGATGCCGGTTTTGTATAGTTTGCAGCATTTGTCTAAATGGCCGAGTCTCCAGACTCGCCAGTACGTACCCTAATCGCGTCTGACACAGCAGTCACAAATATTTTTCCGTCGCCTATTTCACCACTTCTCGTTGCAGATACAATGGCTTCTATTACAGCGTCTTTTTTGTCATCTTCTACCACCGTCACAAGCAATGTTTTGGATACAGCAGATCTTGTGGTCGTTGTGCCCCCGCGTCCAGTTACTACTTCAATACCTGCTTGTCGACCTTGACCTGTAACGTTTTGGTAATGGAATCCGGTAACTCCAATATCAGCCAACGCGTCACTGACAGCATTTACCCTTTCAGGCCTGAAAATAGCTTCAATTTTTAGCATTTTCTCACCTCTCTAATGTGTGATTGTTTTTACCAGGTGTGTTCCAAAGATATATGGATACCCTCTTCAGAGCACACCTTATTTTTGTATTTAGTCAGCCCCGTCTCTGACAGTGGCCTGTTCACCATGTGACGCTAGATCGAGGCCGAGATCTTCGTCGGCTTCATCTGCACGAAGTCCGAGTCCAGGGATTTTGTCCAATATGAATAGGATTATGAGGCTTACTACTCCGGAATATACCAGCGTAGCTATCACCCCAACCGCTTGGATTCCTACCTGTTTGATGTTTCCGTCTTCGATGAGGCCTGTTGTCCCGCCTGTAATTAAGGATGTAGCGAATATGCCGGTGGCGATAGCTCCCCATATACCACCAATTCCGTGAACTGCAAACACGTCAAGAGCATCATCCATATTAGTTTTGTGAAGGAGTTCAACAGCGTAAAAGCAAATCAAACCTGCTCCGAATCCGATCGCAAGGGAACCCATAGCGTTTACAGCACCTGCGGCTGGGGTGATAGCCACCAATCCTGCAACCGCTCCGGTAGCGACCCCCACCGCTCCCATTTTTCCAGTTTTAAGATGTGATATGACCCCCCAAGTTAATGCGGCAGTTGAGGCTGCCAAACTTGTGACTAGGAAAGCATTTGCTGCTGAATCGCCGGCAGATAGTGCTGAACCAGCATTAAATCCAAACCATCCAAACCACAGGATAGCTGCTCCAAGAATCACATACGGAACATTATTGGGTTGTAATCCCGGGTTTCGTCGTTTGCCAACTATTAGAGATGCTGCTACCGCTGCTATGCCTGCATTTATATGGATTACGGTTCCTCCTGCGAAGTCGAGGGCCCCGAGCTCCCAGAGCCATCCGTTGCTGGCCCATACCCAGTGTGTTATGGGTGAATAAACTACGGTGCTCCATATTACTAGGAAAATTAAATAGGTACTAAATTTGAACCTTTCTGCGAAGGCTCCAGTTATAAGAGCTGGGGTGATAACCGCAAACATCATTTGGAAGGCTACGAACAGTAAAGGAGGGATATCCTCTCCTTCTGCTGAGGCAAATGCTATACCAGATAATCCGAAATGGCTGAAGTCTCCAATAAATGCATTACCCGTTCCAAAGGCAAGGCTGTAGCCCCATAGGACCCAGACAATGCTCACTATTGCAATGGCCATGAAGCTCATCATCATGGTGTTCACGAGATTTTTTGCTCGAACTAATCCCCCATAAAAGAAAGCTAGCCCAGGCGTCATGAAAAATACCAACGCAGTGGCTATTAACATCCAAGAAGTATGTCCTGAGTCCATAATTTATCCTCCTAATTTGTTTTAAATCTAGTGGCAGAATTTAAACTTTATTACCACTATGCTGATCGTCATGAATTAACTTTAATACTAGGTTGTTTCTTAGATGTTGCTGTGTTGTTAAATCTATGTTTCTAGCTTGTTACATAAATGTTTCATATTTACATATGCAATGATCGGTGGGTATATGTAAATCTTATCTAAGAGCTAAAGTTTGCGGGTTTGTAACATTAAATCCACAACATATAGTGACCCAGTCTTGTGGCATGATCCACAATATATGGTATAATCCCCTTGCATAAGATATGCGAATGTGTTTAGTATGTCTCATCAGTTAGTCCTCACAAGGAGGGATGTATGGAAGCGTACTGTGTAAAGTGCAGAGCAAAGCGTGAGATAAAGAACCCAGAGCAGACCACTCTCAAGAACGGTCGGCCCGCAACCCGTGGGACTTGTCCTACTTGTGGTACGAATGTATTCAGGATCGGGAAAAGCTAAAATTAAAATTTAGCTGTCGAGGCCCTTGATGGGTTATACAGATAACTAGCACCGGTGTTTCGCCGGTGCTAGTTATCTGTATCTGTGAAATTCAATAAATTTCTATGTTTTAGTTCCATATTAATAAATTATGAAACCTGCTGAACTGATAGTGGGCACATACACCCATACCAATAGCCTTGGTATATACCGGGTCAAGTTCGATCCCAATTCCATGTCCATGGATACGTTAGGTATAACCACGGACATACAAAATCCAACGTTTCTTGCCATTCATCCAAGCGGCTCACATGTTTTTGCGGTTAGCGAGATACCTATTGGACTGGTTTATTCCTATCAAATTGGAGAGGATGGAGACCTGATCCTGCAAGGGGTAGAGGAAACAGGTGGAGCAGGACCTTGTCACATAGGGTTGAATAGGGATGGAACTTCAGCAGTTGTTAGTAATTACGAAGGTGGTAGCACGGCATTTTTCGAAATTGCACCAGACGGGAGAATAAAAAAATCCAATAGTTTTTTCCAACATTATGGGTCCAGTGTCGACGGGGTAAGACAAACGAAACCACATGTTCATTCAGCTATATATAGCCTTGAAAATGATGAGGTATTTGTTGCAGATCTAGGAATAGATAAGATTGTTAGCTATGGTCTAAAAAGGACCAATAACGGGATAATCCCGGATCGTAAGAGAGTTAAATCGACTGGTATTGGGTTTGGACCACGCCATTTTTGCTGGCATCCTTCTGGACGCTATCTTTATTGTATAAATGAGCTTGATTCATCAATTTCGACATTTATCCATGCGGCTGATGGATTTCTTACTCACCTACAAACAGTTTCGACAATACCCAGTGAAGTGTCTCGTCAAAATACTTGCGCTGATATTCATATCAGCCCCGACGGTAAATATGTTTACGGGTCAAATAGGGGACATGACTCAATAGCGATTTTTGCTGTTGACAGCTTATCGGGAGAACTAACGTTTAAAGTCGCTATACCTTCGGGCGGTAATACCCCTCGAAACTTTGCTTTGACACCTGACGGGAGGTTTATTTTCGTAGCTAATCAGGACTCTAATAATATCGTTATTTTTGAAAGAGATGCTACAACCGGTTTAATGAACCCAACTGGCGTTGAAACACAGATACCATTGCCAGTCTGCATTAAGTTTTTGCCAGATCCTGCTATCACATATTTGGATTAACTGTTACATACTTAACCGTCGTAGACTTTTTTCATCGACTTCTATTCCAAGACCAGGACCGTCTGGAACGGTTATATACCCGTTGGCAAAATTGAAGTCCGTTTCGCATAAGTCGTCGCGAATGGCGCTAGGGGTTTGATCGTATTCCATCACAGGTTCTTGAACAAATGGTTCCGGGTTATGATTCGGAGGGCAAGGTGGAATAGTCGATATCACCTGAAGACTTGCTGAGATCATAATAGGGGACCCCCACACATGTGGATTTACCTGGATTCCCATAGTGTTGGCAGTCATTGATACATTTCGCATTTCGCTAATTCCACCAACGTTCACCACGTCGGGTTGCACGATGTCGTAGGCTCGCCTTGAGAGGAAATCTTGGAATTCATATCGCGTACGCAAGTTTTCACCTCCAGATATTGCCATGGGTACGTTTGACTTTACCTGTAGATAAGCCTCTATATCTTGCGCATTTACTGGCTCTTCAAACCATAAAATGTCTTGGTCGGCTAACTTATTTCCGATCGTAATGGCCGATGACGAGTTGTAGGCCTGATTCGCATCGATCATTAATTTGAGATCTGGTCCGATTTCTTTTCTTATCGCCTTGACTCGGGCGATGTCTTCGGCCATTGGAAGGCCTCCAACTTTAGTTTTCATTCCTAAGAAACCTGCATTTGCGTAATTTTGGGCTTCAGCTAACAATCTGTGTGGAAATTCTTCTTCGGTGTAATAGAGCCCTGTAGCGTACACAGCTACCCTGTCTCGGATACTTCCCCCAAGCAGGTCACTTATGGGAACTCCATGTATTTTCCCTGTGATATCCCACAGAGCAGTGTCAATCGCACTGATAGCCGAGCCGCCAATGCCCACGGCTATATTTGCGTTATACAGCGCATGAAACATTTTCTGCCAGAGCATCTGTCGTTTGGTAGGGTTTTCTCCGATCAGAATCTGGGACAACTCACTGTCGATTAGATGACCGGATGATCCGGTACATCCCTCTCCCCAACCAACTAATCCATCGTCGGTGGTGATCTTCACGATTCCTACGCTTCGACGTTTAATCCAGTCTTGGGACCATCCAAATGGTATATCCAAGTCTGAAGATAGTTGAAACGTTTCAATGTTTGTGATTTTCAAATTCACGATGCTCCTATTTTATTTTTATGCAGCCAGAGTCTAGCAATCCGGTTGTTAACCTTCAATTGATAATTTGCTTGGGACGCTATTTTGAAACATATTGGGAAATAGTATTTACAGATTTATTGATTTTAGGCATGTAGAATATATGTTGAATAATTCATGTCAAATATTTCAAGAATAGAAAATAACAGTTCACGTCGACTGCATACGTTTGATGCATTCAACAGCCCCAACTATAGACTTCTTTGGGGAACTAATAGCGCCATGTATGTATCGAGATGGATGCAGATGACTACTTTGTCTTGGTTTGTGTTAGAACAAACGGATTCTGCATTCAGCGTGGGTCTCGTAGGCTTCTTTGGAATGGTACCTTTTCTGGTCCTAGGCATTTTTGGGGGATATCTTGCCGATGTGCTGGACCGAAAGTTGCTGATTGCCGTGACCCAATTTCTGAATCTAATTTCCGCTGTGATTATGTGCGTTTTGCTCACTTTTGGCACGGTGGAATATTGGTATGCTTACATAGCCATAATTATCCCTGGGATTGGTTGGTCCCTCGACATGCCATCAAGGCGATCCCTCATCATGGACATTATGGGCCCTCAAGGTTTAACTAACGGCGTCGCTTTGGATTCCGTAGGTATGCACACCAGCAAGATGATTGGGCCTGCTCTTGCCGGGGCATTGATAGCATTTACCGGAGTTGAAGGATCCTACATATTGCTTTCAATAGTAATGTCGGTTGGATGTTTTCTTTTTCTTAGAGTGAATCAACCAAACAGGCCTAATCAACTGCAAAAATCGGTGGGAACCACTCCAGGTATAAACAATTCTGACAAAAAAAGGTTGGCAAACGAAGTTTTTAGTAACTTATCAGAGGGCTTCAAATATGCTTTTTCCAATCAAACTATCGTTGCTGTAATAGTGATAACGGTTTTCATGAATTTACTTTTATTCCCGTACATGCAGATGGTTACCGTTGTTTCAAAAAATATTCTTCATGTGGGACCACTGCTAATGGGGATATTAATGGCTAGTGATGGGTTGGGAGCGTTAGTTGGATCAACACTAATTGCATCAAGGAATAAAATGCTTTACCACGGCAGATTTTTTCTTTATGGTTCAATCCTGTCTTTGATTGCTCTTACGGTATTTTCGATGTCGACTTGGTATTTGTTATCGCTTCCCTTATTGCTAATACTAGGAATAGGTACTAGTGGATTTGGCACAATGCAGTCAGCTATTGTTCTACTTGTATCCCGGCCAGAAATAAGAGGCAGGGCTTTAGGTGTAGTGACTTTGGCGATTGGGGCTGGTCCAATTGGATCACTTGTTGTAGGTGCTGTATCGGAATGGATAGGACCTGCGGATGCCCTCTTATTTAATTCAATATTGGGTCTTATACTTGTTTGTCTTTCAGGGGTATTTTTTCCTTCGATTAGGGGTCAGATAATTCCAGAAGCGAAATAATTGTGGGATGTCTGACAGTGTTCGAAAGCTTCAACTACTCTCTTATTATGTCGTTTCCGTCCATTAACATTAGATACGGCTCTCCGTGCTGGTCAGTGGAATCCGTCGACCAAGGTCCTTGGGAGTTTTCCAGTCTGAGCCTGATTCCCCAATCGCCACCGTAGACCAGATGTACTACGGCTTGACCAGAATCAGATACCGGTGCGTAAAGTGCCGGGCATATTGTTCCAGAATCTTCACTACTCCATCCAGTAACTTCATATACTCCTGTTTTACGGTCTGGTTCGTCCAGATATATTAGTTTCACTGGAACAGGAGCTTGATGTGCCTCATACACTTGTAAAGGCATCCACTCACAATTGTTATTTTCCTCAGTCTCTATCCAGATTGATTCATACATTTGAGTTAAATTGTGACCTAATTTATATCCCCATCACATGATATCCAGTGTCGACGTGGATCACTTCACCTGTAACGCCGCTTGACATGTTGCTGCACAGGTACAAAGCAGTCGATGCAACTTCATCATGAGTGATATTTCTTTTCATTGGTGCTCTGTCCGAGTGGGCTTTCTTCATATCTCTATATCCGCTTATTACCCTGGAAGACAGGGTGTCGAGAGGTCCGGCGGAGATCGCGTTTACCCGTATATTATCCGGCCCAAGATCATTTGCAATTTGGCGAACTTCATTTTCTAGAGCAGCCTTGGCCGTGCTCATGACGTTGTAGCCTGGGAATACCTTTTCAGCAGCCATAAATGACATTGCCATCATTGACCCACCGTTAGTCATCAGGGGGGCTGCGTTCCTGGCAATTGAAACCAGAGAATAGGCACTTATATCTAACGCTACTCGAAAACCTTCTCTATCGGTATCTACAAATCTTCCGCCAAGATCCTCCCGTTGAGCGAATGCGATCGAATGAACTACGGCGTCGAGAGTTTCGCAATTTTCCTTTACTGTCTCGAAAGCTGATTGTACGTTTCCTTCGTCACTTACATCACATTCCACAGTTACAACATCTTCTAATTGAGAGGTTAGTTTTTCCACTGAGTCTTTGACCCTATCATTTTGATAGGCTGCTATTATTTTCGCCCCAGAGGCGGATAGAATTTTGGCAATTGACCAAGCAATACTACGTTGATTAGCAATGCCAAAAACAATGGCACTTTTCCCAGAAAGATCTATCTTATACATAAATTACTCCCTCCTATTTAGGAGTCACTAGACATAGGAATTCTATGTCTAGTGTGTAATGTGATCAAGGATTATCTTAGTACTATCATATAAGTGTAGCCTTGTTCGGTATTATTTGGTTTGCTAAAATTTTTTTGTTGGTGGGGATTCGTCTAATGGTAGGACAGCGGACTCTGAATCCGTAAGTATAGGTTCGAATCCTATATCCCCAGCCAATCATCTTGGTATTCTGGGGTCTTTCTTATCGCGACCGAGAAATTCCGTCTTCTTAGTGGGCGCCCTTTTATAGGCTCTCCCCGGGCATACTAGTCTTGACGCAAGATCGTTATTTAGTCGATTCAGTTGACTATGTTGGCGATTTTAAGGGACTTTTAGGCTATAAAACTAACCCAAGAAAAAAGTCCGTTACCTCTGGCTATCGGAGGTAACGGACTTTTTTTAGACTAGGCCGTTGAAACTAACTTATTACTTCCACTCCCAGAGTTCCCATGTTGCATTACCTTCTCCATCCACATCCCAGTTGTACACAACAGCAGCCCCATTTAGATTTGAGAGAGACGGTGCTGAGGTTTGAAAATATGCAATGCCTTTAAATGCAGCTCCTCCGTCTTCAGTAAATGTACCGATTCCCGAAGCCCTAAAAGTAGCCATTCCGTCTGCAGCAATTACAATACCTGAATTTGGGCATTCCCCATATATTGTGCCATCTGGTCGGGCCTCAGATTGATAAGTAGCCATTGCCTGAAAAATTTCTGCTCCTGCTAAAGTTCCAGACCCACTTGGCACGGTAACTTCAAATCTGGGATTTCCAGCATTTGCTGGCAAAACTTTTTGGCTAGTTATACATTTCAGGGATCCTATTTTTTCTGCGGGCATATTTTCATCTCCATCTGAATTCTTAATTAAAAAATTGAACCGGCGGAGTATATATGAAGGAAATTAGCCTGTCACATCCACGTGCTTATCTGAGTCAACTAGTTAATAGAGTATTGCCACGTACTACCAAAGTACGGAGCCTCATGGTGAGTTTTTTAGTGGATATTAAGGCTCCGTACTTTTTCTTTAGAGTTAGCTACTTCTATAAACAACCTTGCCGACGTGTCTGACAGGGCTTGCCGATATCAATTCTGGTATCTTTCCGATGTGCTTTACGGTCTCGACCCGTTGATTTTCCAAGTCCTGTAAGCTGGTACCTAAAGTTGTGACTCTGACAGAACCAATTGGTCCCGCAATAGGTCTGCTTATAGCATTTTTTGCATCTCCTCCCACTTTTTCTCTAACCTCTAGCAAGGCGCGTATTAACTCTGGGGTTTTTCCAGGTTTTGCGATCATTGCTAAACGTGAAATGACGGTGGGTTCATATCCATCGGGTGGTTCTGCGCCGGCCAACATCTCGGAAATAATGTAAGTATTCTTGTCGCAAAGTTCCTCTAACGCCATCTGGCTGTCCTGAGCCTCAACATTAGATAAGTAAACATCTAAAAAACTATCTACATCATCCAAAGTTTCAAATCCCCCAGCGAGCGAAATTAGGCCGGGTCGGGGATTATTTAAATTCGCTCCGGAAACGGGAACAGTAATTCCACCTGGTCTTCCAGTGGCAGCAAGAGCTGCTTTCATGCCTTCAAGCAATTCAAAGGCTTTGCCGGCCTTAGGTACTCGAACGATGTTCATAAAATATGACATATAAGCTCCTTTTTATTAAAAACATTTCAAATTCACTTGATAAACATCAAGGTAAGAATTACCAAAATCTGTCTAGGGTTACTGATTGTACAAATTAAGCATACTAATTGTTTGTTTTAAAAATGG
>ENA-UPTF01001780-UPTF01001780.1-marine-metagenome-genome-assembly--contig:-NODE-1780-length-13219-cov-3.746994_pt1 | contig 13219 bp, 11 predicted proteins | sample MGYA00238166_ERZ767019 | MGnify/ENA primary metagenome ERZ767019 (study PRJEB28930, sample SAMN06266391) | marine metagenome | isolation source: Sea water from 250 m depth | place: Atlantic Ocean...
AAAAAGGACTTCCTTTCCTCGTGGTCCTGGCTAATCCTTCCACTGGCCAAGCATACGCCAGTTTCGCAAATTTGGCCGATGTTATGTTCGCTGAACCCGGCTCATTGATAGGATTATCTCCACTACGTACGCTTCAAGGATTATCCAAGCAACCATTACCGTTGGACGCCCATACTTCCGAAGCTCATTTAGCACACGGTTTACTCGACAACGTAATAGATAGAGAAGGATTACATACTCGGATAGCTACAGTTCTAAAAATATTGACTGGGCAAAAGTTGGAGCAAGACAACGTAAAAGATTTACTGAAGACGGAGGTTGATCCACCAAAAGAACCTGAAGCCTGGGAAGCAGTGAACGTAGCCCGACATGCCGAACGTCCTTCCGCCATGGTATACATGAGATCGATTTTAGACCCATTCGTAGAACTTCACGGCGACCGCCTCAACAGTGACGATCGATCGGTAGTTTGTGGGATAGGATACTTATTGGGAGAGCCTATAGCCATAATTGGCCAGCAACGGAGACCACCCATTAACGGAGAAAAATATCATGTCTATCCCGACGGCCTCAGGAAAGCACAACGAATAATTAACTTAGCAACTCGCTTTAAATTGCCTCTTATTACTCTTGTAGATACACAAGGAGCTGACCCTGGACTAGAAGCTGAAGAACAAGGGATAGGTAATGCAATTGCTAATACACTATCGATGATGTTAGACGTTCCTACCCCCGTTATCACTGTAATCATAGGCGAAGGTGGGAGCGAAGGGGCCTTAGCCTTAGGACTTTCTGACCGTACTTTGATGCAACAATACGCTATATATTCTCCAATATCCATGAACCGCTATTTCGGAAATAATTACCCTGAAGAACAGACGATAGACAGAGAAGCAGCAGAAACTATGATGTTAACTGCTCAAGACTGTGAGTATCTCGGGATAATTGACTATGTAATACCGGAACCAGATCTGGGTGCACATGACAATCCGAGAGAAGCTTCCAAAGATATACAGTTGGCTTTAACAAAAACACTGGCTCGACTTTCCAAGCAGAGTGAGAACAAATTACTTAAAAACCGATACAAAAGATTTCGTAAGATGGGCGAATTAAGCACATACAGCCAAGAAGCTATGGACCGAGAAGTTGAATTGCTTTTGAACATTTCAACGGCTGACAAATTCGATGAGAACAACGGGGCGGGGCCTGGACAACTCAGCCTCAATTCAACAGATTGAGATTACAATTACATTAGTACCACACGCAGTCCATGGTCAAGCTGGGTCTAGACCCAATTTCGCCAAGCTTTCCTGCATCCCGCCCATAATATTTTCGTATTCCTCAGCGACCGCATCGTCTACAAGTACTGTGGGTTTAGAGTTGTCTTTATAAGATGCGCTTAGCGAAAGAGTGCCTAGAAAATCAGTCCCCACATCATTGGCCATCTTGATTCCGCCTCCCTGCCCGAACACGTCCCCAGAATAGTTTTCCACGACACCCAGAACGTTAAGATTAAGCTTACGTATCATGTTAATACATCGTTTAGCATCCATATTAGCCAGCTCTTGCGGAGTACTTACTACGACAAAACCATCCATAGGGATAGTTTGCATGACAGTCAAAGGCGAATCAGATGTACCTGGAGGCATATCCACGATCAGATAATCTAGGTCCCCCCATACGGTGGCCTGGAGAAACTGGTTGATAGCATTATGAATCATAGGGCCTCTCCATATGATAGCTTCCTCCTCACTATCTTGAAAAAAGGACATTGATACCACTTTAACTCCCCATTTTTCAGCAGGATGTATCTGACCATCGACATAATCTGGCTTGTCTGTGATACCAAGAACCTTAGTAACATTCGGACAATCAATATCGACGTCAAGAAGACCTACTTTTTTACCTTCTTGAGCTAATGTAGTTGCTAGGTTAACGGCAACGGTAGTTTTTCCGACTCCACCTTTACCACTATAAACACCGATTTTTGACTTTATAGACGCAAGACGATCTGTTATATCGCGCTTTTGTTGCCAAGTCCGTTTTATCTGCTCTAACCTAGCATTTTCTTGGGGAGTTGCCATTATTCCTCCGCGGATTGAATCACGACGTAGACGTCATGTACCAACTATACTTGATTTATCTGATTAGTTTAAATTCCAAGTTGTTCTCTAGCCTCAGCACTTATGAGATCAGGAGACCATGGAGGATCAAATACTAATTCAATTTCAACCTCTTCAACTCCCTCCACATCCTGTATAGCCCACTCAGCCTGCTGCGCTATATGTGGTCCCATTCCACAACCAGGAAACGTCAATGTTAGCTGAACGTAAACGTTATTCTCGTCGTTTACCTGCACTTCGTATATAAGCCCAAGATCAACCACATTGACCGGGATTTCCGGATCGTAAACGGTTTTTAAAGCCTCGAAAACCTCTTCTTGAGTAACTGTCTGAGCCATGTTTCCTCCTAAATCAATTAGTTCGATAAAGAATTATGATCCCAATCCGAGTGCCCAATCAAGGAATTAATACGACTTTACCTGTAGTTAACCGTGATTCTAGCTGTCTATGAGCCTCAGAAGCCTCCGATAGAGCCATGACATGTTCTATTCTTAATTTAAGCTCTCCCGACTTGACCCAACCCAATACATCCCCTGCTCTCTGCTCAAGTTCCTGACGTGTTACTGTGTAGTCTCCTAGCCCTGGTCTAGTTAAAAACTTAGAACCATTTCCTAACACTCTAGGATCCACAGGAGGCACTGGCCCGCTGGCCTGTCCATATAGGACCATGTATCCACGACGTGCTAATGAACTAATACTGCCATCAAAAGTGGTTTGCCCTACAGCGTCGTAGACGACCTCGACCCCTTGCCCATTTGTAGACTTATTGACCTCTTCTGCAAAGTCCTGACTTGTATATAAAATCACTTCATCAGCCCCTGCCTCTTTAGCCAATTGAGCTTTAGCCTCTGTAGAAACCGTCGAAAAAACGTATCCGCCTAACCGCTTAACCATCTGGATAAGCAATAATCCGACTCCGCCAGCTCCGGCATGAACTAAAACTTTATCACCCTGTTTAACTTGATAAGTTGAATGGCAGAGATAATGGGCCGTCATTCCTTGCAACATAGCTGCTGCACTTGCTTTACTATCTAAACCTTGAGGTATTTTGATCAACCTATCAGCGGGAACAATCGCCTGCTCAGCATAAGATCCAGCTATACCGCAGTAAACTACTGCATCACCCTCACTAACTTGTGTAACATTCGTCCCAACCTGCTTCACCACTCCAGCACCCTCCACACCAACTACCCAGGGTAAAGCGGTAGGATTAACTCCTGACCTGCTGTAGGTATCTGTATAATTGACTCCAATCGCCTCAATCTGCACTAGGGCCTGACCATCACCAGGCGATAGATCCGATAAGTCTTGATATTTCATAACCTCCGGACCACCAAATTCCGTTATCTGTACTGCTTTCATGATTTACTCCACATCCTACCAATATACTACGAGTGTAGATACACCTTCAACGAAAGATAGATATCCAAATTAACCCTGTGACAATAGCTAAATCCCAGTATACTACAGATCGCTCGGTCGGCAGATATCAATCTCTCTTAACAACAAAATACCGGTCCGTCATTTCTTTAATTACATAAGGAAAAACATTACTAATGGATAGGCTACATTGCCATAATCTCCTACAACTGGTATCCTTGACGTAATGCTTCTAACATACAAATGGTGGGCATCCCTACGGTAAAATCCAGAGTGAATAGCAGATACCACTCCCACGGAACCCTCCGTTTACAGGCGTTCTTAGATGCATTCCAGAACTACTCTAATGTTACTAAGGAGCCAATTCGCTAACGGACCATCAATTCTAAGGAGGTTCCGAGTTGGAAAGTTCAAGTTGTCCTTCATTCAACGAAGCTCTCGGTCAATTTGTAGCAGCAAAGAAAAACAGCAAAAAGACGATGGATGGGCATCAAGAAATCGGTAGGTTCATAGCTTGGTTTGGCAGAGATCGACGAGTCAACGAGTTAACTCCTGCTCAAGTAGCGGACTACGCTCAACATGTTGGCGCTACCCGAAGCGATTCAACCCAAAAACTAACTCCCGTTAAAGGTTTCTTGGGTTTTATAAACGATGAAGGTTGGATAGAAACCAAATTAGCTTCCCACCTCAGAGTGCCTAGGAGCAAGAGATCATCTTCACGAACTAACACGTCTGGAGCTAGTTCCGCTTCTTCAGCAACCCAACTTAGCAAAGAAGGGTTTGAAAAATTACAAGTCGAAGTAGCGTCCCTTAAAGGTGAGCGGGGTAAAGTTCTTGAAGACATCAAACGAGCTATGGCAGATAAAGATTTCCGAGAAAACGCGCCTCTCGACGCAGCTAAAGACCGCCAAGGCATTATTGAATCCCGTATTAGAGAACTGGAGCAAAGCCTAGCAAGTGCAGAAATTCTCTCTTCAAACCCTCCCCGCAATCAGCAAAAGGTTGCCGTTGGGACCAAAGTCACCCTCAAGAATTTAGAATCCGGTAAAAAGATTTTGTACACACTGGTAGACATGAGAGAAGCTGACGTAGCTTCAGGTAAGATCTCTACACAATCGCCCGTGGGACAAGCCCTACTAGAAAAGTGTGTTGGAGACGAGGTTGAGGTTTCCGTACCTAAAGGTACAGTTAATTACCTAGTCGAAAAAATCGGAGTATAAAAAAACGCCCCTGGAGGGGCGTTTTTTAATTTAATCCATCCAAAGCTGCTAATATTTCCTGCGGATCTGGTAAAACCCCCGGCGTGTAAGTTTCTCTATATCGGACTACCCCTGATGTATCTATTATCAATACAGCTCGCTGACTAGCCCCTCTTTCCTCGTTCCAAACATCATAGGCCTGACTGACCTGACCTTTAGGATGCCAATCAGATAGTTCCGGATATGGTAATCCTCCAATAGCCGTAGTCCATGCACGATGCGCGTTTACCTGGTCACAACTTATACCCAAAACTTGGGCATTTTTCTCTTCGAACTGACTGTTGAATTGCCTGAACGAAGTAGCTTGGGTTGTTCAACCAGAAGTGAAATCGAAAACATGGAATGAGAGAATTACATTTTTTTTACCAGCATACTGGCTTAAGCTAATATCCCCATCACTTACTGACGGAAGTGTAAAATCGGGGGCTTTATCTCCTAATTGTACGGACATACATTACCTCCTAACAGTTACTTGGATTCCGGTGGGAAACCAGTGCCCATTATAAACTAAGGAATAGCGATTTACGACTCTCCACTGGAACCAAGATTACTTGGTGTGAATACACAGCCTGAATGTTATACTGTCCCGACCTAGGCTGTGGATGGGGGGATGCTGTGGACATATTATTCAAACGAGGTATATATCTTCCGGAAATTGGTTTATGGATGGACTCCCTCAGGAAACAAGAGTGCAGCCTGATATCCCACGGACATTCCGACCACACAGCGCGCCACACACACCCGATACTTACATCTAATACTCATTTGATACTAGCCGAATATTTACAGAAATCAGATCCTATAATACTCGAATACAGAGAGCCATTCGAAACCTCTGAATACAAACTCACTATGTATCCTGCCGGACATTGCCTTGGCTCTGCTCAATCCTTGATTGAGTCTAAGAGAACTGGGGAACGTATACTTTACACCGGGGATTTCAAAGTGAAGACGAATTCTGTAAACGAACCGTTGGAACATATACCGTGCGATATTCTAATTATGGAATCCACTTACGGAAGACCGGAATACACCTTTCCTCCGGAGGAGGAAGTTATCTCATACGCCTGCGAAACAATAAAGAGTTGGCTAAAAAGGGGAGCGAAACCAATAGTAAGGGGTTGGAAGCTAGGGAAAGCTCAGGAGATCATCTACAAATTATTGGAAAATAAATTCGATATCCGGTTAGAAGAAAGCATCTTTCAAATGACCTCTAAATATATCGAAGCAGGCATTCAGTTCCCTGGCAAAATACAGTTGTTTGACGGAAACTGGCAAGATGGTACAGTTCTGGTATGCCCATTGGGTAGCTGGACTAAGAAACATATATCAGCCTTACGTGCTAAGAGGATCATGGATCTAACAGGATGGGCCAACACGAGTAATTACCACTGGGGTGGTGGAGCTGATTGCAGCTTGCAATACAGCGATCATGCCGATTTCTCTGAGCTGGTTGCATACGCCCAACAAGCGAACCCCAGACAGATCTATACTGTTAACGGGTTCCCCGAATTGTCCACTCACCTTCGAGAGCTAGGTTATCCTTCGGTACACTTAGACGATAAAGGCATTTCTGACCATAGCGGATTCCAAATGAAGATGCTTTAACTTAGTTCTGAAAAACCCATTCTAATATCAAACTAAAACAACAGGTCCGAGGACAATGTCCTCGGACCTGTTGTTTTAGTACAGTCGTAATAGAATTTAATCTGGAGTAGTCCCTATAGCTGGCAAATTAGATTCATCATCCACAGCTAGCATGCGGTTAACGGCGCTTAGATACGCTTTGGCACTAGCGACGATTATATCCGTGGATGCCCCTCTCCCTGAGAAAGTCCTTCCAGCATTATCCACTCTAATAGTAACGGTCCCGATGGAATCTAGTCCTTCACTCACCGATTGAACACTGTAATCTACCAAAGTACATGAACAACCTATGACTCTATCTATCGCTTTACACACAGCATCAACAGGGCCGTTACCAGTTGACGCATCCGTATCTGATGTGCCGTCTGGCCCAATCAGTCTAACTGTGGCTGTAGGTATATCATGATCTCCACTGGTAAAATGGACCTGTTCTAACGTGTAACTTATCGGCTCGCTGGACTCCCGTTTCTCCTCATCCATGAGTATTTCCAAGTCTCTATCCGTAACTTCTCGTTTTTTGTCAGCTAATTCTTTGAACGACTCAAACACGTTACTTATCTCGTCCCTGGATAAAGAATATCCCAAAGCCTCTAACCTAGCCTGTAACCCTGCCCTTCCACTAAGCTTCCCTAAGACTAACTTATTGCCGGTAACACCTACTCTCTCTGGCTGCATTACTTCGTAGGTTGACCTATCTTTTAGGACACCATCTTGATGTATACCGGATGCGTGTCGGAATGCATTTTCCCCTACAACAGCCTTATTAGCTTGAACTGCCATACCAGTTATACGACTCACCAACCTACTAGCCGGATACAATTGAGTGGTGTCTATACCAATGTCAACTCCGAATAAATCCTTTCTTGTATCCAGTCCCATTATTATTTCTTCCAATGAAGCATTACCTGCTCTTTCTCCAATACCATTAATACAGCCTTCCACTTGCCTAGCACCTGCTTCAATGGCTGCGAGACTATTGGAAACAGCCAATCCAAGATCATTATGGCAATGCACACTCAGAGTCACGTTTTCGATTCCAGTAACATTTTCTTGCAATCTACGCAACAAATTGCCGAAATCAGAAGGTATAGCATATCCCACCGTATCAGCTATATTTATGGTAGTGGCACCTGCACGAATCACTGCTTCCATCATCTCGAAAAGATATTCGCTGTTAGTTCTAGTAGCGTCCATTGGAGAGAACTCAACATCGCTGCAATATTTTTTAGCTCTTTCTACCATGCTTACAGCCATCTCCATAACCTCTTCCCGATTCTTCCGGAGTTGGTGCATAACTTGGATGTCGGATGACGAAAGAAATACGTGGATACGGGGGGATTCCGCCCCTTTGATTGCTTCCCAAGCTTGATCAACATCATTAGGATGGGCTCTAGCCAATGAACATATTACTGGACCTCTGATTTCTTTCGCTATATTACTTACAGCCTGGAAATCCCCTGGAGAACTTGCAGCAAATCCGGCTTCAATAACATCTACACGTAATTTCTCTAGCTGCTTAGCGATCTCCATTTTTTCTTCTACAGTCATTCCAATTCCTGCAGACTGTTCACCGTCTCGAAGCGTGGTATCTAAAAATTTGACTTTATCATTAGCCATAACAATTGTCCTTTCAACCTATTTAATCGATTATGAGATTCTTCCGTTCTTAATATCCTGAATCCAATCTCAAGGACACGCAGTCCACCACAACCAGCCCTGCCAGGACCAGCATGCGATGGTGAACTGCTCTAAACAGTACCTCCGATGTCATCTCTTTTCTCCCTACTTAAACCTTTTATCGGGACTTGGGGTTAAACAAACAATCCCAAATCACCTATACCTCTTTAGGATCCATCCAGGGCATCATAGAACGCAGTCCTTTTCCGACCTCGTGAATGTCGCTAGTACGGGCTGCCTGACGAAGCGGATTGAATCGAGGTCGCCCCTCATCATTCTCCGCTATCCATTCCTTGGCAAAACTCCCATCTTGGATAGCATCTAATACTTTTCTCATATTATCTTTAACGTGCTGGTCGATTACTTGTGGGCCGCGACTCAAATCCCCATACTCAGCAGTATCACTGACCGAATATCTCATGTAGTTGAATCCTCCTTGATAAATCAGATCAACTATCATTTTTAACTCATGCAAACATTCAAAATAGGCCATTTCTGGGGCATATCCTGCCTCTACTAACGTCTCAAATGCCGCATTAATCAAAGCAGTTACACCACCGCAAAGGACCGTCTGTTCGCCAAATAGATCAGTCTCAGTTTCGTCTTTAAAAGTGGTCTCTAGAACTCCCGATTGGGTACATCCAACCCCTTTGGCATAAGCTAATCCGACGTTTTTGCCATTTCCAGTAGAGTCTTGATGCACAGCCAATAATCCCGGTACTCCTACCCCTTCTGTAAACAATTCACGCATCCGATGCCCCGGGGCTTTAGGGGCTACCATCAATACATCCACATTACTAGGTGGCGTAACCGCCCCAAAATGAATGCTAAACCCATGAGCAAACATTAACGCACTGTTAGGCCTTAGATTAGGAGCTATCTGCTGACGATACACATCCCCTTGCAAATGATCTGGGATTAAAACCATCAGTACATCGGACATCTTTGCTACTTCAGGGACATCTGCAACTTCTAGCCCAGCTTCTTGGGCGGTAGCTCTACTTCTACTTTCGGGATATAAACCAACAACTACCTTCTGTCCATTATCCTTTAAATTCAAAGCATGAGCGTGCCCCTGGCTGCCGTAGCCGACAATACCAATAGTTTTACCCTTTAAAACATCTAAATCTGCATCTTTATCGTAATAAACATTTACCATTTTTTTTCCTTTCTACCACATCATTTCAGATTTATGGTTCCCGTATCTTCTCGTAAATCTACTTTCCATATAGAGATTATATTTTTAAACTCCTTCGTATGATCCCGGGGCAGACATTTCCAACTCCTTACCGTAATCACCGTAAAAATCTATACCGATACTATCACTGACTCGCCCATCAGCCTGCCCTCTAACCATTGCTACCCTACCGGTTCTCATCATTTCCAAGATACCAAATGGTTCCAAAAGGTTAATTAACGCATTTATTTTTTCTTCTTCTCCAGTAACCTCTATGACCAAAGTTTGGGAGCCGACATCTACAACGTTGGCTCTGAACAGCTGGACTACTTCAATAATTTCGGCTCTAGTAGAAGAGGTAGTTCGGACCTTAATCATAGCCAATTCTCTAGACACCATTTCTTCATGGGTTATATCAGACACACGGACTATCTCAATCAGTTTATCCAATTGCTTGGTCGCCTGATCAACCGTGTACTGGTCTCCGTCAACCACAAACACCATACGGGACAACCCTGGTTGTTCGCTTTGACCGACCGCTAAACTCGCTATATTAAACCCTCTCCTACGAAACAAACCCGCGACTCTCGCTAAAACTCCTGGCTTATCTTCTACCAAGGCAGTTATTGTATGGTAGTTAACATTCTTGCCCATCTTAAGAAACCCTCTCAGTTATGGGCTCTTCCATCATCTCGTTCACAGACTCCCCAGCTGGAATCATAGGATATACAGGTTCGTCTGGCTTCACTATGAAATCCAACAATACCGGGCCTGGTGTCTCCATAGCTTCTCTAATAGCCCCTACAACCTGTGCTTTATCGGTAACCCTAATACCTTTAATCCCATATGCTTCTGCTATTTTTACAAAGTCCGGATTACCCGAATATTCAGTGGCAAAAAAATCTTTGTCGTAAAAGAATTCCTGCCATTGATGGACCATGCCCAATACACCGTTGTTTAAGATAGCGAATTTGACATCAATCTGGCTTTCAACAGCTGTAGCCAGATCACACATAGTCATTTGAAACCCGCCATCCCCGGCTATCGACCAAACAGTTTTATCGGGGCGTCCCACCTTTGCCCCTAACGCGGCAGGGACCTCAAACCCCATTGCTCCGAGACCTCCCGAGGTTAACCATGTATTAGGTTCTTTAAATCTATAATGCTGAGCAGCCCACATTTGGTGCTGCCCAACCCCAGTTACGACAACAGACTCTCCTCGAGTAACTTCTGACAACTGTTGTAAAACATATTGCGGGAGAAGTTCATCAGATTCTCTGATTTTGAGAGATGGGTGTTCTGACTTAAGATTCTCAATCGTATTCAGCCATTCAACATGAACTTCACGATTTATTTGGGGTGTCAGGGCTTGTAGCGACAATTTTAGATCCCCGAGTACCGCCACATTAGCCCGAACGTTTTTGTTAAACTCCGAAGGGTCGATATCAAAATGTATCGTCTTAGCCTGAGGCGCGAAAGCAGATAATCTACCCGTGACCCTGTCATCGAACCTAGCGCCCAAAGATATTACTAAATCCGATTGGTCTAAGGCCAAACTTGCATATGCCAAACCATGCATACCTGGCATACCAACATGAAGCAGATGATCTGGTGCAAAGGAACTAATGCCAAGTAACGTAGTAACTACAGGAATTTGAGCTTTCTCAACGAATTCTTGCAACTCGGCGAAAGCATGGGATATGACGACACCATGTCCTGCTAGGACAATCGGACGCTTGGCGTTGTTAATTAATCCCGCAGCCCTGGATATTTGGTCTTCGTCAGCAGCACCTGGAGGATTGTAACCAGGCAAATTGATATCATCGGGCCATTCAAATTCTATCTTTTCACCAAACAGAATATCTTTTGGAATATCTACCAAGACAGGCCCTGGACGACCTGTTCTAGCGATATGAAAAGCTTCCTTAATGGCTCTTGGTAAATCTCTTACATCCATTACCAATATGTTATGTTTAGTTACCGGGGAAGTGATACCCGTTACGTCCGTCTCTTGAAACGCATCCCGACCGATCGCTGGCCTCGGAACCTGACCTGTTATTACCACAATAGGAACCGAATCCATTTGAGCACCTGCTATCCCCGTTACCAGATTAGTAGCACCAGGGCCTGACGTAGCACAACAAACTCCAACCTTGCCAGTCACTCTAGCATACCCATCTGCAGCCATAACAGCTGCCTGTTCGTGTCTAACCAAGATATGCCTCAACTGAGAATACTTACTTAGAGCGCCATAAAAGGGGAGAACCGCTCCGCCAGGCAGACCAAATAAAACATCCACTCCCTCTTTAATTAAACTCTCGCAAACTATTTCTGCTCCAGTTAGTTCCATCTCGTGCCTCTCGTTTCTAATAACCTAAGATAGCCAAAAATGAAAAAACCCGCCCCTGGAAGGGACGGGTTTTCCCCGCGGTACCACCCTTCTTTCTCGTTTTGCTTCTTCGTTTTAAAATTATCGAAGAAATCTCTCGAGACTACTTTAAGGCCTGTAACGGGGCCGAGTCGACAACCCTACTCATTTCAGGTTGAACGCTCCAGGGCGAGTTGGGGGTTTTCTGACACCGGACTTTCAGCAAATGCCGGCTCTCTCTAAGCCAGTCTACCCTTAATACTCCCTTTCACAGCGCTATACTATGGATTTATACACGTATGATGCTATCAGTAGCACTACCATCATGTCAAATATAAATGACACGCAGAATAGCTTAATAAATCTACCTTCAATTTGCAATTTGGCTTCTAATCAGCCTTATGAGGGACAGAGATACTCCAAGATTTCTATCAGATATCAATCGTATAATAAAGCAATGGTTTGTGTAGCTGGTATTTCTAAGATTTTCCCTATTAAACTTATGGTAGAATACACCCCTCTAACAAATCTACGAGTTGAAATGTTGCCTCCTACTTCGAGCTTAATCTGAGGACATAAACGAATTGCCAGAACGAATCTTCATAGGAGTAGCATGGCCATACGCTAACGGACCATTACACCTAGGTCATTTAGCAGGATGCTACTTAGCAGCTGATATATTCGCGAGATTTAACCGATTAATCGGCAATGATGTTCTGATGGTTTCTGGTAGCGATTCCCATGGAACACCTATCACAATACGAGCCGACCAAGAAAATGTTAATCCTAAGGAAATCGCCGACCGCTTTCACGCCCAGTTTCTGAATACATGGACGCAACTCGGGATCAGCTTTGACCTTTTTACAACCACGCAGACTGAAAACCACCAACAAGCAGTTCACAACATATTTAAGATCTTGCTTGACCGTGGATATATATATCCTGCACCAATGGAATTAGCCCATTGTTCTGGATGTGCCAGATTTCTACCTGACAGATATGTAGAGGGAACATGTCCCCATTGTAACCAAGAACGAGCTCGCGGCGACCAATGCGATTTATGCGGTCGCACCTTGGATCCGAAGGATTTGGTTCTCCCTCGTTGCGCCCTCTGCGGGCTAGCACCTACTTTTCAAAACTCTGAACATTTTTTCCTTAAGCTATCTGCATTTGAACAACCTCTTTTGAAGTGGGCAAATCAACAGGAACATTGGCGTGCTAATGTAATGAATTTTACTCGCAGTTTCTTAGAAAGTGGCTTAAAAGATAGGGCTATAACTAGAGACCTATCCTGGGGAGTACCCGTGCCGCTGGACGGTTACGATGACAAGCGGATTTATGTATGGTTCGAAGCGGTAATAGGATATTTATCTGCTGCTATTGAGTGGGCAACGAACTCGGGGAACCCAGATAGTTGGAAAGATTTTTGGTTAGATCCGGAAACCAAAAGTTACTATTTCATCGGAAAGGATAATATTCCGTTCCATAGTATTATCTGGCCTGCAATTATTATGGCTTATGGCAATGGCCTTAACTTACCATATGACGTTCCCGCAAACGAGTTTTTAAGCTTAGAAAACCGAAAGTT
>ENA-UPTF01001781-UPTF01001781.1-marine-metagenome-genome-assembly--contig:-NODE-1781-length-13206-cov-9.665854_pt1 | contig 13206 bp, 12 predicted proteins | sample MGYA00238166_ERZ767019 | MGnify/ENA primary metagenome ERZ767019 (study PRJEB28930, sample SAMN06266391) | marine metagenome | isolation source: Sea water from 250 m depth | place: Atlantic Ocean...
TTCTTAAGCATTTTAATCATATTTACTCCTTTGACTATAATTGGAAATTGTTCCGGGAGGCATGCGCCAGAACGGGAAAAGCATCACCATATGCAGGTTTGAATTAAATGTCAAGAAACAATATTATTTAACTCAATTACAAAAAAATTATGAGTCAGTAATAATTTTACTGTAAGGTAAATGACAAAATCATTAGACAAAATATTCTTCTTCGTAAATCTTCATTCTTTCTGAAGAAGAATGTAATATTTTCAAGTGATTTAGATTGAAATTTTACTCTTCTGCAACTACACGCTGAGTCTGGATTCCCAGGTTTTCAATACCCAGGCGCATTGTCTGTCCCGGACGCAGGTATATGGGTTCCGGTTTTTGTCCCATACCAACTCCGGGCGGGGTCCCTGTGGAAATTACATCACCGGTATTAAGAGAGAAGAACTGGCTGAGATAATGGATTAAATACGCAACTCCATACACCATTGTCTTAGTGTTGCCGTCCTGATAACGTTTTCCATCAACTTCCAGCCAGAGGTCCAGATCTTGAGGGTCACCGACTTCATCCGGCGTTACAAGCCAAGGCCCTGTAGGTCCAAATGTGTCACAGCTTTTACCTTTCACCCATTGACCGGAGCGCTTTATCTGGAATTCTCGTTCAGAAACGTCATTTATCACACAATATCCAGCGACATGATCAAGGGCATTTTCTTGATCTACATATTTGGCCGGTTTACCTATCACAACACCAAGTTCAACTTCCCAGTCAGTTTTTGTTGAATTACGGGGAATAACAACATCATCATTTGGTCCGCAGATTGCGCTGTTGAACTTGGCAAAAATTATAGGTTCCGGTGGTACAGTTCCGCCTGTTTCCTCTGCATGATCTGAATAATTAAGGCCGATGCAGATGAATTTGCCTATCTTGCCTATGCAAGGCCCCAGGCGAGGCTCATCATTAACTTCAGGAAGTGATGATGTATCTGTATTACGCAATTTTTCCAGGTTTTCCGGTAAAAGAGTTTCCTCAGAAATATCGCCAACCAGTCCGGAAAGGTCTCGGATAGTTCCAGAATCATCAAGTAATCCCGGTTTTTCTTTTCCGGGGCTTCCAAATCTTAGTAATTTCATATTTTTTCAAAATCTATTTTGTTAAATGATTTTTCCGGAATCATCTTGACATTCCAGGAAAATTCAAGCAGTTGTTACATTGACTCTTAGAAAGCTAATATATTTGATTACCATCAAGTCAGCGTAGAATTGGCCATTAAAATATTTTGAAATCTGAAACTAATATATTTCAGTTCAGTATGTCAATAAAATATTTTGAAATTAGTATGAATTTAAAAAGTTGATTAACTTGCAAAACCAGATACCCCAATCTCATCTGACTTGTGGTTTTTCTATTCATTTAGTGCAACAGGTTTTCATATGGATCAAATATCTGTGATGATTTAATATGAATTCCGCTTAACAAATACTGCTATAAATTGAAAACACAATAAAATGACTCAAAGAGTTAAAAAAACTGTTAAAAAAAGTTTGCAAGGGGCATCAGAAAGCAAACAAAAAGAATTTATTGCTCAATTGGTTCTGAATGAGTTTGATGTATTTTACAATAGATTTAAAGAGATTACAGAATCAGCAAAGGACGCATTTGAAAACTGTGATTTCCAGGAGTCACTTCAAATCAGTCAGAAAAGAATGTCTCTGTACAGTGTCAGCATGTACAGGTTGGGTGACGAAATTACTAAATCTTTTATTGATGTGTCAAAGAACCAGGATTTTTGGGATGGAGTTGAAGATAATTTTCGACAGTTTGTTGAATACAGGTATGAAGGGGATCTTGCTTTAGCATATCTGCATTCGGTTAGAAGGGCAATTTTCAGGGGAGAATGGACTCCTGTTGATTATTCATTTGGAGTTTCAAGTGACGCAAAAGCAATTTTTAACAGTTTTCTTATGGTGACTTTCCATACAGATGATTTTGACAGCTCACTTGTACTTAAGATACTTCGTGTTCTAGGCTTCAAAGCAAAGTTTCGTCAGGCTGAAAATGAAGCGAAACTGGCTGCCGTGAAGATAAAGTCTGAACTTAAAGAACAGTATGAAAATTATAAAATACAAAAAGTAGAAATTATCAAAGGCGGTTTTTTCCGCAATCGAGGAGCATATATTGTTGGAAGAATTATCCTTAATGATTCTGCAGTGTTGCCGCTGATCATAGCCTTATTGAACGGAGATGATGGTATTTATATTGATGCAATTTTCACTTCAGATTCAGCTACACACAATCTATTCAGTACAACTCGAGCCAATTTTCATGTAAACAACCATTACTACCATGAACTGTCTGAATTTCTGCACAGCATAATGCCCATGCGTACTCTGGGCCTTCATTATTCAACAATTGGGTTCAATCATTTTGGTAAAGTCGCTGTCATGCAGGAATTAAAGGAGGATTTGGTTTCGTCAGGTGGAATTTTCGATTTTTCAATTGGTTTTATGGGTACGGTAGCCATTGGCTTTCAGTCTCCCAAAGCAACATATAACCTGAAGGTCATTCGCAACTCTCCAACCAATCAGTACAAGTGGGGCGAATTTGAAGGTGTTTCTTCTGTTCTATCCAAATACAGTCTAGTGCATGTTATTAACCGAACAGGGAGTATGCTGGACAATATAATATTTTATAATGTGAAGCTTGAAAAAAAGTGGTTTTCAGAGGCATTGATTGAAGAATTGTTGACCAGTGCAAGTGAGTGCGTGAGTTATCAGGGTGATTCACTGTTTTTCAGACATCTGATAGTACAGAGCAGGCTCACCCCTCTACCTGTTTTCCTTGAAACGGCATCTCAGGCTGATAGTGAAACTGCTATAGTGAATTTGGGATACTGCATTAAAAACAACATGGCGGCAAATATCTTTAACAAGGACCTTGATGCCAGAAATTACGGTGTTGGCGGATACAGCAAAGTATACCTTTTTGATTATGACGCTTTGGAGCAGTTTGCTGAAGTTAAGGTACGTACTAATAAGCATAAGTTTGAAGGCGAGGAAGATATACCAGACTGGTTTTTTGAGGAAGGGGTGGTGTTTTTGCCTGAGGAAATAGAATCTGGTTTGAGAATTCCCAACCGCTCTTTGCGAAAATTGTTCAGGGAAGTGCATGGTGACTTATTGGAAGTTGATTATTACATAAAAATCCAGGAGGAACTTAATTCCGGAAAAGTGCCCAGTGTGCATGTTTATCCAGAATGGTGTCAGATTAGTAAAAATTAAATACGTTAATATTCTCTTTATTATCTCAAAAAAATTGCTTCACAGAAGGATTGGTATCTGGAATTATTTCGCTTTGGAAAAATTAATTTAAATTGTTAATGAACTTGATCAAAATTTTTGCAAGAATGTACGATTTAAATTTCGCACGAAATATTAATATTCAGAGACTATCTCTCTTAATTCAGCAGATTATGATTACAAAAAAGTTGTTTACAGAAATTGACATGAGTTGCTGTTATCAAATAATTAATCTTAAATGAGTAATATGAAATGAAAGTATGTGTTGTAGGTGCAGGAGCGATTGGCGGTTACATGGCAGTTCATATCGCAAATGCAGGACACGAAGTTTCAGTAATTGCAAGAGGTCCCCACCTGGCTGCTATCAAGGATAAAGGTCTGAAGCTGATTGAAGCAGAAACAGAATTTGTTGCAGACAAACTGGTGGCCACAAACGATATTAAAGAGCTGGGTTCAGTAGATGTGGTACTTCTGGCTCTCAAAGCTCATCAGATTTCTCCAATTGTAAATGATTTGTCTCTGCTGTTAGGTAAAGACACAGTAGTTGTCACTTTACAAAACGGTATTCCCTGGTGGTATTTTCAGAACTTTGAAGGCAAACATTCCGGCCTGGTAGTTGAATCCGTTGATCCCGGAGGTGTGCTTTTCCACAACATGGATCCTGATCGAATAATCGGATGTATTGCTTATCCTGCAACAACAATTGAAGAACCCGGGGTAATCAAGCATATTGAGGGTAATCGTTTCCCGGTAGGTGAGCTAAACGGACAGGAAACAGCAAGAGTTCAAAGAGTCTCACAGTTATTTACAGAATCAGGATTCAGAGCAAGGATTCTTGATGATATACGCTCAGAAATATGGCTTAAACTATGGGGTAACCTGACTTTCAACCCTATCAGCGCACTTACGCACTCAACTCTAGTAGATATCTGCCAGTTTGATTTGACAAGGGACCTTGTTGCTAAAATGATGAAAGAAGCCCAGGTAGTAGGGGAAAGTTTAGGAGCACATTTTCGTGTACCTATAGAGAAGAGAATTTCAGGTGCAGAGATGGTTGGAAAACACAAAACCTCAATGCTTCAGGATGTTGAAGCAGGAAAGCCAATGGAAATTGAAGGAATGCTTGGTGCGGTTATAGAGTTGGCTGATGTAGTCGGGGTGCAAACTCCTACTTTGAGGGCAATCTACTCATGCGTCAGTCTGCTGGATAAAACCGTGCAGGAGGAAAAAGTAAGCATAAAGGGAAGACCTTTGAATTAAAACTACTGAACTTTGTTAATTATTGTGTCATGTATAAAGTGAATTTAGTTACTAGAAAAAAATATCGACATAATTGATATGGCTTTACAGTACGATATTATCATAATTGGTGGTGGAGGAGCAGGCCTGAGGGCAGCAATTTCAATAGGTGAGACGAACCCTGAATTGAAAGTGGGTATGGTGAGTAAGGTTTATCCAATGAGAAGTCATACAGTTGCAGCAGAAGGTGGGGCTGCCGGTGTAATCAAGGATAATGACAGTTTTGATGATCATTGCATGGATACCATAGCAGGAGGTGACTGGATGAGCGATCAGGATTCAGTTGAATTCTTTGTGAGTGAAGCACCAAGGGAATTGATAATGATGGAGCACTGGGGCTGTCCATGGTCTAGGGAAAATAACGGTACAGTCGCAGTACGACCATTCGGAGGAATGAAGATAGAACGGACCTGGTTTGCTGCTGATAAAACTGGCTTCCATATGCTGCATACACTTTTCCAGACTTCGCTGAAATACAGTAATGTAATCCGACATGACGAATGGTTTGCAACTAAACTTCTGGTTGAAAATGGAAGGTGCCAGGGTGTCTCGGCTATTGAAATTAGTACTGGTAAGCAGCACGTAATTGCAGCAAAATCAGTAATTATATGTACAGGAGGAGCAGGCCGTGTTTTCCCCTTCACCACTAATGGATCGATTAAAACAGGAGATGGCATGTCGCTGGCTTACCGGGCAGGTATTCCTTTGAAAGACATGGAGTTTGTGCAGTACCATCCCACCGGATTGCCAGGTACAGGCATTCTGATTACTGAAGCAGCAAGAGGGGAAGGAGGAATTCTTGTTAATAAGGAAGGCTACCGATACCTTCAGGACTATGAACTGGGGACACCACTGGACATTAATGACTCAAGGCATCCGGTCAAAAAAAGCATGGAACTTGGCCCCCGTGACAGGTTAAGCCAGGCTTTTATCAAAGAACGGGAGAAGGGAAAAACAATCCCGGGACAGTATGGAGATGTTGTGCATCTGGACATTCGTCATTTAGGAAAAAATAAGATTGAAAAGAAATTGCCATTTGTAATGGAGCTTGCAAAAAATTATGCTGGGATTGATCCTGTCACTGAACTAATTCCCGTCAGACCCGTGGTACATTACATGATGGGAGGTATTGATACAAACAGGGATGGAAGTACAAAACTGCAGGGACTCTTTGCTGCAGGTGAATGTGCATGTGTTTCTATAAACGGCGCTAACCGCCTCGGGTCCAATTCATTGACTGAAATTTTGGTTTACGGTGCCCTTGCAGGTAAGTCGGCAGCAGCTTTTGCTACAGAACATCCGGAGATTGATCTGCAGGCCCTTGAAAAACAGGGCAAAGAAGAATCACAAAGAATAACTAATAACTTCATGCAAAAAGAAGGAGGTTCTGAGAGAATAGCCACTATCCGTCAGGAGATGCAGCAGGTAATGGAACAAAATGTGGGGATCTATCGTTCAGAGTCGGGGTTGAAGCATGCAGAAGCAAAAATACAGGAATTAAAAGAAAGGTTTTCCTCCATAATTATTGAAGATAAGAGTGCAAATTTCAATACAGAATTGACTTCTGTTATAGAACTGGAAAATATGCTTGATATTGCAGAAACTATTGTTTACAGCGCTCTTTCAAGGAAGGAAAGCAGGGGATCTCATCAACGTACCGATTTTACGGTCAGGGATGATGAGAATTTTCTGAGGCATTCACTGGCGTATAAAACTGATGCTGAAAGTCGAATTAAATACCAGGATGTCGTCATCACTAGATGGCCTCCGGCAGAACGTATATATGGAAAAGAGGAATAAGCGTGTCTGAGTCTATTGAGCTGGAAATTTTTAGGTATTGTCCTGAGAAGGATGCGGAACCTCTTTTTAAAAGTTATCAAGTCCCATTCAGAGAGGATTGGGTGGTGCTCGATGCTATCAATTACATAAAAGATGAGTTAGACGGTACACTTTCCTATCGCTGGTCCTGCCGCATGGGAGTTTGCGGCAGTTGTGGAATGATGGTCAATGGAGAACCAAAACTAACATGTTCAGCATTTTTGAGGGATTATTCTTCCGGCAAAATACGTGTTGAGCCTCTGCAGGGATTCCCGGTATTACGGGATCTTGTTTCCCAGATGGACGACTTCATTAACAAATTAACTAAGGTAAAACCTTATATTCTCAGAAACGAGAATGGGGAAAAACAGGTTGAAGAAGGAGAATATCTGCAGTCACCGGCACAGCTTGCTAAATACAAACAATACACCTTGTGCATTAACTGCATGCTTTGCTATTCAGCTTGTCCCATCTATGCGCTCGATTCGGAATTTGTTGGTCCTGCTGCGATTGCTTTGGCACAGCGCTACAATATGGATTCCAGGGACCAGGGTCGAAAACAGCGGCAGGAAGTTATTGCGGGTCATGAAGGGATATGGCAATGCACTTTTGTAGGAGAGTGCAGTGTTGTCTGTCCAAAGAATGTTGACCCGGCTGCGGCAATTCAGAGAGCAAAAGTTTCCAGCACAATGGATTTTTTCAAGGGAATAATCACTCTAGGGAGTAAAGAATAATGAAAACCTATCAAATTCCAGTTTCAAATACATGGTGGTTGAAAAAAAAATCATACTTTTTCTTTGTTATCAGGGAGATGACAAGCCTGTTTGTAGCAGGATATTGCCTGTTTTTACTGGTTTTTATCTCAAAAGCAGCAGAAAGTCAGCAGGCTTATACTGAACTGTTGGTGTCTTTAAAATCTCCTGTGAGCATTTTACTTCATCTGATCTTTCTTGCCTTTATTCTGTACCATGCAATTACATGGTTTAACCTTACACCAAAGATCATGGTGCTACACATAGGAGAGGAAAAAATACCTGATGGATTGATAGCAGTTTCTATCTATATTGGCTGGCTTGCAGTTTCTTTAATAATTTTATGGATTATATTTGGAGGTTGAATTGGCCCAATCAAAAGAACCTGTTATATGGATGTTGTTTTCTGCAGGAGGAATGATATCAGCTATGGTGTTTCCTGTATTACTACTCATTACGGGATTTTTACTGCCTTTTGAATTAGCGGGTGATGGAACTTTTGAAAGAATACATGTTGCACTAAAACACCCTTTAATTAAACTGATTCTTTTTTTTGTGATTTCTCTTCCATTTTTTCATTGGGCGCATCGGTTTCGTTTTACACTGGTTGATATAGGATTGAAGCATGTAAGTCTCATGATTACTGTCTGCTGTTACGGTGGTGCCATATTGGGAAGCATACTAACTATTATTGTTCTTTGGAACATATAAATCATCAAAAAATCAATATTATCAGGTATTAAAAAATAACACCGGAAACTTAGCAGGTTTTTTGAATCCTCGCCCATTTTTCTTCATTCAGTATTATTAGTCAAAAAAACGTTTATCATTTAAAAAAAGTCATGGACTTGGGAGTCACAAAGAAAGTTCGTCCGTTGATTGAAGCGGTACGTGAAATGGTTAATGATGAAATTGTGCCCTTGGAAGCAGAATTTTATCAGGAAGTTGAAAATGCAGAAAACCGTTTCAGCTTCACTCCCCGAATGACTGAGATACTTGAAGGCTTGAAGGAAAAAGCCCGTGACCGAGGACTCTGGAATTTCTGGCTCAATGACAGTAAGTTAGGTCATGGTCTGAGTACGGTTGAATATGCTTATCTTGCACAGGAGATGAGGTCTCCATTTCAGGCAGAGGTTTTTAACTGTTCAGCACCTGATACAGGCAATATGGAAGTATTGTTAAAATACGGATCTGATGCTCATAAGCAGCGCTGGCTCACACCATTGCTAGATGGAAAAATCCGTTCAGCATATTTGATGACAGAGCCTGATGTTGCTTCCTCAGACGCGACCAACATTCAAATGAGCTGTGTAAGGAAGGGGAATGAGTATGTATTGAATGGTGAGAAATGGTGGAGTTCCGGAGCAGGAGACCCGCGATGCAATCTTTATATCGTGATGGTGCGTACAGCTGAAGATGGAACTCCTAAGCATCGGCGCAACTCAATGCTGTTGGTTCCGTCTGATAGTGCTGGAATTGAAATTTTGCGTCCTATGCAGGTATATGGTCATGATGAAGCACCACACGGACATATGCATATCCGCTTCAGCAATGTCGTAGTTCCTTTGGAAAACCTGCTGCTTGAAGAAGGAAGTGGTTTTGAAATAAGCCAGGGACGTCTTGGACCTGGACGCATACATCACTGCATGAGAGCTATCGGGCAGGCGGAGCTGGCTCTGGAATTGATGTGCCAAAGGTCTCTGCAGCGTGAAGCATTTGGCAAAAAACTGGCAGATCTTGGAGCAAACTATGACATCATAGCAGAATGCAGAATGGAGATAGAACAGGCTCGCCTGCTTTGTCTGAAGGCTGCATGGATGATGGATAATGCTGACGCGAAAACTGTAGCTCCTTGGATTCATCAGGTTAAGGTTGTTGCTCCCAGGATGGCACTTAAGGTTGTGGATGAAGCAATTCAGCTTTACGGAGGGCAGGGAGTTAGCCAGGATACCCCTCTCAGCAAAATGTGGATGCTTCTCCGTACTATTCGTCTGGCAGATGGTCCTGATGCTGTACATAGAAGACAAATAGCCAGGGCGGAACTGCGTCAGTATACCGACATGAAACTCTGATAAATGGAGTCCTCGGATTCAGAACTTGATCTTATCCGTGTGGAAAAAGCATTCCGTAAAAGAATGCCTGGTTTCTGTGGACCTCTCACTGCTGAAAAGACACCTCACGGACAGTCCAATCCAACCTACATAATTTCAAGTCAGTCTGGGAAATACGTTCTGCGGCGAAAACCGGATGGTGTGCTGCTGCCCTCAGCACATGCGGTTGAACGTGAATACCGTGTAATGACAGCATTAGCTGAATCGGACCTCCCTGTACCACGTACCCACTTTCTTTGTGAAGACCCGGAAGAAATTGGTGCTGTCTTCTTTGTTATGGATTATGTTTCCGGAAATGTATTTACAGATCCCGGACTGCCGGGTCTTTCAATAAGTGAACGAGAGTCCGTATATGATCAGATGAACCTGGGACTTGCAAAACTGCACAAACTGAATCCGGAAATGCTGGGCCTGAGTGATTTTGGCAGGCCAGGGAATTATTTCGAACGTCAGTATTCACGCTGGTCCAGGCAATATGAGGCATCTGCCACTGAGCACTTTTCTGAAATGGAGGATCTTCAGCAATGGCTTAAGAACAATATTCCGGAGGAAGATGGGTCCCCGTGTCTGGTTCATGGAGACTGGCGTATCGATAACCTTATTTATAAAACTGGTTCTTTTCACCTGGCTGCGGTAATTGACTGGGAAATCTCTACATTGGGTAATCCCCTGGCTGATCTTGGGACGCAATTAATGCAATGGGAAATGCCAGCTGGGGTTGAAACAAGGGGACTTAGCGAGCTTGACCGCAAATCTCTTGGTATTCCAAATAATACTGATTATGTTGAGAATTACGCAAGACGTGTTGGTATGACAGAAATACCTGATTTAACCTTTGCCGTGGCCTTCAGTTTTTTCCGCATGGCTGCCATCATGCAGGGTATCAAGAAGCGGGTACTTGACGGAAATGCCTCTAATCCGGAATGGGGAATCAAGGGCATGAATTTCATTCCGCTATTTGTGAGGAAGGCACTTGAATATATAAAGAGCAAAGACTGAATTTACATAAAAAAAGAAAAAAAGTCTTATTGAAGCTGGTTTAAAAAAATTTTTGTGTAAGGTAAGCAATCTCAAGTTTATGTTTTTGATCAGGAAAGGTCAGGAATTATTTGATTTATTTTCAGTTGTTCTTGAAGGCACCCAGCAATAACCATCGTTATCAAGAATGTAGCACTCCCTCAGGCCATGAGGCCTGTCTTCACTTTTTTTAAGTATGACAAAATCTAGCTTCCTGGCCCTCACTTCACATTCATCAGGATCAATTTCATATAGACGCAATTCAACTCCTGCGCCGCGGGCACCGTTCTGGGGCAGTAAAGAAGGAAGTGGGTTTGAATGATATGTATGGTCTGCATGAAGCTGGAAATAGGCGCTTCCTGATTGAACCACTGCAAAATCCTGATTAGCACGATGAACCTTCATTTGCAGAACCTCTCTTAGAAAATTAACTGAAGCAAGTACATCCTTAACAATTAGGTTGATTCCAAATCCCCTCAGTTTTCTGCCGAATTCTTCTGCTTCGGCCTCTCGGGCAGTTTTAGGATTCATTTTATTAAAAAAAAATTATTCTTTCAAATAGAATTGTGTACGAATTGTATGAAAGGATATAACGGTAATTACCAAAAATGCACCAAGTATCATTGTAATGCTAGGCCTTTCTCCAATAGCAATCCATACCCAAAATGGACCTATAACCATTTCCAGCAGCATAACTAAGCTTACGATTGCAGAAGTTGTATATCGTGGGGCTATGCTGATCAGTCCGAATGAGACTGGTAGGATTAGTACTCCCATGGTAATTATTGTCCAGACAGGTGCTGTAAATATAGTGCCTTCTGCACTCAATAAAAAACCAAAAATACCGCTTAACAATGATCCAATGGCAGCAGCAGGTATCACTTCAAGTTCTCGGTATTTTCTTATCATTGTGAAAGCCAATGCCAATCCGAACGCTGTGATACATCCATAAATAGCACCCAGCAAAGTTGATCCTTCAGGCTGTCCTACGGCATTATTGCCGTCACTTACAACTATAAGAACCCCAACCATCGAGAAGATTATAGTTAGCCAACCACCCCACCCCTGCGATTCATTCATCAAAAAAATTGAAAGGATTGCAGCAAACACTGGCATTGTAGCCACCGCAGTAAGTACAACCATGACAGAAGTTTCCTGGATTCCAAGCGTGAAGGTCACGGAATTAATAGCAAATGCAAATATTACTATTATTCCCTGCCAGCTATAAATGGAACTTATATTGTTTCCTCTATTAGAAAATTGGAAAAAGCGCCAGAATATCAGAAGGGTTACCCCCATTAAAACGCCCCTCCAGCCCATTAAAGGCCACCTGTCAAGATTTGAGAATCTCATCACCATGGTATCTGGTGTCAGTATTAATACACCAATTATGGCAAGAAAATTTCCATAGCTTTTAGGACGGTTTTTGAAAAATCGGTTTATAAGAAAATTTTCATTCATTAGTTAGTGCTATCATTTACGTTTTCTTTCCAGAATGATTCCAAATCCACACCCAGACCATCTGCAAGGCGGTTTACATAAGCGTAATAGCCAGTAACATGCGCAATGTCCAGTATACCGGGATTACTGAAACCAGCATCCCGTAATTCCTGTACGTCAGCTTCTCCCATATTCCATGGTTCTAGAGAGAGCTTTACTGCATAACCCAGCATTTTTTTATCCTGGTCTGATATTGGTGATGTTTTGTAATCCTTGACAAATTGTTTAACAAACTCATCATCATTTGTGATTTTACGGAGTCCCGCTCCGTGGTGAATTATTCAGTAATGGCATTGGTTGACGTTTGAAACTACAACAGCGATCATTTCACGCTGTTTGTAAGATAAATTCTTAGTGCCTTTCATTGCTGAAAGATAAAGTTCATAGTGGCCTTTCAGAGTATTGACATTCTGGCTGTGGATTTTCATGATGTTATCCACTCCTCCCCATGGTTCACGTAAATTATCGTACCATTCCTTAAGTTCGGCTTCTGCTTTGTCTTCCTGTATCATTGGAATCCATGCCATATTTTCTCCTGTGAAAGTTATTTAACTAATTTTTTTTAAGAACTTATTTGTTCTTTCAAAATGCTGACTTTTATCCAGCCTGATTCCAAAAACGTTCTGTTAAGATGAAGTTCAATTGAGTTTTGTAACAGCAGACTTTAATCCATGAAAGAAAAGAGATTACTTGAATTGAATACTGGATGCAAGAATTGTCAATCTGTCTTAATTTTAATTTTTCCCCAATTTAAAGCCATTCTTGCAAAAATGACTTTTTGATGTAACATACTTGACTCCCTGATTGTAAAAAATCATCTCACTTAAAATTATTAAAGTATTATTAAAATGTTTTATGAACCTGTCAAAAATAATCATGGACTGTCCAAAAATCCATTTAACAGTCTGGTTGTTCCCCGTCCGATAGGCTGGATCAGTTCTATTGATACTGAAGGAATTGTAAACCTTGCTCCATACAGTTTTTTCAACGCTGTATGTTACAGACCGCCTACGGTTATGTTTGCTTCCGGTCCAGGGAGCGGTGCAGACGGAATGAAGGATTCTCTCAGGAACATAGAAGCTACAGATGAATTTGTGTGCAACCTAGCTACATGGGAAACAAGAGAGCAGATGAACCAGACCTCTGCTTCAGTTTCACCCAAAACAGATGAAATGGAACTTTCAGGTTTAACTCCACTCAGTTCAAACCTGGTAAATGTTCCGCGTGTTGCAGAAACACCTGTTAATCTGGAATGTCGTTACCTGAAAAGTGTCCGTGTGCCAAGTTGGGAAGAGAAGGACAGATATTTTATTGTACTTGGTGAAGTAATTGGGATTCACATACGTGATGAATATTTGACGGAAGACGGCCTGGTAAATATCGCAAAAATAAACCCCATTGGAAGAATGGGATATAATGAC
>ENA-UPTF01001782-UPTF01001782.1-marine-metagenome-genome-assembly--contig:-NODE-1782-length-13192-cov-3.470530_pt1 | contig 13192 bp, 12 predicted proteins | sample MGYA00238166_ERZ767019 | MGnify/ENA primary metagenome ERZ767019 (study PRJEB28930, sample SAMN06266391) | marine metagenome | isolation source: Sea water from 250 m depth | place: Atlantic Ocean...
GTTTAAATTATATTTCTTTCAAAAATAAACAAGATTTTTTACTTTCAGCTGGCACATCATTTTTTACTGATAATGAAAAGGGTTGGAAAGATTCTGAATTTAATAATCGTATTAATCAGTATATGGCACAAGAACAACTACCAACTGAATCTGTACTTTGGGGTCCATATTATTATGTAAATGAAATGGGTGTTTTAAAAAATCTATTATGGGTTAGAGGCAAGGTTGCATTATATCAAATTGATGGATGTAAATTTGAAACTAAATGTACTGAATGGATGAGTTTTAAGGAACAAGATGTACCAACGGATATAAAACAACTTGCTACGAATTTTTTTGAAAGATTGGTTGCTTCTTTACATTTAAGAAATATGTTTTTTTCTGGACCTGATTTTTATAAGTGGGATAATAATATTAAGATGATAGATTGCAATCCAAGACTTGGTCAAGGTTTACAACAAATGGATAGTGTTCATAACAATACAATTGTTTCAAAAGTTTTAAATGATAAACAGTTTTCTTTTGATAAACAAATATTATGGAAAATTTCTAATTTAAAACCAGGTAAGATAAAGTCTGTAAAAGATTTATCTCATTTAAAAGAGTATTGGTGTAAGACTAATAATGATAGATTAAGACCTGGAGAAACAATACAAGAATATACTCATATTACTTCCGAAAGAGTTCCTAGAATAGCTTTCTTAATAACAGGTACTAACGAGTCTGATATGCGAAAAACATACCAGACTGTTAATTCTCAATTGCAGGATTGTATTACTTATTCAGTTCAATAGCAGCGTTAACTTTATAAACTAAAGATTCCGCATTTTCATTATCTAAAACATACGTAGTAGGTACTGCTGATAACCACGCTTCTGTTATTGATAATTCTTTTACTACATTTCTATATTCTTCAAGAGCACCATTTGAAGCATTAACTGATAATATTACATCAACAAACGCAAAGTCTAAATCACCATTAGCACTAAAGGCAATACATTTACCATCTGCTTCTACTTTATCTTGTTTAGTTTGAATTGTAAAAATTGTATCAGCGTCTTTACCTAGATAACCTCTAGTAGTAGCACCACTACCGTCATATGGAACAATTTCAAAAGTTATATTATTTGCTGTACCATAGTTATCAAGAAATTTTTTAACAACTGGAGAATCACCCCACGTTGCTATTTTAACTGTTTGTCCAGACATTTCACTAACAGACGAGTAAGTTCTACTACAAAGTATAGTTTCATATGCTGTAACAGCAACGATTGTATCTTTGTTTATTTCAACTGTTGGTAAAGTTTCATCTCCTGGCCATTCTGTACTCCACATAGTAAGAACATTTTTCTTGTTAAAATGTTTCTCCGCTATTACTGGATTATTTGCTTGTACAAAAGTGTGATTAATTTTGTCGCCAATCATTGTGAGTACGGTTCTAAATGCACCATCATTTGATCCTGCATTTACGATAGTTGTTGTTGATCCAGCGAATGCTGAGATTGGCAATAATAACAACATCACCGTTAATATTAGTTTTTTCATAAATTTATTCAATCCTTTAATTAATTTAATATTCTAAATATATCATTATTTAGTGGTTTTGTCAATGTTGCCTGCTTACAACTTATATAAATAGTATTATGAATAAATTAAATGGAGATATTGTATGATAACAATTGACGGAAAAGAGTATGATGAACAGAAGTTTAGTCCTGAATTACAAAATTACATAGCAGTAAGACAAGAAATTCAAGTAAGCAAGACTAGACATTTAATTGAGATTGAAAAGATAGATGTTTTAACTAAGCATTATAACGATAAAATAGTCAAATTGATTAAAAAAGAAGTACCAGAATCCGAGAAAAAATAAATGGCAGCAATAGCTAATCTAACGATAGACCAAGGAACAACCTTTAGTTCAGACGTAACTGTAAAGGATGCTAATGGAAATCCGTTTAACCTGACTGGTTATACGGCACAAGCAAAGATGGCTAAAGGTTTTGCTTCCACACGAACAAGAATTAATATGACTACTTCAATAGCGACAGACGCTACCACAGGAGTAGTTACTCTCTCATTAACAGCAGCAGAATCAGGAGCTTTGGATGCTGAGAGATATGTATACGACCTTGAAATCACTTCAGGAGCTGGTGTCACTAGAGTTATTGAAGGATTAATTACAGTCCGACCTCAAGTTACTACTTAATCAAACTACTTTCAGTTATAAATATAAGATAAAAGGGAGAGAGAATGCCTGATATTACAGCAAAAATTAATGTAGATACACAATCTGGTCCACAAAAAGTTTCGGTGACTTTACCATCTACGGTAGCAGTACAAAATTCTTCCCTAAAATTCAGTCTTCTTGGTGATGTTGATACAACTAATTTAGATGATGGCGCAATGATTCAATACAGGTCAAGTGATGGAAAATTTGTAACTAGAACAGAAATAGTCACAACGACTGGAACACTATTATTCAATTGTGGGAGTTTTTAAAAAATAGCATATGGCAACAGTAATACAGATAAAACGTTCATCAAGTACTTCGGCACCAGCAACATTAAAACTTGGGGAATTAGCATTTACTTATGGAACAGGTTCTCAAGGTAATCTAGGAGATAGATTATTCATTGGGGAAGGTGGAGTTGATGGAAATGGTGACGCAAATAATATATCAGTTATCGGTGGACAATATTTCGCTGAAATGTTGGATCACGTACAAGGTACATTAACAGCAAATGGTGCTGTAATAGTAGACGATAATAAAGCAGTAGACGAATTAATTATAGGTAATGCTACTAGTGTAGGTGGAACAGTAAAATTTAATGAAGGTACAAATAATGGGGCAGCATTTATAGGACTTAAAGCACCAAATAATGTAACTTCAACAACAACATTTACATTACCAGATGGTGATGGCGCACCTGGTCATTTTATGAAAACTGACGGTGCTGGTAATTTAGGATTTGCAGTAGTTGACCAAGCTTTAGATTTAGCAGGTGATACTGGAACAGACGTTTATAATACAAGTGAAACATTAACATTTGCTGGTGGCGCAGGAATGCAAGCAGCAATTACTGATAATACGGTAACTATAAATGCAACAGCATTAACAGATTCAAATTTATCTGGTAGTGCAGGTATATCAAATTCTAATTTAGCAAATCCTCAAACAACAATAGGTAGTTCAGTATTAACTTTAGGTGCTACAGAAACAGATATTGCAGGATTAACTTCTTTAGTAATTGATGACATTACAATTGACGGTCAATCAGTTACAACTACTGCTTCAAATAAAAATATTAATTTATCGCCACACGGAACAGGTTCAGTTATAGTACCAAGTGGTTATGAAGATAGAGCAGGATTTCAAAGTCAATCACTTGCAAACAAAGCATATGTTGACCAAGTTGCTCAAGGGTTAGATACTAAACCTTCTTGTAGATTAGCAACAACTGTCAATTTAGCTTCAACTTATAATAATGGAACAGCAGGTGTTGGTGCAACATTAACAGCAAGTTCTAACGGTGCATTATCAGTTGATGGTGTAACACCAAGTGTTGCAGATAGAATTTTAGTTAAAGACCAAACAACTGCCGCTGAAAACGGTATATACGTAGTTACAACTGTTGGTACTGGATCAACTGCTTTTGTATTAACAAGAGCAACTCCAGAAGACCAACCATCTGAATTAAGTGGTGGTTCATTTGTATTTGTAGAAGAAGGTTCTATTGGTTCTAACAATGGATATACATTTACACATACAGGACAACCAACATTTGGAACAACTGATTTAGATGTAGCACAATTTTCTGGTGCAGGTCAAATTATTGCAGGCGCCGCTTTATCAAAAGATGGTAATACAATGGATGTAGAAGTTGATAATAGTTCAATTGATGTTTTAGGTGACGCATTAAGAGTTAAACCTTTAGGTGTTCAAAATTCAATGGTTGCAAATGGAACTTTAACAGGTGAGAAATTTGCTGATCCTCTTTATTTCAAAGATGAAACTTCAACACAAGGACAAGTTTCAATTGGAGGTACTTTAGAATTTTTAGCAGGCGAAGGTATTAATACAATTGCTAGTGGCAATCAATTACGAATTGTCGGAGAATTAGCAAGTACAACAAACATAGGAGTTGCTTCTTTTCATACAGACAATTTTACAGTTACCTCTGGTGAAGTTGAAGTTACTACTGTTGATGGAGGAACTTTCTAATGAATCTTTGGAAGAAAATTAAATGGTTTTTGCTTTCAGGAGCACCAGCCGTTGAAAAACCAAAGAAAAAAAGTACTGTTATTACAGTTAAAGATTTAAAGAACAAAACTAAAAAAGAATTAGAAAGAATTGGTAGAAAATTAGGAATTGAATTAGATAGAAGATTAACAAAATCAAAATTAGTAAACAGAATTAAATTTAGAGCAAGATTACAAAGGAAAAAATAAACTATGGCAACAAAAATAAAACCATATCGTACAGAAGTAGCAACTCGTATTCCATCAGCATTTAATATGGATATTGGAGAGTTGGCTATTAATATACAAGATGGTAAATTCTACACGAAAACATCTCTTGGGCAAATTAAAGAGTTAGGTGGTGCAGGATCAGTATCTTTGCAAGATGTAACTTCAAATAATGCAATAACTGATAGAGATATTACTATGAACGGATCAAATTTTATATTTGAAGGTAATATAGAAAATGCGTATGAAACTACTTTAACAGTAGAAGAACCGACAGCTGATAATATTTTGAAATTACCTAATGCTTCAGGTACTATTGGTACGCAAGATGATTCATTAGCATATTCTGTAGTATTTGGTTCATAGGTTTGTTGAAAGATTATGGCGTCAACATTTAAAAATGCAGGAAAAGTTGTAGGGGTTTTAGAAGATTCCACAGCAGATTTATATACAGCTGGTGCTCAAGAAACAGCTGTAATTCACGCATTATATATTTCAAATAACAATACAGTTGACGAAGCAAAGGTTAACATAAAGGTTACCATAGACGGTGGAACAACTTTTCGGTCTATTGGTAAGTCTTTACAAGTACCTGCTAGTAATACATTGACTTTAGATAAACCTATAAATTTAGAGCACTATGATAAGTTGAGAGTTTTTGCGGATGCTTATCCTGACGCTGCTTCAGTTGATGTTGAAGTAGTAGCAAGTATATTAGCAATTACATAGAAATGATGAACAAAGAAGTAATAAATAGTATAAATAGTATTAACTTTAGAGAAATTAGAGAGAATAAATGCCATACGTAATACCAACTAGTAGTGTAACACAAAAGTTAAAGAAATTTAATGGTATAAGACGGACTAGAGATGGAATGTTATACATTACTACTATTGATAGAGAAACGGTAACAGACGAATATAGCGTTTCAAAATGGTTTGAAGATGGCAAGACTGGACAAATAATTGATAATGCTACAGATGAAGTAAATTATGTAGCAGACAGATTAGAAAGTTTTAATTCTCAAAATTTTGTTGGTGATGGTTCTACGAAAACTTTCACCTTAAATGCAGATATGGGCTATTCAGCGGATAGATTAGCGGTGTATGTTGATGGAGATTTAAAAGCAGCGTATACAGATTATACACTAGCTGGAACACAATTAAGTATGATAAGTGCTCCTGCAACTGGTAAAACTGTATCAGCTGGACAAGTAAATAAAAGATATTTTAATAATCCATCAGACATTTATCAGCAATTTACTTTTGGAACAGACGCTAATTATCTTATAAGTACTGACGGATATTTTATTAAAAGGGAGAACAAAACAGTTTCAGGTTTACAATCAGGTGCTGATTATGACACGTATGATGAAAGCGGATTGGTTGGAACATCAACTTGGCAAAGTGCAGTATAGGGAAAATAAATGGCAGATTTTAAATTAGGGCGTATAAAATTTAAATGGAGAGGTGATTGGACCGTAACTACAGGTTACGTAATTGATGATATAGCAAAATATGGTGGTAATGCTTATGTGTGTATTAAAAATCACACGTCACCAGCAAATGAAAATTTATTTTATACAGACCCAGGAACATATACAGAATATTGGACATTACACCAAGAATCAATTTATTTCAAAGGTCAATATGCCAATGGAGTTTGGTATAAATTAAACGACCTAGTTTCTTATGGTGGTAAACAATATCGTACTACTACAGCTCATACAGCGGCAAGCGCAGTATTAAATCAATCTAATTTTGAACAATATAGTGATGGTATTATTTTTAGAGGTGATTATGCTTCTAGTACACAATACAGATTAAACGACCTAGTTAAGTATGGTGGTAGAACATATAGAGTTTCTACTGAACATACATCCGCTGCTGGTGGTGACGCCAATATAGTTTTAGGAAACTTTACACTTTATAGTGAAGGTTTAGCATTTAGAGGCGACTATCAAATAGATACATATTACAGATTAGATGACGTTGTTAAATGGGGTGGTTATCAAACTCGTTGTACAACAGCGCATATGTCTGGAAATAATTTATCAGACTTTGCAGAAGCAAATTGGTCCACTTATTCAGACGGTTTACAATGGGAAGATTCTTATAACGCTGCTACACTTTACCAAAAAGGTGATGTAGTAACTTACGGTGGGTATTCTTATGTTTATATTAATGCAGATGAATCGACAGGACAAACTCCTGCCGATAATGCTTATTGGGATGTAATTACAACAGGTTTTAATGCTGTAGGAGTTTATGTTCACGGAACAGTATACAAAACTGGTGATACAGTTCAGTATGGTGGTAATAGTTATGTCTGTATAGCAAATAATACAAATGAAAGATGTGCTCAAGCAGATGGATCAGTTAATGCAACTTATTGGAAAGTAGTAATAGAAGGATTTTATTGGAGAGGCGCTTATAGTGCTGTTACAACATACAATGTTGGCGATACAGTAAGATATATTGCTAATACTTATTTACAATTAAAAGACCAATCAATTAATGTAACACCAGGAACAGACCCAGTCACTTGGCAGATTGTAGCTGCTGGTGATTCAGGTGCTGTAATGACCACTCGTGGTGATTTAACCCACGAAGCACTTTCTGGAACTGCCAGATTACCGATAGGGCTAGCTGGCGCCGTATTAACAAATGATGGTGAAGATGTTTTATGGTCTGGTGCTTCAGCTAAAAACGTATTATGGGTTTCTCCAACAGGATTGGATACAAATCCAGGATCAGAATCATTACCATATCAAACACTTACTCAAGCATTACATTTTGCAAAATCAAATGCAGTTAGAGAAATTAAAGATGCTGTTGGTGGAACTGGTGGTATTGAATCTGTATATAATGATGTTCTTGGTCACTCTTCAAAAGAATTTACAGTTTTAGCTACACCGAGTTCAACACAATTTACAGTACAATTAGGTACTTCAACACTTGCTCACACGTATGTTGATGGTGGGGTAGTTAGAAAAGCTAACGATACTACTTTAACAGTAACAGACGCACCATATAATAATTCCACAGGTGTTATTACAATTACTACAGGAACACACGGATTATCAGCGTTAGATACTGTAAGAATATCAGGTTTAAATTATACTTGTTCAAAAGGTGCAAAAGTATATCCAGAAGTTGGGGAAGTTTCAGTTTATAAAATTGATACTGTCGGCGGAACTCCAAAAATTCATATAGTTAATGGGTCAGCTTTTCATAATGTAGATGACTGTATTAGAATTGATGGTACTCAATTAGGTGGTTCTAATGTTTTAAATTTTAAAGTTAGATCCGTTGCAGGAGATATAATCAGACTTAAAAATGGTACATTTAAAGAAAAATTTCCATTAACAGTAAGAGAAAATGTTTCTATCGTTGGAGAAAGTTTAAGAAATACAAGAATACAACCAGATGTTGGTTCAGGTACTCAAATTGCAACAGTAGAAATACTTAATAATACATCTGGTGCTACAGATGGATATTACAATTATCTACATCCTTCAAGTCAAGAAGAAGAATTTACAGTTAATACTGTTCCAGATTCTACTTCATTTACAATAGATTTAGGTACATCTAATTTAGTTCACACTTATATTGATGGTGGTATAATTACAAAAGCAAATTTTTCAAAATTAACGGTAACAGACGCACCATATAATCATTCCACAGGTCTTATAACAATCACAACTACACCAGCACACGGATTGTCAGTAAGTGATAAAGTTAAAATATCGGGTATGAAATATTACTGTTTAGAAGGTCAAAAAACTTATCCAGATGTTGGTAGAGGTTCAGTATGGAATGTAATTGTAAAAGGTGGTGTTGTAGATGGTTTAATTTGTTATCACGGTGGTTCTGAATATTCTGTCGGCGATATACTTACACTTGCTGGATCACAAATTGGTAACGGTGGAGATTTAGTATTTAAAGTTAAAAAATTAGAAGATAATAATGCTTGTAATATGTATCTATTGAATGAAAAAAATAATGTAAGAAATATGACATTTAGTGGTTTGACTGGTAGAAAATTATCAGGAGGATTATATCAAGTAGATACAATAGTAGATTCAGATACATTTAAAATTAATTTAGGAACATCTACTCTTGACCATACTTATATTAAAGGTGGTCACGTTATAAAAGTTGGAACAGAATCAACTGTAGTAGGATTTAGTGATGCTCAATTTGAAAACTTAACAGGTGTAATGACGTTTGATTGTAGTACACCTCACAATTTAAGTGTAGGTGATTGGGTGACTATAGGAAAGATGAAATGGTCTTGTCCTTTAGGAGAAAAAGTTTATCCAAGTGGACCTTATGAGTCTGCTGTTATGTCTTTAGACCCTACTGGTAATATATATCTTACTTCACCTTATATACAAAACTGTACATCTTTAAATCCAGGTGCTTGCGGAGTACAAGTTGACGGTCATCTTCACGGTCCAAATCCAAGAAGTTATAAATCAATGTTGGCGAATGACTTTACGCAAATTAACGAAGACGGTATCGGTATTCACATCCTAGGGAAAGGACGTGTTGAAGCTGTATCAGTATTCGTATACTATTGCGACAAAGCCGTTTATGCAGAATCAGGTGGATTTATTCGTGCCCTAAACTGCTCACACGCATATGGAGAACAAGGTGTTGTTGCTTCTGGTAATGACGAAGATGAGGTTCCAGTAAATATTAAAACTCGTGGTTTGATGTTGAAATATGACCAAACTGCTTTTGGAGGAATAGCAACAGAATCAGATATTGGAGATTCAATTGCACAACAAGGTCAAGGTACTGCTACAATAACAGGTAATACTTCTGGCGCAACTGCTACACTTTTCAGATATAACATATCACTAGATTATTTACATATAGAAAATGTAACAGGAAATTTCAAACAAGGCGAAACAGTTACAATTACAAAAGAAGATTCATCAACATTTACTGTTGATTTGGATGCTTCTTTCGGTGGTCTACCAGGTTCTACAAGTGGAGATATAGTTACAGCAACTGCTCACGGAAGAACAATTGGAGATTTAATTGAATTAAGAGATATAGTAATGAGTTGTCCTTCAGGAAATAAAACATATCCAATAGTTTCAACTAATACAGCATTTACAGTAGAGGCAGCTAATTTATCAACAACTCAATTTCAAGTTGATTTAGGAACAAGTTCTGTTGCACAAACTTATGTTGATGGTGGTACAGTTAGAAAAGCTGATGGAACAAGATTAAATGTTACCAATTTCGTTTATGATATAGCGACAGGTAAAGCAATAATTACAACTCCAACACACGGATTATCATCAAGTGATACTGTAAATTTATATGGAATTAAAACAACTTGTTCATTTGGAACTAAAATATATCCACAAGCTCCTTATTCAGGAATTTATAGTGTTTCTTCAACTGCTTCAACTACTAAAATAGGACACTTTTTAGCACCAAGTGCTATTGACCATACTTATGTAAGTGGTGGTTCAGTTAAATTAGCAATAGCAAGTACTGTTGGTGGTTCAACAGCTGTTAGTAATTTTGTTTATGATAATACTACAGGAATTATTACAGTAACATCTACTACTCACGGATTAGCAGTTAATGATTTAATTAAAGTAGAAAATGTATTAATGACTTGTTCAGAAGGAAGTAAAACATATCCTGATTCTACATTAAGTTCAGGAATATTTAAAGTTTATGACGTAGTTGATGGAAATACATTTAAATTTGGTACTGACAAATCAAATTTAGCACACGGTTATGTAAGTGGTGGTACAATACAAAAAGTTACAGTAGCTACAAGTCAACAACACAATATTTCAAGTTACACTTTTAACCGAACAGGTGCTGCTCAACAAGGTCAAGTTGGACCTTTGATTGCGTTTAAATCAGGTACATCAAACTTGAATGCTTCTGGTGTAATAAAATTAGCAAACAATCTTAAATTCCCTGGCGATAATACATTTTATAGAGTAGGGTTAGTATCAGAAGAAGATACGACTAACCAAACAGCTGTAGTAAGATTAACAGCGGCTGTTGGTCAAAGTAAAGCGAAGAAACAAGATTTATCAGTTGATTCAACTGCTGAGTTTTCAAATATTCGTTTAACTGGTCACGATTTCTTGGATATTGGTACTGGTGATTTCACTACAACAAACTATCCAGACTCACCTACACAACCTGCTGACCAAGCAGATGAAGTAACTGAAGTTAACGGTGGTCGTGTATATTGGGTATCAACTGACCAAGGTGGTGACTTTAGAGTTGGGGATTTATTTAAAATTGAACAGGCAACTGGTAGTGCAACATTAAATGCAGACGCCTTTAACCTTTCAGGATTAAGTGAATTACAACTTGGTTCTATTGGTGCAGAATTAGGTGCTACGATTAACGAATTTAGTACAGACCAAACTTTAGGTGGAGATTCAAATACTGCTTTAGTTACTGAAAATGCTATTGTCGGTTATATGACAAGAGACCAAGCTGGTACAGGTGCGTGGGTTCCTCCAACAGGAACATCAGCACAAAGACCTTCAGGTGGAAATTTAAAAACAGGTGCTTTAAGATACAATGCCGACCTATTAAGTTGGGAAGGTTATAACGGACAACAATGGACAGGTTTAGGTGGTGGTAATCCTTGGGCAACAAAAACTGGTGACGGTTCAACTATAGTTGAAGCTTCTGCTAATGATAGATATTTGGTAGATACAACAACTTATCCAATAACAATTAAATTACCTGCTGCTCCATTACTTGGAGATGCTGTTGTATTTTTAGATTTAGCAGGATCATTTGCAACAAATAATTTAACTGTTGGTAGAAATGGAAATGATATTATGAATTTAGCACAAGATATGACAGTTAATACAAATCACGCTGGCTTTACTTTAGTATGGACTGGTGCAACTAACGGTTGGAAATTAGTAGAAGTAGCATAATGAATAGAAGTTATAAACAATATAAATATAGTGAAAGAGTGTAGAGAAATAAAATGAGCAATTTAACAGACTTTACAAAAACATCATTAGATAGATTAGAGTTTTATGGATTTCATATAGTTCCTGGAACTCAAACATTAACAAAAACAATGACACTAGTTAGTGGTAATTTTGTTGTTGATGGTGGCGCTCAACAAGCAGATATAACTTTGATGGAAGGTAATACTTATATTTTTGACGTATCAGATTCAAGTATGTCTGGACATCCATTAGCATTTTCAACTACTTCTGATGGAACACGTGCTGGCGGTACTGAATATACGACAGGTGTTACAGTAAGTGGAACTGCTGGACAACCAGGTGCTACAGTTACTTTTGTAGTTCCAAGTAAAATACCAAGTCCAAATGTAGGAAGTGCTGTTGATAAATTATATTACTATTGTAAGGATCACGATAATATGGGTGGTACTGCTTGGACTCCTGAATGGAAACAAGATTTACAAATCACAGTTACAGGTGGTTCAGATAATATAGACACTAGATACAAAACTAAAGAACAAGAAGATATTTTTGAGGATAGTTTTCTTGCAAGAAGAGGGTTAACATACCGTGTAGAAAATGGAAATCTATTGTTAGATTTAGACCAAAATACTACATATTAAAAATTTAAAAAGTGGGGACGAAAACTATTATAAATATAGATAAGGGACATAGAGAATTATGGCAACAGTAAATTTAGGAAGAATAAAACCAGTATTTCAAGGTGCTTACAACGCTGGAACTGCTTATGTTGTAGATGACATTGTAACCTTTCAAGGGGAAACTTTCATCAACATATTAGCTTCAACTGGTGTAGCAACTTCAAATGCAACCAATTGGACAAAATTAGCACAAAAGGGTGGTGATGTAACCCAATTAACTACACACGGAGATATGCTTTTCAAAGGCGCTGTTGATGTAGAACGATTACCTGCAGGAACAAATCAACAAGTTTTAATGACGCAAGGTCCAGGTGCTGACGCAACTTGGGGTGCTGCTACTTTTATACCTTGGCAAACAAAAACAGCTAATTTTAATGCTGCTGTCGGTAATGCATACATATGCAATACAGCAGACGGTGCTTTCACAATGACATTACCTGCTTCACCAGTAGATAATGAATATGTTATAGTTTCAGACGCTATGGGAAAATTCAAAGATAAAAATTTAACAATTGCAAGAAACGGTAATAATATCGCAGGTCTTGCTGAAGATTTAATAGTTGACGCAAATTATGCTAATTTCAGACTAACATATAAAACAATACCAGATGTAACTTCATCTTTTATTGGTTGGGTATTAACATAATTTTTTAAAATGAAAGAACGAAACAATATAAATAGTTCAGTAAAAAGAATTTTAGGAGAGAACACAAATGAGTAATTACGCAACACTTTTAGGCGGATCAGGCGGAAGTATAGACCATAGAAAAGAAGGTCTACCGCTATTTGGTATGTGGGGAGATAATTCTGACGGAAATCACAACGTTAATTACAGAGTCTTTGATTCTGGTTTTAACAACGTAGGGTCACCTTGGGGTGCTGTATGTAACTCAACAACAAATTATAGATTTGGTATGTTATCGGATTCTGCTCACGCATATACAGATAATGACCACGGTCAACACGTATCTCACCACGATTTAACTTCACAAGGTTATTCATCTTGGACATATTGGAACAAAAGTATGTACCAATGTGACCAATATCCACACGCACAATTTTATACATCTTCAAG
>ENA-UPTF01001783-UPTF01001783.1-marine-metagenome-genome-assembly--contig:-NODE-1783-length-13191-cov-3.666921_pt1 | contig 13191 bp, 9 predicted proteins | sample MGYA00238166_ERZ767019 | MGnify/ENA primary metagenome ERZ767019 (study PRJEB28930, sample SAMN06266391) | marine metagenome | isolation source: Sea water from 250 m depth | place: Atlantic Ocean | study...
TTCATCCAAGTATTGGATGAATATAGCTGATCTGGATTTCCCATTCGTAGGAATTATTGAGCACACCAACTTAGTTGACCCTGAATTATATAGTGGCAATCATTTGGTATATTTAACTAACTACCCTGACATCAACAGCGATATTTACCATATGAGCAAAGAAGAATTATTGAACACCTATTTACCACATCTAAACAAGATTAACCCGGATTTCGATCCATCATGGGTTCGAAATAGCCATTATCATAAGATTAACGGAGCACAGCCTGTCGTAGGTGTAAATTACAGTAGTAACATACCCTCGCATCGGACACCATTCCAGAATCTATATTTAGCTAACACTACTCAAATATATCCCGAAGACAGAGGAACCAACTACTCTGTTAAAATGGGACACTTGGTAGCCAGGTTAGTTCAAGAAGATTTTAGTAGAATCATCTAGACGAATGAACAGACAGTTACATCGCTGCATACGACTCAGCAATGTAAATTCAAGACAAAATCCAACGTATCTGGTTGCATTTATTAAACCGAAGGTTTAAATTTAGACTTGGTCATCAGGATGAGTCTACGATACCTAAATCATATAGAAATCACATTAAACGAATATCATGCGATATGGAGTTAAATTGGCATCAACAGAACCTCAAGAACTCGATACACACGCCTCTCGCCGGAACTTTTTAGGCAAACTATCGGTCGGAGTCGCCGCATTAGCTGGAGCCTCTTTCGGTATATTCAGGCTAGGAAAATCCGCATCCAACCAATCTAATGGGGAATTCCCTGGAGTGGATTCCATATTCCACCCTGCCCAAGACCCTCGTAAGGACCCGAGAAGAGGTTAATCTTAATGGCTTAACAATAGGCATTAATTAGCCCACTACCAAGTTAACGCCTGCCAAACTCCCTCTCTAACTGGTAATTACTAAAATGTATTAAAGTAGGCCTGCCATGGGGGCAAGTATGCGGGTTAGGGGTTCTATGTAATTGCTCAAGTAACGATATCATTTCTTCTTGGCCTAGCAACATACCTGCTCTCACTGCCGAGTGACAAGCCAAAGACGCAGATACAGCATCTTCTCGTTTGCGCATTAGGCCTTCGAACGCAACCACATCGAGTAGATCGATAAATGATTTCACCGGGTCCAATGGCTTTACTATGCTAGGTATACCCCGTAACAAAACTGTCATTTCACCAAATTTGTCAAATTCGAAACCATACGACCTTAATATATCTTGATGAGAATCAATCACTCCCAATTGCGTGGGTGTGAGATCAATAGGACAGGATTGCAAAAGGGGTTGCATTTGTGGAGTTTTCGAAGCTGACCTTTCCGTAATTTGGTCAAATAAGATCCTTTCATGGGCAGCATGCTGATCCACCAAATATAATCCATTCTGACCTTCAGCAATTATATAAGTTAATTTAATTTGTCCAACGACTTGCAGTGTTGGTAGGATTTCCTTAGCTGTTTCTAACAGGTCAGAGCCATTAATTCTCGTATCCTGATAACCGTTCACTGATTTAGCCAAAAAACTACCCTCTAAGTTTTTAGGCATACCATTACTATAACTACTCTTACTGTAATGATTTTCACGTCCGTACCCACTTGCTAAACTACCATTAGCAAATCCTGCCACTCCAGGAGAAGAAACAAACGGTACCGGAGAATTTGAGATCAAGGACTCTCTAATCGATCTTTGTAGAAGCGAGAATATTTTTGACTCTTGGTGAAATCTAATTTCGCGTTTGGTAGGATGGGAATTTACATCAACTTCAGACAAAGGTACAGACAAATTAAAGACACATATAGGAAAGCGTTTCTCCGGTAACAAGCCATGGTATGCTTCGTCAACCGCGAACGTAAGAGAACGGCTATATATCCAACGGCGGTTAACTAAAAGAGTAATGTTATTCCGATTCGCCTTACTAAGGCTTGGAGTTCCCGTAAAACCCTCAATCTTATATCCAGATTCTGACCCTTCACCATATACATACAGCATTTGGTTAGAAGTTTCAGATCCCATGACTGATCCTATAGCTTCCAGCCAATCCCCATGTCCCGACGTCGATAATTTTGTGCGGCCAGCAACTTGGAATTGAAACTTGATTTCGGGATATGCCAATGCATACCGATAAATCAAATCTTGTATTTTCCCCGACTCTGTTGCAGGCGATTTGAGGAATTTTTTTCGTGCAGGTAGATTGCCGAATAAATCTGATACCGTAATCGAGGTCCCGACTGGACTCCCGTGAGGTCTCACGCCTTCCGAAATACCCCATTCCCTTATGCTCTGAGATCCTCCTTCAGATGTATGACATCTCGTAATCAAACTAACTCTGGATACGGATGCTATGCTTGGAAGGGCCTCACCTCGGAATCCTAATGTGCTGATTGCCGCAAGATGATCCTCTGTAGATATCTTGCTCGTAGCATGATGTTGAAACGCCAAATCCACTTCATCAAATGGTATACCGAGGCCATCATCAGTTACTCTAATTTCGTCTATCCCGCCGCCCTGAATCTCTATCGAAATTTGTTTAGCACATGCATCCAGAGAATTCTCAAGGAGTTCTTTTACGACTGATGCAGGACGTTCTATCACCTCTCCTGCAGCGATCTTCGCTGCCAGATCAGGGGCAAGTACACGTATATTCATTTCAACAACCTCATCCCGAACATCCCTGTGAAAATACTTTATGTAACTATCTAAAATAGGGGGATAATAGTTCCCTTAGCTCTATACTGCTTGTCCTCAGATGTACCATCTTGAACAAAATCGCATACTATCCTGTAAATTCGTTCCATTTCTTGATCTACATTTCTAGAGAAAAAGTAGGGGGGAACCCATACACCACCAAAAGCTGCCACAATTTCAGGGTAATCGTCTATTACGAAATCGGGCTCATGAGGGACTTTTAACTCTTCGAGCTTAGCATGGAAATCTTGGGTCGGCTTTTCGTATACACCACTAATATATTCGGCCAAGCCGTGTTTTTCTATTACTTCCCACCTCTCACCCATTCCCGACCAAATATGAATTTCGTGTCCATCATCGAGTAATCTTTGGAACGTCTCTTTAGTGTTAGGCCTTAGCGTATCATCCAAGCCTAAAATCGTGTAGTCGACATCAAAAAAAATCTTCATGCAGCTAACTAATCCTTAATCCAGTGATTACCAGAACCTAAGTCTGTAGAGTCGACGAGTATATTAACATGCGATGATCCTAGAGCAAAATTGATATCAGATCTAGAATCAGTTCCTATCCTGACAAGTATTCATGAAATAGTATCCAATTTTTCAGTGATGACTTTAATATTAGCACCGATGATGGTTTCATTAGCCACCTTTATTATGGGACGCCGAATCAATCGAGGTTCTTTTAGCATAAATTGCAACATTTCACGATCATCTAAATCCCTTCCTTCCAAACCCATAGTTTTAACACTCGGGCTTCTCCAAGCGAAAATTTCTGCCAATCCGACCGTAGATGCCACATCTATAAGCTCATCTTCACCCAGAGGATCTTTAAAATAATCTCTTTCGTTTACTTCGAATCCCTTTTGCAAAAGTAACTCTTTTACTTTCTTGCAAGAACTTCAACGAGGCCACCAATACAATAAGGCTTTTTTAGACATACACCCTCCCTTACATGATAACCCTATATTTCCAGCCGATATAACAAAATATATTTATATATCTTTGACTTTTTGCTGCAATTCATACAGTTTATTGATAGCCTCTAAAGGAGTTAGATTCGCAATATCCAACTCCAAAATCTGATCGATTATTTGAGGATATTGTTCGAATAACGGTATTTGTAAGCCACTGCTCTGATCCGTAGCCAATTTATCTGAAATATTTTTAGTGGATACGTCTGACTCCAGTTCTTTTAAAATCTCCCAGGCCCTGCTGACTACGGAGGGCGGCAATCCTGCCAATTGGGCTACGTGTACCCCATAACTTCGATCCGCTCCTCCCTGTATAATTCTATGAAGAAAAAACACCTCACCTTCCTCTTCTGTAACTGCGACGCTATAATTCGTCACCCCGGGTAAGACGTCTGCAACATCTGTTAATTCATGATAATGAGTCGCAAACAACGTCTTACATCCTAAGTTTGGATGGTTATGGATATGCTCTATGACCGAACGGGCAATAGAAAGCCCGTCATATGTACTAGTACCTCTCCCAATTTCGTCTAATATTACTAGAGAATTCTTAGTTGCTTGGTTCAAAATAGCAGCAGTTTCGACCATTTCAACCATAAAGGTGGATTGTCCCGTAGCCAAATCATCTTGCAAGCCAACTCTTGTGAATATACGGTCTACCAAGCCTATAGTGGCTTCAGATGCCGGTACGAAACATCCTATTTGGGCCATTAATGTTATAAGTGCAGCCTGTCTAATGAACGTAGACTTCCCCGCCATGTTCGGTCCCGTAACGACCCATATTTTAACGTCATCATTAGATAATCGAAGATCGTTTGGGACAAAAGACCCCAGCCTATTCACTCTCTCTACGATAGGGTGACGACCATCTTTTATGTCTATGACTCCATCCAAATTTAAATTTGGCCTAATATATGCGTGATCAACGGAAACTTCAGCCCAGGCAGTGAACACATCAATTTGTGCCACTATAAGACCTAGGTTACTGATAACTGAGCTATCTCCTATTATCTGGGCGCATATACGGCGAAATATATCTCTCTCCAGTTCGTCAATGCGTTCCCGTGCGTTTAATACCAATGACTCGTACTCTTTAAGTTCAGGTATTAAATAACGTTCGGCATTCGCTAGAGTTTGACGTCTTATATAGTTATCTGGTATCACCGACGCGTTAGATTTGCTGACTTCCAAGTAATATCCAAATACTTGGTTGTAGCCTACCTTTAGATTCTTAATACCAGTGCGTTCTCTCTCTTTGACCTCCAGGCCTGCAATGAATTCCCTCGCATCACCGGCATTTCTACGAATCTCATCCAACTCATCTGAAAATCCTTCTTTAATAACACTCCCTTCTCCAATCTTTGATGAAGGATCGTTGTTTATCGAGGCTTCAATAAGACTAATCAAATGAGAGACTGAAGGAAATACGGGTGGCAACCATTTAACATCAAGCGCCGGTCTCGGATCGAAATTATTACCCCCTATAAACTCCTGATCATCGGCTAGCCGACACCCAGAAAATACCTCCTGTAACAAAGCGCATTCTTCTAGCCCAATTTTTAAAGATATTAGTTCGCGAGGTAATATCGAACCCGTTTGCAATCTGATCAATATACGTTCGAGATCAGGTATTTTAGTTATTATGCTACGGACTGTATTTCTCAGATTAGATTGCTCGAAGAACGTATCAACCGCATCTAGACGTGTGTTTAAATCCGGTAATGAAAGTATCGGTTGCCCCACCCATCGCTTCATCAACCGGCTACCCATAGCAGTTCCAGTAATATCCAAGGTGCTTAGCAGAGATACCTGACTATCCTGATGCCGTCCACCATTAAACAATTCCAGGTTACGTCTAGTTTGATCATCCAACACCATAAAATCGGCAACAGAATACACGGATAACATTGAAAGAAGAGGGACGGCGGATTTATAAGTTTGACCTAGGTAATATAAAATGCTCCCTGCTGCTCTAACCGCCAAGGGTTTATCCCCACAACCAAGAGACTCCAAGGTAAAAATCCCAAAATGCTTTAGTAACGCGTTCGTAGATTCATTTACATCAAATGCATATGGATCGACTTCAGTAACATTATATTTTCCGTTGTGCAAATCTACGGCATTGATCCAATTATCTTGAACATCTTCAACGACATTCGACACCAAGATTTCCGATGGATTAAGGCGTAACAATTCCCAATGCAACTTATCTGTCGGCATTTGGGTTGCCGCATATTCTCCTGTGCTGGCGTCCACAAACGCCAATCCAACTTGAGTCCCCCGCACAAAAAGCGCAACCAAATAATTGTTGGTGTTTTGATCTAATAAACCGGTCTCCACCACTGTACCAGGAGTAACTAACCTGACAACGCCTCTATCCAAAAGGCCTTGAGAATCCGCGGGATTACTCAATTGCTCACATATAGCTACTTTATGACCATTTTTTATTAACTTTACTAAATACGGTTCTAACGAGTGAGCCGGCACACCAGCCATTGGAACCTTCAGAGTCTTGCCCATACTTCTTGATGTCAAAGTGATGTCTAAAGCCTTAGATGAGACTTTAGCGTCATCATCAAAAGTCTCATAGAAATCTCCCATACGGAAAAAGACCAGAGCATCTGGATACTCAGCTTTGATATCTAAGTATTGTTGGCGGACAGGAGTTACCATATCCTACCTACTTTATATTTTCCCCTAAAATATAGCTAATATCCGTTAGATATGCTTGGCTATATTCTACAATTGTTTAAATTAACCAATGAGTCATCGGATCTTATCACGAACTAATTCCCTCTCTGGCCGTTGTCATCCGTAATTAGCGGAGTTGTATTTTCAAAATTCGAAAGAGATTTAAATCTTCAGTTATTCCTTCCAAAACCTTTCTTCAATGAACTTCCAATTTTGCTGAGCGGCTTGAAGCTTAACATCCTCAATCATTCCAGGGTGTCCACAAGCGTATATTTTAGAATCTTCCTTTGGAAGATCAAACCTTGCCAAAAAATCTTCTACAACATTGTTTACACGCCCGACCGTTCCTGACCATCCCGAATTTCTAGATTCATCTGGCCGACTGACCGTTGGAACAAACCTTATAGATTCCGGATAATCAAGGGCCAGTTGTGACAATTCAGTATCATAAGTTAGTTCATCAGCGTAGCTAGCTCCTAGTAGGACATAAAATATATGTCCTGCTCCGGCGTCGTGAATATATTGTCTAATCATACTTATGTACGGTGCTACGCCGGTCACAGTTGCCACAAGGAAATGATTATGGACAGAGTAATCTAGGACAAACAAACCCTTGGCTCTTGGTCTGATAGACAAAGTATCACCCAGCTTCATAGACCACATTAAGGGAGTCATTTCTCCTTCAGGAACTAACTCCACGAAGATCTCTAATTTATCCTCAAACGGAGCTGAGACTATGGAATATGCTCTCTCAACCCCCAGTAGTCCTAAAGTGCAGTACTGCCCAGGTTTAAACGAAAACTTATCCGATTGATGTTCCAGCTTGATAACCATCAGATCTTCTGTTACATCAGATCTCTCCACTAAACGCACCTGAGGCATATCAATACGATTGTTAATGCTCTCCCTCCGATTAAGCTATCATATCAATTACTGGTTGCAAAAGCCCGAAACCACCCAAGGAACCACTTTATAGAGAATTATATGTGCTAAACCCGAACAAGTCTTGCCGGTTGAATTTTCAATCCCGGCATCATAGCCATAGGATTCGATTCCTCGCTAGTCTGCAATTCAACAGCCAATTGCCCAAAAAGGAACGTCACAGCTATGGTCCCATTGGGCATTCGGTCATCTAAGTAAACCACGCCCTCCAACCGCCCAGTAGCAGTTTCGACGATCACATGCTCTCCTGAGGAAACTCCGTGTGTTCGAGCATCGGCAGAGGTCATTTGGACTAGTTCTTCCCTAACAATCTGGTTTAATTGACCATTTTTTTCTATAGATATTTCCCGTTCTGGTTGGAACAAGACTCTACCCGGGATATACCATAATGGGTATTCTTCAGATAGTATATTTGGTGGAACCCTAAATTCTGGAGTGATGGTAGTAGCTTTGCCACCGGGAAAGCCATTGATATACAAGATCTCACTTGATTCGGATTCAGGGTCACAAGGCCAGTAGATTCCTCCGGTTTGCTCGCTGGCATACAGCAATTGGGTAGGCATAGGAATTTCCAAAGTAGCGGTGTTGCCAGAAGAAGTGCCCGCTAATATCAAGCCTGAAAGCAACCTGTCACCGCCGATACAATTTTCTTCTAATCGTTTATAAGACACACCCTTGTAATCCGGTACTATAGCAGATAACTCGTCCATTACATCGGATGCTGTAGGTTGATCAAACCCTAATATGGACATTCGTTTGGCTAGCTCGGAAAATATCCAGGCTTCAGATTTTACGGCAGTATTTTCTATCCCCAAATCTGGATCATGCTTTTGGATTCGACGTTCTAAGTTGGTAAATGTCCCTAACTTTTCCGTGAACGCCTGCCTAGGTAATACCACATGTGCCTTCGCTGCAATCTTATTCAAGAAGACATCTTGTACTACTAGAAAATCCAGATTATCTAATGATAGCAAGTCCTCAGAAATCAAATGGGGCATATCCCCCATTACGAACATAGATTTCAGGCTATTTCTACGTGATTCCTCTAACAATGCGGCCACACCTAACCCAATTTCGGGTGGCAACGTTGCTCCCCAGTATTCTTCTAAGTCTTCCCTACCTGTGAGATCGCTCCATAGACGACCACCGGGCAATCGCGTCGGCGTACAGCCCACATCCCAAGCTCCTTGTTCATTCATACCTGGGCGCAATGGATAAAGGCCTGTCCCAGGCTTGCCGACGTTACCCGTCAACAAAGCCATATCAACCAGACTTTCCACACAATCCCTATGAATCGTGTCGACAGTATTGTCCAAAGAATAAACTATCGCCGAATTGTCAGATCCACCAAACCAATTAGCCGCCTGATTAATATCACTCAAAGATACTTCAGTCACTGTGGATATTTCATCCAAATTCAGAGATTGTAAAGCGTATCGCAACGTATCTGGTTCCTCACAAAACTGCTGCAGCCAATCAGAATCCTCTAACCCTTGATCAACTATGGATTTTAAAATCCCTCCCAAAAGCAACAATTCAGTACCAGGAACTGGTCTGAGCCAAGTACTTGAATATCTACTAAGCTCTACCTCTCTAGAGTCAATCACTATCAGCTTGGCCCCTGCCTTAACCGCCCGTTTGATTGGAATACCTACAACGTTGTGTTGCTCAGTCAAATTGGAATTAAAGACCAAGATACAATCTGCCCTTTCTAAATCCCATACAGGATTGGTAGCAGCAGCATATCCGAGCGCCCTTTCCAATCCTATAGTTAATTCCGGGATAACATTGGTGGACTGATCAATATTGTTAGTTCCCATGGCTAGTCGCGCAAATTTTTGAGCTAGATAGAGTTCTTCGTTTGTACTATCCGGCGCCGCGATCAATGCTGACCTACTACCCCTATGTTCAATCAACTTGGAAGCGATTAAATCCAGAGCTTCGTCCCAGGTTGACTCCTGTAATATGTTATCTCGGCGAACCAGTGGAGTGGTCAAACGAGCATTGCTATTCACAAATCCTAGACCGAATTTACCTTTGAAACACGCTTGTCCGCGATTAACACTGGAATTCAATTCAGGGATAACCCGAATTAGTGAACCCTTTTCATTAATCTCCAGATTAAGGCTACAGCCCACAGGGCAATGCGGACAGATAGCGGAAACTACTTTTCTTGCTTTCTCCCACTTGTTCTCTTTTTCAACAAGGGCTCCTACAGGACAAACGTCTAAACAAGCTCCGCAAAATTCACACCCTGACTCGAGCAAAGAATCTCCAAACGAAGTGCCTACTAGTGCCCGGCCAGAGCGTTGTGTAAACCCTATTGCATCATCCCCTCGGACCTCTTCACATACTCTTACACAACGCCCGCAAGTAATGCATAGGTTATAATCCCGATCGTAGAAAGGATCACTAATCTCCAATGGGATTTGCTTGTATTCATAAGCCAAAGGAGATTCCAACTCCATACCTAAGTAACGGACGGTATCTTTAAATTCGCATCTCTCATTCTTAGGGCACGTGACACAGCGATCGTTTACTGAAACATGCCGTAGACAAATATCTGAAGGACCGCAAATATCTACCCTATGACAAGTTAAACACCCATTTGGATGCTCTGCGATTAACATTTCCATTACCGATCGTCTGAGTTCTTGGACTTCCGGAGATTCGGTTCTAACTATCATCCCATCTTGAACCGGCAAGGTACACGATGCGGGTAATCCCCTACCTCCTTCAACCGCCACAACACACATGCGACAAGCGGCAAAAGGCTTCATCCCAGGGTGATAACATAAATAGGGTATGTAAATACCGGCATCTATGGCAGCCTCTAACACCATTTTACCCGCTTGGGTTCTTATATCATGACCATCAATCGAGATTGTAACCTCATCAGGCATGAACGCTATAGCTCCTTTATTTCGATCTAATAAGAGAAGAACATATGCCCATCCAAATTAGGAGGCTGGGCGTCGGCTTAGCTTAGGGGAAAATCTAATCGCATTACAGCTACCGGTAGCACAATTGTGGTTAGATATATGATCTTCAAATTCTGCGCTGAAATACTTCAAAGCAGATGATACTGGGTTAAATCCTAATTGTCCGTGTCCGCAAAGCGATCCAGCTTGCATGTTCTCCCCTATCTTACGCATCAGCTCCAGATCGTCATCTGTTCCTTGTAGATTAGAAATACGTTCCAATACCTCTAATAAATGGCTCATTCCCATCCTACAAGGAAAGCACTTACCACAAGATTCATATTGGCAAAAAGCTATCAATAATCGAGTTAAATCTACAATACACGTATCTTCATCAGCAGCTATTATCCCGCCCGAACCAAGTATCGCACCGGCATTTCTAAAAGTTTCAAAATCCAGAACCATATCTACGCTGTCGGCGGCCAAAACCCCGCCTAAAGGGCCACCGGTTTGAACTAGTTTAAGAGATTTGCCGCCTGGAACTCCGCCTGCTGTTTCGTAAAGCACATCTCTTAGGGTAACTCCCATCGGGACTTCTACCATTCCTGTGTACTTAAGAGTCCCTGACAGACATAAAATTGCCGTCCCTGTACTTTGTTCGTACCCAATGTTAGCGAACCACTCCCCCCCTTTCGCAACAATTTCCGGAACATAGGCCAAGGTTTTCACGTTATTGATGTTGGTCGGTTTACCAAAAACACCGACTTGAGCAGGGAATGGGGGTCGAAACCTAGGCATCGCCCGTGATCCCTCTATAGCCTCCATTAATGCCGTTTCCTCGCCAGCAACATATGAATCGCCAGTCAAAGCAACTTCAAGATCAAAGCTAAATTCAGTCCCAAGAATGTTATTACCCAAAAGTCCCAACTGATAAGCTTGTTTGATAGCTGTCTGAGCCTGTCTTACAGGTCCGTCGTGACCGTGACGTATAAAGATATAACCGTACCGCGCCCCAGTTGCGTATCCGGCCAAGATAATTCCTTCAATTACAGTGTGAGGGTCGCTCTCTAAGATACCTTTGTCGTTGAATGCCCCAGGATCTCCTTCTTCACAATTACACAAAACGTATTTAACAGGAGCGTTTGACCCTGCTAAAAATCTCCATTTAGTGGCAGTGGCAAACGCAGCCCCTCCACGTCCTCTCAGTCCCGACAGATTCACTTGTTCCAAAGTATCTTCGGGAGACCCTTCAGACAGAGCTTTATTCAGAGCTGAGTAACCCTCATTATTAATGTATTGGTATATATCGCTAGGATCAATGTGACCTGCATTTCGAAGAGCTACACGATTTTCCTTAGCCTTCATTGGATGATCATTCAAATAATCAATACGTTCTACGCTAGATTCACCCAACCATCCTAACGCTAAATCCGATAACGGTGTTTCCTCCATCAAGTGCGATTCAATGATTTGATCCACTGATTCCGAGGTTACATTTCCATAAAACACGCGAGATTGTCCGGGCAGCTGGATATCGAGAATTGGCTCAGCGAAACAAAGACCTATACAGCCCACCCTGCTAAGCTGAGCCTTTATACCTCGGTTAGCGAGAGAAGTTTCTACAGCAGATACAACCTCATTAGCCCCTGCTGCTTCTCCGCACAAAGCAGATCCAACCCGTATCCAAGGCAACTCACCAGATGTTAATGATTGCCAACGGTCTCGGGCTTCTTGTAATAAGTCCTGAAAAATCGTATTTACCTCACTTATCCTGTTGAACCGTTATCCAGAACGGTGTTTAAAACTTTTGGTGCATAAGGGGAACCTATCGTACAGGGCTTCCCGATAACAGTAAAATCTTTATCTTACCTTCCCACACGGGTCACCAATTAAGGATCAATTTATCTAGTTAGATTCTGATTTACCAGGCAGCCTTTTCAAAGCAGATTCTGAAGAAACTCTCCCAATCAAGTGATGGTCGACAGACATGACCGGCGCCTGAGCGCAGGCACCTAAACATGTATTGTATTTGAGAGACACATTTCCGTCGGAGGTGTCTCCTTCCGATTCTAATCCCAGTTGCCGTTGTACCGCATCAATAACTGGCATGGCACCCAACAAATGACATGTAGGACCCCAACATATTTCCACGCTATGAGCGCATGGAGGAGTAAATCTAAAATTGGGGTAAAATGAGGCAACAGCCCAAACATCGTTTATGCTCGAGCTAGTGTGCCGGGCCACCTCTTCTACTGCTTCCTTAGGGATGTAGCCTAACTCGTCTTCAACAGCTAATAAGGAAGACAATTTGGTTACAGTAGGTTGTGTCTGACTTTGGATGGCTCTAGTTATTCTCTCTCTTAACCCATCCATATATCGGTATACCGTTCCTAAATCACCCTAGGGTAATTATCACGCAATCTTGATAGCCTTGTTACCATACTAACATACCGAAATATGGCCTTCAATAATTGGGGAACAGAAGCTCAGATTAGTGATTTGACACTATCTGGCGTTAAATACGATGTCATTCTGACAGGTCAATACTAGGCGACGGCCGTGTCATCTGGATCTGCAAGGAATTTGCTCAAAGCAGATTGAAATATTTCATATGGGTGGGCTCCGGTAAACATCAAATTACCCACCAGGAAAGTAGGTATACCCTTGATTCCATACTCTAAAGCCTGTTGATACTGGGCCATAACAGTTTGGGAATAGGAGTGATTTTCCAAGGAATGTAGTAGTTCCTCGGTATCCAATGAAACTCGATCTGCTATAGTTTTAATTACTCCCAAATCTCCGAGATCTTCACCATATTCCCAATACGCTTTATAGGCAGCATGGTGGAATTCTAAAAACTTGCCATGCTGTTGAGCGTACTCAGTCGCCTCTAAAATGTAGTTGGTATTGGGCGTAACCTTTGGGGGTCGCATTATCAATCTAGATTCACTTGCGTTACTCCGC
>ENA-UPTF01001784-UPTF01001784.1-marine-metagenome-genome-assembly--contig:-NODE-1784-length-13190-cov-4.562648_pt1 | contig 13190 bp, 13 predicted proteins | sample MGYA00238166_ERZ767019 | MGnify/ENA primary metagenome ERZ767019 (study PRJEB28930, sample SAMN06266391) | marine metagenome | isolation source: Sea water from 250 m depth | place: Atlantic Ocean...
CGTTAGCTAGCGCGGGTGTAGGCGTATACTAAATCACCAGCTACTAATTTTGGTTCGCCATATTCGAATTCAGCAAATCCGGCAAAAGCATCCGCAAGCTTTTCTGATGCCGCGTCCGCCAACGCTTCACTGTCCCAAGCTATTGACACAATTTTGCGGTCTTCTGATACACGCCCAACGCGAATGCGCCGTAATCCCGATACTGACTTAAGTGTATCAATAGTACTATCTGCGTAGGCCAACATAGCGTCGTATTTGGAAGGGTTAAAATTTATGCCTCTATGTCGGATGTAACCGGGCATAATTGCTTTGGTTGCCATTCCTTCAGAATCGAAACTCCAGATTATCTCGCCTTCTCGGATTAAAGGACTACCGTCACCAACCAGAAACTCAGCTAGGCTCTCACGTAAGCTGGTCGCATTCCCTGTATTAGCATCCGCTGCGTTTTTATCGTCAAACATGGCCATTATGCACATGCGGTTTCCACCTTCATTGTCGACTCCGGGGCGATGATTAGAGATATTGACCCGTCCAGCCCTTAGACCAGGTCTGCCTTTCCGGGCATCCAATATCTCCGTGAGTTGTGAAACGAATGCATCTTTTTTTGTGGCGTCAATAGTAAGCAACGAATATCTAACGTATGGCACGGTGTTCCTCCAATAGTTCAATAAATGTCAGCGATTGTAAGCGTAGATTAAATCTCCAGCCAATACGGTACGTTCTGGGTCGTCTGCCAAGAACTCAGCCATGCCAGACCAAATACTCGCAGTTTGCTCTGTTGCCGCATCCGCTGCCTCTTTGCTGTCATACCCACCTGTTACTACCATTCGGTCTTCAGACTTGTAAGGTGGAGTATGTTTAGGAACTCGATTCGTAGCCAGTGAAGAATCGGCAGTAGACCCATCCTATAAAGACCGCATCATCAAGGCTTCGGAAACTGACACAATCTTATCGTCGAAAGTGTTCAATGGAGGGTGCGCCGCTAAAACCCGGACCCTTCGCAACAGTACCGTTGAGCAATCGGAGGCATCTGGTAGCCCCAAAGTCAGACACTGTCCTAGTGAAGACGATATCATTGCTATGGGTAGTGACAGTGAACCTGGGGAGCGATAATGGGAATCGGTCGGTATACTGACGACACGGAGGACTTGGAAGGAATACTCAATTGGGCTGGCCAGGGTGTAGGCCTCATCAATCGTATATTGCCAGCCGCAGACATTGTCAAAGAAATCACTGAAGACGCGGTTAGGGTGTTGGAGAATGCCAGAACGTTCATTCACGAACAGCTAACCATCTTGATCTAAAGGCATTAAGTACAAACATAGGTAATAGAAATGGCGAGTTGGCCTTGCCTTTACGATACCGAGCTAATAAAAAATGCCTCCAAGTATTTCAAAAGAATAAAATGCGATTTATGGGGTTATGCGTTCATCCAAAGGTTGCGGTGATTGTAGTCTTTGCTACGACTATCACACTGTTAGGAATTCTGAATATTACGCCAGGGTATGCCCATGATCCGATATTCATCGAGGCCACACAACTTTCCCCGGCAGAGGGTCCCTACCTGCCTAATGGTAATATTTCTTTCGCTTTATATGGGAGGCTCGAAAATGAATCGGACTCTCGAGGATTTAGAAGCAAACTACAAGCCGGAGATAAATTAGTTTTATCTTTATTAATTCCAAATCTAGTGCCGGAAAAGCTATTACCGCTAGAACAATTGCCGACCCTTACGGTAGAACGACCGGATAAATCTTCAATCGAGCTAAGCCCAGAAGGGAAAGAAGTCTTCGATGAGCCGTTTACAAGAACCAGTTATCTGAGATTGCTATCGATCCAAGAGCCTGCCCAGACCGGCATTTACCACATAACGGTAAATGGCAATCAACAAGCGAGATTCACCGTTTCGATCGGAACTATAGAACAATTCGGTACACCAGTAGACAACGTAATCAACCGTTCTTCCAACCTAAACAGAATCTCCGATTGGTACTCGGATTCACCAAAGCAATCGTTGACACACGATAAGTCACGAGGATTTATATTCACTGACTATCCATTTGTAGTTTTCGGCATTGCGGGACTTATTTTTGTATTAGCAGTAATCTTGGTCAAATTCAGAATCACAAAGTCCCTTTAGGTTTACGACAACTGTTTAAGCAAAAGGAGTCCTAGAAATAAAGGAGCAATTTTTAGAAAATAAAAACGAGAACTTACTGGTTAAGAGTAAGTTAGTTTCTGTGTATAAGCGTACACAGAAACTCCACAGTTCCAGGCTAAGTTCGGTGTTCCCGAAGAAGAACAACGGCCCATTCCAATGGATCATCCAGTAATACGGCTATCGCATCGGACACTACGTTATCGGACTGCAACACCCAACAACCAACAGGACGTGACCAGAAGGTACGCCCATCAAAATCGATTTCAATGATCTCTGCCGGGTAGGGCATCATCACTTGTTGGCCAGGTAATGGTTAAGCTTGATGCCGGTCTTGTAGACCATCTCAGATCCTATCTATTCAGCCTAGCCCCAGTAGAAATAATATACCAACAAGCTCAATGCACTCCCAAATCCACATTATCTAAATAGTGAGTAACCATAAATCGAGATATTATCTAGATACTTGTTCGCATAGCGTTCTATATGGTGCTACGATCGGATGTTGTTTTCGGCTCGGTTGTGTTTGGATCCCATAAACGGCCACCAACTATAGTCCTTTAAAATCGATGCCATACTCGGAACTAATAGAGTACGGACAACAAACGTATCGATTAGAACGCCTAGCATAACCGCCATTCCAAGTTGAAATATATCTCTCAGCGGCAACGTCGTAAGGACTGCAAAAGTGCTAGCAAGTATTATCCCAGCTGAAGTGACTACCCCACCAGTCCTTCCAACTGCTTCTGCTACGCCATCGATATAACCTAGGCGTTCGGTCTCTTCTTTAATCCGTGCAATCACAAATATATTGTAATCAGCTCCTAACGCGACCAAAAAGACGAAGATCCAAATCCCGTTGGAATATGCGACTCCAGTTTGGTTAAGAACGTCTTGAAAAATAAAGATCGATATCCCATAAGTGGCTGCATAGGAGATAATCACGCTGAATAGTAAATACAAAGGTGCTATAAGTGCTCTTTGTATTAGGATAAGAACGAAAAGGATAGCGAGTAATATTAAAGGCGCAAGTAGCCTAGTATCTTGGTCGATGACCGTTTTCGTATCTAGTTGTACTGCCGTGTCACCTCCAACAAGTACCTCTATCCCAAGATTGGGACTTGAATTCATTTTAGATCCGATAATCGTTCGGATTTCATCGATTACGGTTAGTCCAGTTACCGAATAAGGGTCTCCAATTAACGATAGGTCTAATCGGCTAACAGACCCGTCTAGGGAGTTGTACATTTTCAAAGAGTCTGAGTCTATTTTTTGGCTGACATTAACGCCATATGGCCTAGTTATTCCTCTAACTTGGTTTACGCCAGGATGCGCTTCGATTTTCTGCGCCAAGTCCTCTATAAATCCTGCATGATCCAACACGTCACGCCCTGGGCTGGAGACAAAAACCGTCGTTAGGGATAAATCTCCAGGCGAAAAACCTTTCTTTAGTAATTCATAGCCTGCTTTGGATTCCACGTCATCTGGAAACCCATCGATAAAATTAAAGCTAGGTATCATTCGAAAACTCGGTAATATGGCGATTACCAAAACAGCTGTGGTCACGCAGAACACGGTTTTGGGTCGTCGAACAACAAATCGCCCGACAGATTGCCAACTTGGAAAGCTCCTTCGGCTTTGGTTCTCGTGCACAATTTTGTTAGGCCAGAATGCGAACCGGGACATCAACACTATGGCAGCCGGCAAGACTGTCAAAGCTACAATGAGCATTATTGTGACTGTAATCGCTAACATTGGCCCCATCGTTTTGAAAGACCCAAGCATCGAAAATACCAGTAGAAACATAGCCACCACAGTTGTCATTGACGAGCCGAATATAGACGGCCCTACCCTACGCATGGCCAAGGTCATCGCTTGAAACCTATCATTGGTGCTTGCTATCTCCTCCCGGTATCGGGACACGATAAAGAGAACGTAGTTCGTTCCGACACCGAACAACAAGACAGACATGATCGAGGTCACTTGGTCATTTAACGGCAACCCTGTCAAGTCCACGACAAGCGCGGCCACGAATCGGGCAACCATTAACGCCGAAACCAGGATAAGCAGGGGTATGAATACAAGTCCTGGCGATCGATATATGACAAACATAATCACAAGGACTACCAAGACCGTTACTAATGTGATCCGAATATCAATCGATTGAAATATCTTTACAGCGTCACGAAGGATAGTCGCCGGTCCGGTTAATTTTGCTTCAATTTCGAGTTGTCCTCCAATTCGATGTGCTTCTTCAATAGCCGTATCGATTGCTTGGGCAAAAGTCGGGTCTGCAGGGGAACCCGTGACTTTAAACGGTATTGCCATGGTCGTTCCGTCTTGAGATTTAAAAGATTCAACGAGACTGGTTCCACCTTGTTTAAGTAATGGTTCGAATACTACTCCAGACAACACGTCGGAGCTTAGGAAATTTGTAAATTCTTCGATTGCTATTACTTGGCGTTCATTGAAGCCATCTTGGGCATGGAACACTGCTATTGCTGGTATCCCATCATCCATAGGATATTTCTCTCTTAGTATCTCTAAAGCTCGAACCGATTCCACTCCAACAGGGAGAAATTCTTCTTGCTCGTTAGTGGTCACTTCGGACATCGGAGGAGAAACGGACGCTAGAGTGATGATTATGGCAACCCAAATCAAGAGAGTGATGATTGCTGACCAGGTACTTTTAAATGGAAAGTTCACGTTTGTTCTGTTACTCGACTATCTTTTTAGTTTTATGGGCACGGACAATTAGGTTAGTTGAATGCGTGGGCACCGTAATTTGCTTGACGTCATTAATAATCCCCTTTTGCAAAAGACAGCTTCTTGAATTTGAGCCGGCTGATAACGTGTGACCTGGCATTTTTAACAATTCATACGTCTGTAGAGGAATACAGATATGTATCAAGTTGAGCGAAGTTCGACAACAAATTGTTGCTCGATGGTGGTTTCTCCTATTTGAATGCGACGCAGCAATTTACTTCAACGTAGGTTGAGATAACTCCGTAAATAATTATTGAGGCATCTGTTACCGTCGTCCCGCGAACCGGAGTTAGGAGACTCGCTTTTCGTTATTAAACGTGATTGCGCAACATTAGTTCCTGGGGATATGGATTGAGATATGTCTGTCGCTTGACCCACTCGAGAACTGGATGTCTATTTAAATGATGGCGCAAAAGAGTAATAGGCACTATTAAGGGAATTAACTCTTGACGATATTGATCAATCACTTCTGCCATTTCGCGTTTGTCATCGCTGTCTAAAAATCGCTTTAAGTAGCCCATAATATGTTGGAGTACATTGGCATGTTTACGGTTGGTAGAGATTTTGCCCAATGTTTCCATGAATAGTTGACCGTATTCGGTAACTACATCCTGAATCACAACGCGACCTGAATTCGCCACAAGTTGACCTAAAGTTTTCTGGGCCCTGGGGTCATGAGCCATTATTGAGAATTTGTGCGATGCGTGGAAATCGACCAAGTCACTCGCCTTAGCCTTTGGGTTATCGGAGATCAGACCTCGGAAACGATGATAGGCAAAAACCTTGTCTATAAAATTTTCGCGGAGTTTTGGATCACGCAACCGCCCTTCCTCCTCTACGGGCAACAAAGGAAACCGTTTCACTAATTCTGAGGCGAACAACCCTCGTCCATTCCTGGATGCAGGTCCCTCTCCGTTATAAACCTTAGTCCTAAAAAGACCGCAACTGGGAGAATCTTTCTTAAATACATATCCATGAAGTTCGTCTCTTTCAAGCTCCCCAAGACGAGTTTGGGACCAGCTCTTCATTTTCTCGGTATAGTCGGTTCCGGACTTCGGAGCGATTAACCTCGGTGCTTCCGATTCTCCGACAAGACGTATGTTCTCCCTAGGTATCCCCATACCTATCTCAACCTCAGGGCAAACCGGGACCCATTGCACGTGTTGTCCTATAGTCGTCAGTAAAGAATCGTCTCGGACATGTCCACCGTTGAAGCGGACTTCTTGGCCTAGGAGACAGGAACTTATTCCCAATCGAATTGATTCCGGCGCCTGAAATGGCACTCGTTCTGCGGTCATTATTCTCTCTTTTTTGCTCAATTGTCAGAGTCGATCGTTTTTCGATAGCAGCTGAACCAATTCGACTCCGAGCGCATCTGCCAGTTTGACTATTGCACCCAATGTTAGGTTCTGTTTTCCGTGCTCGACCGCGCTAATATAAGTGCGATCCAAGTCGGCATTGTCGGCTAATTGCTGTTGGTTCCATCCTAGGTCTCTACGGATTTCTTGAACTTTTCGTCCTAAACTTTGTAGGTGCTCGTTCAGTGACACCGGCTCTGTGGCTATCCCAACCAACCTACGCCCCTCGACTACTGCGTCATGAAGATTGAGTGCAATCCCGTCTGCTCCTATGTCGGTAGCCGAATTTACTGAACTTCCGGCCGCATTTCCGCCGAGAAGTATCTTCGGCGGATTAGCTAGAGTAGCCAACGACCCGACCGTCCATTCCAATCTTGGTAGACAATCAGCCGTTGTTGTCGAAATAGCGACTAAATCGACACTACGCCGACGTACCAACTCAACTAAGTCAGGACCAGGCGTAGAAGCACCCAAGAAATCAACGTCCCAACCGTCAGCTAAGAAAAAATCCGCGACCATCCTGGCACCAATAAAGTGGGGATCACCTTCTACAGTGGTCACCACGACCCTGAATCCTAACTTTGATCGAGGTATGATTTGAGATCGTAGCCTATTCATCTGCTCCAAAGAAATCTCGGTGGCCAAATGTTCTTGGGCTACGCTGACTTTCCCATCATGCCATGCTTGGCCTATATCAATTTGGGTCGGTATAAGTACACTCAAGTAAATATCGAACATACTGAAACCTTGCTTTGCCCCTTCTTCGACAACCAGTTCGGCTTGAGTAGCTTCTCCGTTTGATACAGCCTCTAGGTATCGCTGCTTTAAACGCCATAGTGAATTATCAGGTTCAGTCAAGATAGCCTCTCGAACTTCGTATGCAAGTTAGAATATATTATACATAATTCTCCTAATATGCGCGATATGATACCCATATATTAGCGATTACGGAAATATAACTGTGTGCTTCCCGTTTAATTAAATAAAATAGTCGAAAACAATCAACAAACCTTGGGAATCGTTAGATATCTTTTGATTGCTTGGCGATAGCGCGGATCATACCGGCAAAGATCAACGTGTGCAGGGGATACAATAAATACCAATAGAGCATACCGGGAAGGCCGACCGGATCGAATACGGCGGTTTGCGTAACTGTTGCTCCCCCTTCTTCGGTTTCTTCTACGACAAATTCAAGCCATGCCCTTCCTGGAACTTTCATTTCTGCTTCCAGTAGAACTTTTTCCCCCGGTTCGTACGCTGCGACTCTCCACCAGTCAACTGTGTCTCCGAGTCTCAACGATTCGGGGTCTCGACGGCCTCGACGAATTCCGACTCCTCCGACCATTAGGTCAATTAACCCTCGGATGCTCCACAGCCAATTTCCGAAATACCAACCAGTCTTTCCCCCGATACGCCGAATTGGCCTGAACGCCTGAGCTGGAGGGACATTGACATTTATCCTACGGGAATCCAAGAGCCTTGCTCCGAGTCTTACCCCGCCTAGCTCCCCTGAAAGGCCGGACGAGGAATGTGCATCAGACCAGCGAGTCTGGGCAAATTCTTGGTCTTCATTTCGAAGAGCATCAGCAATCGCATCGGCTACTCCAGCGGGTTCGAAACCAAAATCATCTGGCGAGACCGGGCTTTGGACTACAGTTGGTAACCGGATGCTATCAATCAGTTTCCTACCAACTCTGGCATAAACTGGAGTGACCAAGCCAAGCCACAGGCTTGACAGCCTAGGCGAAAGTACTGGCACCGGGACCATCAACCGCTTTAATCCTCGTTGTTTGGCATATTCTTCCATCAGACCACGGTAGGAAATAACATCCCGCCCACCAATTTCGAAGATTTGATCACCTTCGATTTCTTTTCCGATTGCTGCGGTTAGGTAAGCAAGGACATCCTTCAGGGCGACCGGTTGAGCTTCTGTACAAACCCAGCGAGGAATTATCATTACAGGGAGTCTTTCCACGAGACTTCTTACTAATTCAAATGATAGACTGCCCGACCCAATTATTATGGAAGCTTGGAATTCCAGTACTTGAATCTTGGATCCTCTCAGTATCTCTCCGACTTCTCTTCGACTCCTCATGTGAGGCGAACCTGAATAATCACGAGAGCAGAGGCCTCCTAAATAAACAATGCGAGAAACTCCAGAAATTTCTGCGGCTTTCCGGAAATTTCTTGCAGCCTGCCTATCTTCTTCCTCGAAATCTCCTTTGGTGCCCATAGAATGAACCAGATAATAGGCCGTGTGAATACCTTCCATAGCAGGCAAAAGACTTTCGAAATTTAAAAGGTCGCCCTCCATAACTTCAGTGTTTTCGCCAAGACGTCCTTCAAGGTATTCAGGTCGACGGGCCAGGCACCGTATTTTGTATCCGCTGGACTCCAGGATTCCGAGGAGCCGTCCACCGATATACCCTGTGGAACCAGTGAGCAGAATCCTGGAGTGCTCAATACTTTTTTCAGTTTGCGACAACTTGTTCCTCTTCGGCATCAATATTTTGAACAGAAATGTCCAAAGGGCTTTCGAGGCCAAGCCCCATAGGGATTGTCTCCCTTATGAGCCCGCATTGTATACATGAGAAATAATCGCCATAGTGGTCATGGCACAACAAAAGATCTCCACGGCATTTTGGGCAGTCTTTAAGAAGTATCATTCGTAATTTCCTCCATCGTTTTTTTAGTAACAGAAAGCCTTTGAGATCACTCTTTTAAATTGATTCTTCAATCCCTTGAGTCCATTGATCGGTCAATTTGATTTTGGATAGACCTCAACCAGCGTTCTGTTGACTATTTTCTACAAGATAGGGTATATATTATACATACCGACCATATATGTCAAGAATATTACACATAATGAATCGAGCAAAACGAAAATGATAAACCTATGCCCGAAAAGGAGGAGTTGCGTGAGGAGGCGAATCGAATATTGGTATTTCTGGGCCGACGGGTTCAGTCTTCTTTGGGAAAAACTCGGAAAATAGTGATGCCTTCCTCTGATGCAACTCGCGTTAACAATGTGACAAATTCGGAGCTCTCTGAAGAAGGGCGCAAGACTGGCCAGTAGTCGCCCTAAAACGCCTAGTAACCGTTTTAAGAGGCATCCCGCAGTTAAGACTCAAGCCCTAATCAATGTCAAATATGAAACTAGGAACATGTCAAATGGAATTCGAAAACAATATTAATGCCAAATTGAATGGACTCAGAAAATTTAATGCTGTGATGGCTTGTTTCCATTTAGCTCAAGGCTTAGTCCTGTTCTTGCTCAGCACTAACTTCAGCCTACCGGTTATGTCTTATTTTTTAGAGATGGATCCCATTAGCAACAAGTTGACTCCTGTGCCAGAAGAGTTGTTTCAGTTGGGTCTTTCGCCTTTGATTACAGGGTTTTTGATCATCACCGCGATAGCCCATGCGACAGTGGCCTTCCCTGGGGTTTTCCGTTGGTACGCCAGAAATCTTCGAAAAGGTGCGAACTATGCCAGATGGATGGAATATTCGATCAGCTCATCTGTAATGCTAGTTATTATCGCGATGCTCGTTGGAATCTATGATGTCGGCAGTCTGATTCTCATGTTTTCGCTTAATGCAACCATGATTCTCTTCGGGTGGATTATGGAACTCCACAATCAAAACGTCCAAGATGTGAACTGGACATCGTATTGGTTTGGCACGTTCGCAGGAATAATGCCGTGGGTAGTGATTGGGGTTTACTTGTTAGGCGCAGGAAGCGGTGAAGGAGGGCCTCCGGGTTTCGTCTACGGAATTTTTGGCTCTATATTCTTTTTCTTTAACATCTTTGCTATAAACATGGCTCTTCAATATAAAAAGATTGGGCCTTGGCAAGACTATCTGTTTGGAGAGCGCATTTATATCTTATTGAGCTTAAGTTCCAAATCGATACTTGCATGGCAAGTATTCGCAGGGACACTGCGGCCAGTTTGAAATGGTTGCGTTATATTTAAGTTTGTTTAAGCGGATCCACAACGGAATCCTTCATAATGGATGCTGCAACAGATTTTGTTAACTGTGAAACTTTGATGCCGAATCTTAATGACAGACGCTTTGATTGGTCGTGCCTAACATCCGTTACACCGCACCTGCCTGCGACTGGAGGGCAAGTGCGGTCTGAGTTAGACGACTTTGTGGTAACTGAAATCCCCAAATATTTACCTAACGGTAATGGACCTCATGCGTATGCTTTTGTTGAGAAAGGCGGGTACACAACTCAAGAGCTCATTACTTCCATTAAAGCACTGGGTGTTTCCCTCCGAGACATCGGCGTTGCTGGTAGAAAAGATAAATACGCAATAACGCGGCAATGGATCAGCGTTCCAAGTGATTCCGAACAAGTATTTACGGCTTTGGACCGCTTGGATGGAGTGAAAGTCTTAGAAATATCTAGACATCAGAAGAAGTTAGGGATTGGTAACTTGCTTGGTAATCGTTTTGAAATTGTTGTTCGCGCCCCGCAAAATGGCTGGCAAGTTCGAGCGGAACGAATTTTGACGTTTTTGGTCGAGCATGGGTTGCCTAACTACTTCGGTCCGCAGAGATTTGGGCGGTTTAACAGCAACATCATAGATGCTTTCGGACTGCTCGAAGGCAAGTACGTCCCCGGTGGTAGAAGACTCCATAAATTCTTTATGTCGGCGCTCCAATCCCATCTTTTCAATTGGGTCCTCAAATCAAGGATTGACGCCGGACTTTACTCTCAAGTTGTAGAAGGTGACTGGGCGCAAAAACACTCCAGCGGTGGGATGTTTCAAGTCGAAGACGCTGCCAAAGAATCTGAAAGAGCCGCAAAACTCGAGATAAGCGCAGCATTACCTATGTACGGCCGCAAAGTCTCGTGTAGCCAGGGCTACGCTGGGGAGTTGGAGCAAAACATATTAGACCGCTTTGGACTATCACAACATGATCTGAGGTCTTTAGGTATTGGCACTTGGAGAATCAGCAGAGTGCGTGTAACAGAACCATCGTTGGCACCTTTCGCTAATGGCTATAAAGTCTCATTCACTTTAACAAAAGGGGCCTTTGCGACAAGTCTGCTCCGTGAATTAGTCAACGCAGAAGTATCTTAAACACTTCTTTTTTCAATGTTTCGTGTCCACGCACCCACCAGATCTTTATAACATCAGTACTTTAACAGCTATAAATTAGGCGACTAATCCGAATTATTCTGATTGTTATACACAACATATAATATATTTACTGTCGATTTTAATTGACATATAATTGTATGTTTGTTATTCTAAGTTAGTAGAAATTATCGACCGTTCAGGAGGTTACGTAATGTCACTTGCTAGCATAGATAGCGCCTTGGAAGACATCAGGAGCGGAGTCCCAGTGATTGTCGTAGATGATGAAGAACGGGAAAATGAAGGGGATTTAGTTATTTCTGCAGAGAATGCTTCACCTCAAAATATCAATTTCATGGCGAAGCACGGTCGAGGATTGATTTGCGCGCCCATGGAAGGAGCTCGTCTTGATGAATTAGAAATACCTGCGATGGTCAGCGACAATACAGACCCTCACAAAACCGCTTTCGCTGTGTCTGTGGACTATGCGGATGAGGCTTCCACCGGTATTTCTGCATACGATCGGTCGAGGACAATTAAAACTCTTTTTGATCCAGATACCAAGCCTAACGATCTGACCAAACCTGGCCATGTGTTTCCACTTAGAGCTAAAAAGGGCGGAGTATTGGAAAGGAGAGGTCATACGGAGGCGTCAGTAGATTTAAGTGTTCTAGCAGGTGGCCTTCCCGCAGCGGTGATTTGCGAGATTCTCAACGACGATGGAACGATGGCACGTATGGATGATCTTGAAGTCTTCTCTATCGAACATGGTCTTAAGATAATATCGATTGATGAACTCGTTAAATACAGAGAAAAAATAGCGTCTGCAACCATAGAAAATCATTGTTAGTTGGAGCCACCGGTCAGAAAGTAGCATGAACTAGCCTAAATAGATACAAAGACCATTATGAATTCAGGCAACATACTTATCGGCGAACGTAGCTTGATTGAAATTTCTGAATTGCCGCAGAAGTTATCCACCCCATATGGGACTTTTGTACAACATACCTTTACGGAAAAAGACAACGGTAAAGAACATCTGGCATTGACTATGGGAACATGGTGTATCTGCGAAGCAGTTCCGGTGAGGATTCACAGTGAGTGTCTAACTGGTGATGTATTCGGAAGCGCCCGGTGCGATTGTGGCGATCAATTAGAGTTGACCATGGAGTTGTTCCAATCTTGGGGGGTTGGCGTCTTGATTTACCTCCGACAAGAAGGCCGCGGAATTGGACTGGCGAACAAAATCAAGGCTTATGAGCTGCAAGATCAAGGACTAGATACTGTAGACGCCAATTTGGCATTAGGGTTTTCAGCAGATGATCGACGATACGATTTCGTTCCTGATATCTTGAAACATTTGGAAGTTGGGTCCGTAGAATTACTAACCAATAATCCAGCTAAAGTACTTGCGATGCAAAACTCAAAAGTAAATGTTACAGGTAGAGTTTCTGTTGAAACCGACACCAAACCTGAATCTATCTCCTACATGCGAACAAAGGTAGACAAAATGGGGCACATGCTTTCGAAACATATCGAATACCAACGTTCTGAATACATCGGATCCCATTATCTGTTATGAAGTTGCCCCAACCACGAGGCATTCTTGCCACTATGACGACGCTTTAAAGCAGTCTGTTATTCCTCAGACGGGCTTAACGGTTTTTTTGCTAAAAGAAATAGGACTCCAGTAAGGGAACCGAATCCGCCTAAGATCAGCCAAGCGATCATATAGCTTCCTTGCGTATCGAAAACAAAAGCTGCGAACAGTGGAGCAGCCAGCATAAATAGATACATCGGTGCACTCGAAATACCTGT
>ENA-UPTF01001785-UPTF01001785.1-marine-metagenome-genome-assembly--contig:-NODE-1785-length-13176-cov-4.045423_pt1 | contig 13176 bp, 13 predicted proteins | sample MGYA00238166_ERZ767019 | MGnify/ENA primary metagenome ERZ767019 (study PRJEB28930, sample SAMN06266391) | marine metagenome | isolation source: Sea water from 250 m depth | place: Atlantic Ocean...
GGTGAAGAACACGGTGAAGAACACGGCGAAGAACACGGTGAAGAACACGGTGAAGAACACGGTGAAGAACACGGTGGGGAGGATCCTCATGCAGAGCATGATCACGGTGGTCAGGATCCGCATTTCTGGTTCGATCCCACAAGGGTGATGACGGCTGTGGAAGTGATACGAGGAGAGTTATCTGCTATAGACCCTGAAGGACGAGACCATTACGTAGCTCAAGGAGACGAGTATTTGCTAATACTTGCCCAATTAGATGATTACGTTAATGGAAAATTGGGCGCCATTCCTACTGACCAGCGAGCATTTATGACTGGCCATGATTCTCTTGGATATCTCAATGACCGGTATCAACTTGAAGCAATGGAGTCTATTATACCTAACGTGGATTCGGAGGCTGGTTTAACCCCTGACTCCCTAGTCAGTGCAGTAAAATTTATAAAGGCCCATAATGTGCAGGTGATATTTCTCGAAGAAAGCCGTGCTGACAAGGCGGTAAGCGCTGTGGCTGATGAAACAGGTATCCGGGTAGCTCAAGGGTTAAACGTTGAGACGTTGGCTGATCCTAGCCAAACATATGTAGACTTCATTAAAAGCAACATTGAGGTTATAGTTGAGAATCTTATGTCTGTGCCCTAAGAACTAATTCAAACTCATAAGAAGCTTGTTGAGCTAAGTCTTAAGGAGTCCCAATGTCATATAGCGCGCCCCAGTGCCTAAACGGTTGCATACAATGTGATGACGTATGTGTGGAATTTGGAAATGTTCTCGTCCTCGATGAAGTTTCCTTTTCGATCCCGAAGGGCGTTCTTACTGGCGTAGTAGGACCAAACGGTGGAGGCAAAAGTACTTTATTTAATGCTTTAGTGGGGTTACAACCCATTGCTCATGGAAACATATTAGTGAACGGGCTGCTTCCAGGTGCTTCTAGGGGAACAATAAGCTATGTTCCCCAACGTGAAATGGTTAATTGGCGGTTTCCATTATCGGTAAAAGATGTGGTCTCATTGGGTGCTATAAATAGAGGCTCTATATTTCGAAAATACTGGTTTTCTGATAATGGAGAGGTCGAAGAGGCACTGAGAAAAGTAGATATGTGGCATAGCAAAGACGACTTGGTTTCTAATCTTTCTGGGGGTCAGCGTCAGAGAACTTTTATAGCTCGAGCTCTTACTCAAGAAGCCGAGATACTATTACTCGACGAAGCTTTCAGTGGTGTAGATATATCTTCTCAAGAAGGTGTAATAGATGTCTTAAGAAATCTTAGGGACGAGGGAACCACCATCTTGATGGCTACCCACGACTTGAACAACCTATCGGATAGATTCGACGAGGTACTTTGTCTTAACAGGCATGTTTGCGCCCACGGGAATCCAGAATCCGTATTTACTGAAGAAGTACTGACTGAACTCTATGGTTCTCATGGGGAAATGTTTGCCGAGCATCGAATAGGTCATCATGATCATGTGGATTGATTTGCTTTTCGAACCTCTACAATATTCGTTTATATCTCGGGCGCTTATAGTTTGTATCTTGGTTGGGATAACCTGCCCATTCCTAGGTGCGTTCGTTATAAATAGAGAAATGGCCTTCATGGGGGATGCATTGGCTCACGCGGTGTTACCTGGCCTGGTAGTAGCATACGCGTTCGGAATAAGTCCGTTTATAGGTGCCCTTCCGACCGGGATCATAGTGGCTCTGACTATTGGTTACATCGTAAAAAAATCAGGTGTATCTAATGATACTTCCATCGGAATAGTATTCTCCGGTCTGTTCTCCCTCGGTCTGATAATACTTTCGTTAACAGGGGGGACAAAACTGAACGTGGAGGACATACTTCTTGGTCAGTTACTGGGTACATCTATTACGGATGTGTACATCACTATTGGCACGACTGTAGTCTTATCGGTCGTATTGATTGTTTTCTATAGACAGTTGGTATTTGTTGGGTTTGATTTTCAGGGAGCCAAGGTAGCCGGTTTACCTGCGGATAAACTCGATTATTTATTGTTGATTTTGATAACCGTAGTAATTGTGATGTCACTACAAGTAGTTGGGATCATTTTAGTAGTGGGCATGTTGATAACTCCGGCTGCTGCGTCAAGTTTGATCGTTCGTAGGTTTCCTCCAGTTATTCTTCTAGGCATAGTGTTTGGAGTTCTGTCGGCGGTATCGGGTCTTTATCTGTCATATTATTTTAATTTACCGTCGGGACCATCTATTGCTATGGTGTCTTCAATAATATTCGCAATATGCTTTGCTGCGAGCAGATGTCTCAAGGCTTGATCCCGCTCTCGTTTCTCTTGCCAAAACCGATTCTGAGATTTCCTACACTTAAGCACTTGTATCGTAGATGACCCTAAATCTTGTGTAATAATGTTGCGTAAAACAAGTAGGGAAGAATCTTATGAAGATATCGTTATTCCCGGGAAGCGTACCGGGTGAATTAGCATCCTTGTCCGAGATAATTACCCAAGGCGTAGAAGCTGAACGAGACGGCTTTGACGGCTTTTGGGTTCCTCATTTATCTAATAGAGGGTTCGATGCATTGACAGTTATCTCATTAATCGGGTCACGGACTGAATCGGTTGAACTTGGAACGGCTGTTGTTCCAACTTATCCTAGGCATCCAACTGCCATGGCGCAACAGGCTATGACTTCTCAGGTCGCGTGCCAGGGTAGGTTGGTTCTAGGTATTGGGCCGTCACATCAAGGAAATGTAGAAGATGCCTGGGGGTTATCTTATGAACGACCAGCCCATCATGTTAGAGAGTATTTATCGACACTGAATCCATTGGTCCGAAATGGTGCTGTACGATTTTCAGGTGACATGTATCAGGTAGACACTCAGATAAATGTGCCCAAGACCACAGTATTCCCTGTTCTGATTTCAGCTCTGGCACCGGCTATGCTTCGCGTTGCGGGTGAATTGGCTGATGGTACTATCACCTGGATGGCTGGTATTTCGGCTATTGAAGGACATATCGTTCCCAGGATTAATAAAGCAGCGCGTGATGCGGGTAGAAATCCGCCCAGGATTTGTGTTGGGCTCCCCATATGTGTTACCGATGACCGTGATGCGGCTTTTGAAGAGGCCGCGTCACGGTTTCAAAGATACGGGACGCTGGTCAATTACCGTAGGATATTAAATGTGGAATCAGTTGATGGACCCGCTGATGTGGCGGTTATCGGTAATGAGAAGGAAGTTGAGGGACAACTCGCCAGGTTGGCTAATGCAGGGGTTACTGATTTTCTCGCATCGGTCTATCCAGTTGGAGATGATTCCGAAGGAATTTCGCGGAGAACGAGAGACCTTTTATCTAATTTAGTCGGAAAACTTTAGGTGAACAGGGAGTTATTGTTTCGGGATCGTAGCTGCGGATGTAGATGCCAGTCTATCCATAACAATCAATATATCCATGATTAAGGAGGTTATTGTGGCTACTTTAGACCAATACGCCGACAAATATGAATCGATCAAGATGGAACGCAGTGGCGGTATTTTACAGATGACGTTTCATACTAATAATGGGCCGTTGCAGTGGGGAGGAGGTCCGCATTCGGAATTTCCCCAGGCGTTTTATGACGTGGGGAGTGATCCGGAAAACCGAGTCATAATTATGACGGGAACTGGAGATGCTTTTTCGGGCCCGCCTGGCTCGTCCTCGGGTACTCCGAAACGGGAACCTAAAGAATGGGATAGGACCTACTGGGAAGGCAAGAAATTGTTGAGTAATTTGCTGGATATAGAGGTGCCTATGATTAGCGCTATCAATGGCCCAGCCTTAAGGCATTCGGAAATCCCATTGCTATGCGACATTGTTTTGGCTTCAGATACAGCTTTATTTCAGGATTCAGGTCATTTTATGAGTGGTCTCGTCCCTGGAGACGGTATGCATATAGTTTACCCAATGCTGCTCGGTATGAACCGAGGTCGTTATTTTTTGCTAACGGGTCAGGCCATTGAAGCTGATGAGGCAAAACAACTGGGTTTGATAAACGAGGTCATGCCTCAAAGTGAGTTGATTGGCAGGGCGTGGGTGCTTGCTGAGCAACTGGCTCAACAATCTGATTTGGTTCTTAGATATACCCGTGTCGCAACTACTCAGTATATCAAGCGTCTTATGCAGGATATCTTAGGTTATGGGTTAGCATTAGAGGGTCTTGGGTCTGCCGACACACTGCTCAACCAGAAATAGAATTAGGCTCGGGTAACATTAGATTGGCTACAGGATATCCGTGGCAATACAAGCCGGAAATTAGGAAAGGCGTCGTTGACACGAGACATGAGCCTAGATACACTCGAAATATCGGGAGAAGTATTGTTTTCTCTATAAAAAGATTTGACCCGATCAGGTGATTAACATATGACATCCAGCCAGATAATAGATCCCATTGAGTTGATGTATGAGACCGGGTGGACAGATGGTCTGCCAGTTGTTCCTCCTACCGGTGAAAAAGTAGAGGAATTTGTAATAGCGTCGGGAAAAGACGCAGATACTTTAATTGCTGAGCTCCCTCCGTTGGGGGGTAAGGCGACGATTGAGAGGATAGCAGTTAACGCAGTCATGGCTGGTTGTTTACCTGAATACATGCCAGTAGTAATAGCTGCAATTCAGGCATTAATGGATCCTCGATTTAATCTCAGGGGCGTAATGTGCTCTACTGGTATTCATACACCTCTAATTGTCGTAAATGGTCCAATAGCTAAAACTTTGGATATAAACTCTGGATATAATTGCTTTGGCCAAGGTTGGAGAGCTAATGCAACTATAGGCAGGGCGGTCAAGCTGATACTGGTTAATCTGGGTGGTGCAGTCCCTGGTGATACCAATAAGGCTACCTTTGGCCATCCGGGTGCGTATACATACTGTATCGCGGAATCGGAGGAAGCAAATCCCTGGACTCCGTATCATGTAGATGCTGGTTTTCAGGCCGACGACAGCACTGTTATGGTTTTTCCGGGTGAAGCGCCACATAACATTATGTATCATGCGGTGAACGACAGGAATTTTTTGACGGTCTTAGCGGATAGTATGTGCCCACTTGGGAACGTACAGATGTACGTTATGGGGGATACTCTCGTTGTTCTTGGACCTGAGCACGCCAAGATGCTTGCTAATGCGGGGTGGCGTAAGCAAGATGTTAAACAGTTTCTTCATGAAAATGCCCGAAAATCTGTTGGTTTGTTGAGGCGGGGTGGCCCAGCCCAAGGTGATGATCGGAGAGAGATGTTATGGCCGAAATTTGTCAACCCATCGAATAATGAGGACATGGTACCTGTAGTCAGGAGGGTTGATGATATTCACATTTTAGTTGCTGGTGGTGCAGGGGGACCGCATTCCGTTTATATACCGGGATGGGGATCTCGATGCGCCATCAAAAAAATAGAAACTCCTTAAGGAGGATATATGGTTACATTAACAATGCCGGGTTCAGATGTTGAGCGGCGGCTTGAAGCATTGGACATAAAGATTCCGATTGATCCAGAGGTTTTAAACAGCTGGAGAGCTGTCCCTCGGCTGGAGAGCCTGACTGGCAAAGTAGGTGGATTCCTGGGTAATAAGAAAGCTAACGCGGAAGTTTTATTAAAGGATGTTAAAGAGTTACTGGATCAGCGCTTTGAATTGAAAGATAGTATTTTGGTAGACAAATTCATCTATTCCAGGCCTGCTTCAGACGAAATTATTGAATCGTTGGCATCTGAGTGTGATTTTGTGGTCACAGCTATTGCTGATTGAGGGTCCTGTACTTCGTGCTGTATGCACGATGCAATGACTTTAGAAGGCAAAGGGATACCGACCGTTGTGCTTTGTACTAATCCCTTTTTGAATTCAGCTGCTGTGCATGCTCGTACTTTTGGTAGAGAAGGTTTTAGACCGGTTGGAATACCACACCCTCTTGGGGGGCTGACGCCGGAGGTTGTCACTGAACGCGCGGCCTCGATAGTGGAGGAAATCATTATCGCGCTAACTCAAGAAATTTAGACCCGTTACCGATACGAATAGCTCCTAACAGGGTTATGAGAGGTGAGTGGTATGCCTACCGTTGGATCAGGGAAATACACTTATGAATTAGTGGAAGGGTGGGGTGAAATTCCCAGAGGGTGGACTTTGGGTCAAACTGCCATAGTTACGGATTCTCAAGACAGGGTTTACCTTTTTAATCGAGGTGATCACCCATTAATTGTACTTGATTCAGATGGCAGATATCTCAATAGTTGGGGTGAAGGGCAGTTACCTGATGCACATGGCATGTTTATAGATGAAGAAGAAAATCTTTATATGCCTGTGAAAAATAGCCACGTAGTCCTTAAATATAGTTTAGACGGGCAGCTGTTGATGACGTTGGGAGACTGGGACCAGCCATCAGACACCGGCTGGTCAGGTGAGACAACTGAGATCGTTGGACAGGCTGCTGGACCGTTCCATCGTCCGACAGATGTTGCTCAATCTGATAGTGGTGATTTATATATTTCCGACGGATATGGAAACGCCCGAATCCACAAATTTTCTAATGACGGTAAATTACTGTTTTCCTGGGGTTCGCCGGGAAAAACCGCGCCCGGCGCATTTCATGTTCCCCATGGGGTTTGGGTGCATAAAGATGGCCGAATAATAGTAGCCGACAGAGAAAATGATCGTATCCAAGTTTTTAATTCTGAGGGAGATTTCTTGACCCAATGGACGGGATTCTCTCGTCCATGTGATATCTACATCGATCAGGATGATGCCGTATTTATTCCAGAACTGGATGCGTTCATAAGTATCACTGATCTTGATGGCAATATCCTTGCACGGTGGTCAGGCCCGACTGATGCGGGCGCTCATGCTATCTGGTTGGACTCACGCGGAGATATTTACATTAATCAGAATTTAGAAGGTCAACGATTGTTGAAATATCGGAGAATCGGTTCTTAAGGCAGGGCTTCTAACGTTTGGACAAGGAAGAACTCAGTCTAGAACCCCATTAAACATGACGATCCCTGGTATAGAGGTGATATATGCCGTTTGGTGGTAACGATTGGTTAGACATGGTAAGAGAACCTACCCTCGAGCCAGATATACCGATTTGCGACCCGCACCACCATTTCTGGGATTTTCGATCCCAGAGTGTGCCTTACCATACCTATTTGCTACACGATTTAATCGGTGATATTGGTAGCGGTCACAACATAGTTTCCACAGTCTTTGTTGAGGCCCGTTCTATGTATAGATCAGGAGGGCCCGATCACTTGAAATCGGTGGGGGAAGTAGAGTTCGTTCAAGGGTTAGCCGCGGCTAGTGCCAGTGGTTTATATGGACCGAGTAAAGCTGCCGCCGCTATTGTTGGACATGCAGATTTGAAATTGGGCACCCAGGTAGAAGAGGTTTTAAATCTGCTTAAATTGGCTAGTCCTAATCGGTTTCGTGGCATACGCCATAATGTCACGTGGAGCCCGGCCCCAGAAATTGAAAACAGAGAGAGTCAGGGCTTATTAGGTGATACTACTTTCCGGTCAGGTGCTAGGGTTTTAGCGAGATTGGGTCTGACATTTGATACCATGTTGTTCTTCCCACAGCTTTTAGAATTAGCCGATTTTGCTAAAGCGATTCCGGATTTAAAAATTATTTTGAATCATGCTGGTGGGGTAAATAGGGTAGGTTTTTATGCTGGAAAGGAAGACGAAATAATCCGTACATGGGAAAAAGGAATATCCGAGGTATCGTCATGTCCCAATGTATATCTGAAACTAGGTGGATTGGGAATGCCGCGTTGGGGTTTTGAATGGTACAAACGGGATCTTCCGGTTAGTTCAGACGAATTGGCATCCTCAATGGCGCCTTTTATGAATTACTGCATAGAACAGTTTGGCCCTGACCGTTGCATGTTTGAAAGTAATTTTCCACCAGATAAAGTTTCATATTCCTATAATATTATGTATAACGCCTTTAAAAAGTTGTCTAAGGATTATTCAGTGGTAGAAAGGGCTTCAATGTTTCATGATACGGCAACCAAAGTTTATAAGATTGAGGTTTAAGTGATGGCTAAGAATTTTACAATCCTTGTCGGTACGGTGGGCCAAGGGATCATCAGGAGCGAAGATGCTGGTGAGAACTGGCAGAGAGCTGGGATTAACTCGGGTTTACATTCCGATGCTTTGGTGAGGACGGTCGTAAATCATCCTCAAAATCCCCATAAGGTTTTCGCGGGAACTGAAAAAGGTCTGTACAAAAGTAGTAATGCTGGAAAAGATTGGGAATTAGTGGATTCGATCCTTACAAACAATTGCGTGTGGTCTTTGGCTATTGATAAGTCTGATCCCGGTACGATGTATGCAGGTACTGGGACCCCAGATCCATCTAGCATATTTCGATCTTCAGATGGAGGGAAAACTTGGGAAGAACGTCCGGTTGAGGTCGCTAAAGAGTGTCCAGCGGTGGGTGTGCCTAGGGTTACTGGTATCGCCATAGATCCGGATAATCGTCAGGATATTTGGGTTGGGTTCGAAGTGGACGGAGTACGCCGAAGTACCAACGGTGGTGATACATGGGAAAAAGTCGCGACGTCGATCCCTAACCTAGACGTTCATAATGTAGCGGTTTCCAGTGGTCCCCCGAAAACTGTGGTGGTAGTAGTCAATAATGATGTTTACACCAGTGAAGACGGTGGACAGGAGTGGGAGGCGGTAGGAATCAAAAACGTTTTTCCAATGACTTATCCGAGGGGAATATTGGTCAAGCCAGATGATCCTCAGACTATATTTATAACTATTGGCGATACCACACCAGGTAGTACAGGGGCTATTATGAGATCTACTGATACTGGAAAAACGTGGTCGTCACTCCCATTACCGGTTCAACCTAATACGGCCATGTGGGTGGTAAATACCCAACCTTTTGATTCGCAGCTAATGTTTGCTGGCAGTAGATATGGTTATCTATACCGCAGTGACGATGGTGGAGAATCGTGGGGGAAAGTTTGGAGGGAATTTAGCGAGATTTCTTCTGTTACATGGATACCTGAATAGGATTCGGACTGCTACCTGACGCAGACATCTGTGACACCGCTACACATATCGGGGAGGTAATTTTTTGCCAGCGGATATCATCATAAGTGCAGTTCTAATAGCCATATTCATCTTATTCTCAGGCTTCTTTTCTAGCTCCGAGGCCGCGTTCTTATCTCTACAGAGAACTCGGTTAACCTATCTGGTAAACAATAACGTTCCAGGAGCTAAACGCGTCCAAGATATGATCAATAATATGGACCGACTTCTATCTACGATTCTTCTTGGGAACAACTTGGTCAACGTGGCGTTTACTGCTCTTGTTACCGCCTTAGCAGTTAATTGGTTAGGAGAAGGACCTTTGGCACTTACGGCAGCCACTGTTATAGGAACCACCGTTCTTCTTATTTTGGGAGAAATCATCCCAAAGAGCATCGCGGTAAAAAAGTCTGAAAAGATGACGTTTTTATATGCCCGGCCACTGAAAATGGTCGAGCTTTCTTTATATCCGATAATATTGTTTTTACAATGGCTCTCTCGCGCAACCCAAACAATATTCGGACATGAAGCAAATGATGAAGACCCCGCTGTTACTGAGGGAGAGCTGCGGATGTTAATAAACATCGGAGAATCTGAGGGATCTGTAGATTCTACAGAGGCAGCCCGGCTCCAAAGGGTATTCAGCTTTGGAGATCGACAAATTCAAGAGATAGTTACACCAAGGCCTGAGATTGTATGGATCGAAAAAGGATGCACGTTAGGCGAGTTTTTGGCGGTTCATGCGGAGCACAGTCATACGAGGTTTCCGGTTTATGAGGGATCTACAGAGAATATTCTTGGAGTTATCTCTAACAAAGATACGATAGTGGGTATGTCGAAAGATGACTTGCGCCCAAATGACGACGTATCTGGGTATTTACGTCCAGCATTTTTCGCACCTGAGACCAACACGATAAGTAGTATATTTGATGAGATGCAGAAAGCTGGACATAACATGGTCTTAACGGTTGATGAGTTTGGAGGTATCGGTGGCTTAGCTACTCTAAAGCAACTCCTAGGAGTAATAGTTGGTGACATTGGGGACGACGGTTCAGCTCCAGAAGAGGAGTTGATAGAGATTGACGATCATACGTATGATGTGAATGCGGGCATGGCAATAGCTGAGATAAACGATGAAATAGGAATTGAGATACCCGAGGGAGATTATCAAACTGTCGCTGGTTTTATCTTATCAGAACTTGGATATATACCTGAAATAGGGGAAGTAGTGGAGCATGGTAGATTGAGATTCGTGATACAGAAAATGAGTGGTGTTAAAATTGAATCGGTGCAATTAACAACTCGAGGTGCGATAGGTGTCAATGATGGGTCTTAATTCCCACAAACGAGTAATAAGATGTAAGTTGTACTGGACAGCCGGCGATTCATAACTTTCGGGAAAAATATAGATCTAATGAAAATGTTGTCGAGAGATGTTGTTAGATAGCCACTTGCAGGGAAGTACCTAAAAGTTCCATCGACTGGAACGCACTTTCTTAGTTAGGCACAATATTAAACATACGGTAATTGGTCTGAGTGATTTACGAAAGTCATATTCAAACAATGCCTAAGTAACGAGGAGCATCAATTGGTGGAGCAAGTTAGACTTTGTGTCTATTGTGGGCACCTGAACAATGTGGGTGGTGGTTCTAGGTGCAGGAACTGTTGGTTATCTCTTAGTGCGGCTAGGATTTTACCTAGGAATGAAGCTGAAGATATATCTAGACAAAGGCGGTTTCGCCACCTACGGATTAGGATTATTCGTCGTAGTTTGCTGGTCATCGTCATCGTATCATTGTTATCTTGGTTGATCGTCGCTCAAAATAATTTGGCGTCAGTTATTTGGCCGCCGAACGCGGCGACTACTGACCTCAATGCCAATACAGATGTTACTTCTTGGTCCCAATTTCGTAATGGTGTTAGTAATGCTGGATATGTGAGTGATAACTCGCCTATACCTGATAAAATCTTATGGACGTTCAAATCATCGAGACCTCTGGTCGCTTCACCGGCGGTGGTTCGTGACAGGGTGTTTATTTCTACCGAAGATGGGAGAACTGTCGCTCTGAACCGGTTTACCGGCAACATCATATGGGAATATGTCACGGGATTTCCATCTAGTTCCACGCCTGCAGTTTCAGATTCATTAGTCTTATCGATTACTCGGCCCGGTCTCATAACTGCTTTGGAGACGGAAACTGGTGATCTTGTTTGGGAACTGGATTTGGAAGAGCCCGTGCTAGCGTCGCCGATGATTGCAAATGGAACATTGTACGTAGGCAGTTCTGATAGCCACGTATATGCTATTGATGTCGTGACGGGAAATACTAGGTGGTCATTTGATGCTGGTGACTGGGTGACTTCTGCAATTGCATATTCGGAAGGTAACTTAATTATTACCTCCCAAGATCATGTAGTTAGCGTTGTTGATGATCGGTCCGGCAGACAACGCATGATGTATGATACGGGACGAGGAAGACCAAGCCCCGGCGGGGCCGCGATAAGTGGAGACACAGCTTATCTTGGATCATATGGTGGAAGGGTTTGGGCGATTAATTGGCGAGAAGTCACTTACCCATTTGAACGGGCGTTATTGTTCTGGAAAACTACATTTTATATTTGGGGATTATCTAAAGATGCTCCAGTACAGAAAGGGAGTGTTTGGAGCAAAAATATAGGCGGAGATATTCCTTTCGTACCTGCTTTGTCCGACAAGGCGTTGTATGCAACCAATGTAAAAGGTAAGGTAGTAGCATTAGACCTGCTGACAGGTGATGAGATATGGTTTCAGGATTTGAAAACTAATATTACGGCGCCTCCTACAGTCGCAGGTGACACGCTCCTTATCGGGAGCAAATTTGGAACGGCGTATGGATTAGATGTCGATACAGGTAGAATTAAATGGACGTTTGAGACAGCCGGCAAAATCACCGGGAGTCCCATTGTATCTAACGGTGTTTTATTTATAACCTCACATGACGGCAAGTTATACGCTCTCTCAGAGGATTAGGGTGGTTATTAGGCGATCATTGGTTTTACTCTTGATGCTGGTTGTCGCAGGTTGCGCCTCGGCGCCTATTCAGGAGATGAGTGATGCTCGCCAGGCCATCGCTGCCGCTGAGGATGCTGAGGCTGCACCCATCCCTTTGACCGACGCACAGCGTTTACTGTCAGAGGCGGAGGCGCAGATACGCAGTGGGCTTTGGGGAATGGCACGGGCCAACGCGATACGTGCAAGGGACCTCGCCGTGAATGCACTGAACGCGATTCAAGCCGATCCTCAGAACTAATCGTTGAGCACTCCACCTGTTAACGCGAGCGAACGCGTGGTGAGGTGTCTAGTCTCCGGGCGCGTCCAGGGCGTATGGTATAGAGCAAGCACCGCACAGCAAGCTTCAAAGTTATCCCTGCGAGGTTGGGCGAAAAATCTCCCTGATGGCCGAGTGGAGGTCGTTATTGCCGGAGACTCGAATCGAATCGCCGAGCTCTGCGGGTGGTTGTGGGAGGGTCCGTCGGGTTCGCGTGTCTCGGGAGTTACGGTGGAGGAATGGATGGAACCCATTGCATCCGGCTTCGAAACCCTTTAACCAATCCACTCCTCGCGCCCGACTTCCTTAACCCAGCAGGACAGGTTTCGCTATCGAGCGCTCACTACGACCGCCTCGCTGCGAGGGAGTCGATGACATCTTCCGCAGCCAGCATCTCGGTGTCGGCAGAGTGGCGGGACTTGTACTCGATTGCACCCTGATCCAGAGCTTTCTCTGCGACCACGAGTCGATGGGGTATCCCGACGAGGTCTGCATCCGCGAACTTTACGCCCGGCCGCAGATTCCGATCGTCTAAGAGCGTTTCGAAGCCCGCCTCCTCGAGTTTGCCATAAAGTTCATCCGTGGCTTCTTTGACCCGATAAGACTTGTCCATGTTGATGGGAATCAGAATGACATCGAACGGAGCGATAGCCTCAGGCCAGATGATTCCGCGTTCATCGTTGTTCTGTTCGATCGCAGCCGCAACTACCCGAGTCACTCCGATACCATAGCATCCCATCTGCATGGCACAGGGCTTTCCGTCGGCGTCGAGTACAGTGGCACCCATTGCCTCACTGTATTTTTTCCCCAGCTGAAAGATATGACCTACTTCAATTCCTC
>ENA-UPTF01001786-UPTF01001786.1-marine-metagenome-genome-assembly--contig:-NODE-1786-length-13175-cov-2.129485_pt1 | contig 13175 bp, 10 predicted proteins | sample MGYA00238166_ERZ767019 | MGnify/ENA primary metagenome ERZ767019 (study PRJEB28930, sample SAMN06266391) | marine metagenome | isolation source: Sea water from 250 m depth | place: Atlantic Ocean...
TGGGTATTAGACATGTTGGATATGGCTCAGCTAGGTTAATTGCAAAGTATTTTATTGAAAGTGAAAGGTTTATTGAGGAAGTACAAAAATTAAATAATAGAAATAATTTAGATAAATTTTCTGAAAATCTTATTTCTATTAATGGTCTAGGAGATAAAGCAGTAGATTCTATAATTAATTATTTTATAAATAATATTTCTGAATTTAATGATTTGTGTTCCTATATAAACCTTGAGGAATTAATTGAAGTACAGAAAGATACTCCTTTTTCAGGTAAAACACTGGTTTTTTCAGGTAAATTTGAAAACTTTACTCGTTCTGAAGCAAAAACCCTAGCAGAGAATGCAGGTGCATTTATTTCCAGCCAAGTTTCATCTAAGACTGATATACTAGTAGTTGGAGATAAACCGGGTACTAAATTAAGAAAAGCAAAAGATTTATCTATAGAAATTATGGATGAGAAACAATTCTTAATAGTTTTTGATAGAAAATTATAACGTAGTTTGCTAGATTTTAGTTTTTTTACAATTATTTCTTAACCAATTTCTATTACTTTTTTTTAAATGGGGAGATATAGTTTTGTATACTGAAGAATGGTAACTATTCATCCAACTAATTTCTTCTTTATTAAGCATCTTATAATTAATCAATTTATTATCTAAAGGAGCTAATGTGAGAGTTTCAAAGGATAACATGGTTTTTTTATTGAATTGATTTTTCTTATATTTTTCTAATTCAGATTCTTTCTCTGACCAACTTATATCCTTGTAATGAATTAGTCCGTCTAATTCAGTATCTTTAATTGATACAAAAAGACCGTAATCTGTAATATTTTTAATTGAGCCTTGCAGTTTGTCTCCATTTTTGAAATTTTCTGTAAATTTTTTCCAAGGTGATTTTGGGGAAAGTTTAAGATATCCTGGGCAATCTGTTAAAGACTTAATAATTCCTAAAATGTGGGTGTCGGCCCAACTTTCTATTGCGGCCATGATAATTAGTCTTGGAGTTGGTTTACCGTTGGGATTTCACATTGCCCATAAACAGGGTTCGTGGCAGGATCCAGCTGCGGTGACGATTGCTCTTGTTCTTATGTCAATTCCAATCATGGTGACTGTACCGGCTTTACTATGGATTGGATGTTTGAAAACTGATATTTTGCCATCGTGTGCTGGGTGGGGTGGTTTTTTTGACCTCCGTATCGTAGTGCCTGCGATTACGATGGGGGTACCAGGGATTGCCGGTATGACCAGGCTAATGCGTGCAAGTACTCTTGATGTTTTGGGTCAGGATTTCGTCAGGACTGCCCATTCGAAAGGGCTTGGACCAATTACTGTAGACAGGCGCCACGTGCTTCGTAACGCTTCGATCCCAATTGTTACTATACTTGCGTTTTCGCTAGCAGGGTTGATCGGGGGCTCATTTATAACCGAGCGTATTATGGGCATACCGGGTATTGGCCAGTTCGCAGTGGAATCTATATTTAACCGTGATTATCCTGTCATTATGGCGATAACGCTGATTGGTGCCATAGCTTTTGTGCTGGCAAACCTGCTCGCTGATATTGCATATGCTTTTATAGATCCCCGTATCCGGTACAGATAGATGTATTCGCCGAGGATAGTCTTATGAGTAGCTTACAAGCCCTCGCGGAGATAGCTGACGAAACTCAGCGTAGGAGGCGCGGCCACCTAACTCGCGCGACCGCGAGGCTGATGCGTAAGAAGATAGCAGTGGTAGCAGTTGGGGTGATCCTGATTATCTACCTTTCCGGTATTTTAGCAGCACCCATCTCCAATTATGTTACTGGTTACGAGTATACCGATCAGGACTATACGTCACTCAAGGAACCGCCCAGCCTTGAACATTGGGCAGGCACTGATCGAGCAGGTAGAGATATCTTTACGAGATTAATCTGGGGTGTCCAGAACACGGTTATATTGACAGCTGTTGGGATGTTAAGTGGTGGTCTTGTTATCGGAGTCAGCCTAGGTCTTATCTCCGGTTACATTGGGGGTAGGGTTGACGATGTTATTATGCGAATAGGGGAAATATTTGCTTCATTCCCAGACATACTGCTTGTAATCATAATTGCTGCTACATTACGACCCCGATTGTTGGAATGGGTTCGTTGGTTGGAAGATCATACTGCTGTAGGTGGCCTTGTTCGAAGCGGTGTGGTCGATTATATGGTTATATCATTGGCGCTCGTAAGTTTTGGGTGGATCGGGATGGCCCGGCTAGTACGCGGACAGATTCTTGTATTGAAGGAAACTCAGTATATTGAAAGCGCTCGAGCGATTGGCCTCTCTACTCCTCGTATACTCTTCCGTCACCTTTTTCCAAACGCCATAAGTCCAATAGTTGTAACCGTTTCAGCGGGTATGGGTTCTATGGTGGGGACTGAGATTGTTTTAAGTTGGCTTGGTCTCGGTATTCAACCACCACGTCCTAGCTTGGGAGTGATGTTGTTGGAAGGCGGAAGTATAAGTGTGTTACAGGTGATGCCGTGGCTGCTTATTGCACCCGGTGTTGTTGCATGGCTTATGGTGTTGGCCTGGAACCTTCTCGGGGATGCGTTAAATGATGTCTTGAATCCTCGGACACGGTGATACTAGTAAAAGCAACCGCGGCCGGGTATGTCCCAGACACCCTCCACCACGCCGTCGCGAATACCGATGATCTGATCCCATCGATTGACTACGCCATCTTGGTAGCCGGGGATCAGTGTGTAGGTATCGCCCACTCGGAGCGGTATTGCCTCCTCGCTATACAGCACCATGTGGTCGTCGTGTAGATCTCGGACCTTGACACCGGGCACGCCTTCTACCGATGGTCCATACTCCCCGTTAATAGTGCACAGTGAACGGAGGCCTACGTCGCCAATGGCAACGTTCGCATTGGGTTTACTGACGACAGTTCCTAGAAGTTTGCCTGCGTAACGAAACTCATCCATAAAGCCCAACATCGTATCCATAAATGCATAGGTACCACCCTCAACCTCTGTGACACCATCCATTTCAGCAGCGATCTTGTATGAGAAGGTTTCCCCGCTGGAAACTATCTCGACAGAGATACCAGCAGCCTCAATTGCATCCTTAACATCAAGACACATCTGGACGTACTTCCTGCCGATGTTTACACGTTCCTCAAGGGTAGGCCACCCATCGACGTGCTGATGACTCATTACCCCCCGGAATTCAACGTTTGGAAGGGCTTGGGTTAGCTTGGCCAACTCTACTCCGTCTTCGACTTGCCTGATGCCACCGCGTTCCATAGAGGTGTCGACTTCAACAAGGATACCTATCGTTACGTTGTTTTCACTAGCTATGCGGGAGATATCTCGAAGGTTCTGTGGCTCGGCGATGCAAACCTTAATGTCAGCTCGACGAGCTAGACTACAGAGACGGTTAAGCTTATCGGGCGTGACGATTTGGTTTGGGATTAGAATATCAGTGATTCCGCCTTCGATCATCACTTCCGCTTCTGAAACTTTTGCCGTACAGATTCCCCCTGAGGTACCACCAGTTTTAATCTGGTAATTAGCTAAGAATGGACTCTTTAAGTTCTTAGTGTGGGCACGCATCTTAACAGTGGATGTGTACGTTTCCGCTACAACCCCAAGGTTGTGCTCAAATGAGTCCATATCAAGGATGAAGCATGGGGTTTCTAGTTCTTCAATAGGTGTCCCGGGTTGTGGTGTGTAGTTGTCCATGTTGACGGTCATCACGATACGTCTCAACTGGGGGAAAGTAAAGTTTGCTCGGCAATCTGCAGGTTGTGGGCTCTAGCAACAGGTGATGTTGTTTTCCGGTTTCACCGTTAATCGCCTCCGCGTTTAAGGGATTGATGGCGGCGGGTAAATTCCGGCATTTGAATGGGCTCGCTAGTCATAATTATCGCGTCTTCCCGGTCGTCTGAGTAGTAAGATTTTCGAACACCGCGCTCGCTTAGGCCATGCTTTTTATATAGGTTACGGGCTTTGAGATTCGAAGGTCTCACTTCAAGTGTAATTGTCTCTGCTCCGGTCTTGATTGCGTGGTCTATTGCTCCCAAGAATAGAAGATTGCCTATGCCCTGACCTTGATACTCGTTCCTCACACCGATGGAGACAATGTGTGCTTCATCAACCATGTACCAAGTCCCTATGAAACCTACGATATGCTCTGGATTTGACACCGCCCTAGACCTTCGACTCCGGATTACATTAAGAAAGTGGTGCAATATGCCACGTTGCCTAGCCTCGACTTCATGTATGGGACTTTTTCTTTTGGTAAATACGTTTCTGGTAGCTACTAGGAAATGGCTATTTGGATTCTTGAGTTCCCGATGGAAGGATGTTGGCGGGAAAAGATTTGGAAAGACTTCTTTCTCAATTTCCAACGTCTGATGTACATCATCTTTTGCTAGACTACGTACAGTGAAGGAAGCAGTATCAAGTGAGTCTTGGTGCGTTGCGATTGCCATAATACGGAAGTGTCAGGGCAAATTTGGTTTGGTGCTAACTGTTGTACTAACTGAATAGTAAGAGAACCGTTTTATAGTGTAGCATCGACGCGAAGAGGGTGTGGATTTGCTATTAGCAGCACCGCCAGTTAGGAACTTATTGATGTCTAGGGGAAACGATGCTGCCTTGACGGATGAAATCGAAGACCTAGTCAAACGGGCACAAAAAGGCGATAACGGGGCGTTCGCAGGTTTATATGAGGCGTTTCATGCGAAGATTTATCGCTATGTGTACTTCAAGGTAAGTGACCGGGTTGAAGCTGAGGACCTGACCGAAGAGGTGTTCTTGCGTATGTTGGAGTCCATCAACTCTTTCAAGTGGCAGGGTTACCCTTTCAGTTCCTGGCTCTTTCGAATCGCTCATAACCGGATTATTGATCATTACCGGAAGAAAGGTAGACAGAGAACTGTCGAACTTGATGATGCAGGCTCGGTTGTTGGCGTGAACACTGATGATATGGATCGTAACCTCGAGGTCCGATTATCGATTGAACAAGTTGACGTCGCAATGCGGGGACTTACACAACTTCAAAAAGAGGTTATAACCCTTCGGTTTGCTGGTGGCTTATCAATTGCTGAAACAGCAGACGCAATGGGTAAGAAGGATAACGCTGTGAAAGCGCTTCAACACGCAGCGATTAAAAAGCTCCGGACAACTTTGCCTGACCATTTAGTGGAACAGGCAGTTGCGCAAAAAAATGGGTGACCTGGTTATGGAGAGCAGTTACATGGACGAAATGTTCGACAAATGTTTGGAGCGTCTGAGAGATGGTGAGTCCGTCGACCAGATACTCTTGAGTTACCCTGACCAACGTGACGATTTAGAACCTCTACTTCAGGTTTCTGCCGCTACAATGCGAGTTGTTAATACGGTAGCGATGGAGTCTGTGGTCAAGCAGCATCGCTTAAATACGTTTATGTCTGCTGTTACTAGTCGAGAAGGAAGGCAGGATAAATTTCATTGGGCGCGGGGATGGTATAACAGCCTCGGTCGTTCAGCGGTAGTTGCCCTTGGTTTAGGAGTGCTCGCGACTGGGACTGCCTTTGGTGCATCTATGGCCTCTGACGGAAGCGTGCCTGGCGATCCACTGTATCCCGTAAAGTCACTGAGAGAAGATATCTCCCTCCGAATGCCTAAGTCTAATTTGGATAGAGCAAAACAGCACGCTCACCTTGCCAATGTACGTAACCAGGAGATAGGTCAACTTGTTGATCGGGGCCGCTACGACGATGCACAGCAATTGGTAGTTCAAGTTACCTACCACCTGAGCGAGTCTGCAGAGATCTTGGGCGTGACAATCACTGCAAACGTTAACTCATTTGAACTCCCATCGGGTAAAGTTTCCCCGAACCGTATTAGGAGCGGTTTAGGAAGAGTTAGAGCGCAGGGAGACTTAAAAGCACCGGGCAAAAAATCCGGCTCTGCTATTACCTTAGAGGACCAACAAAAGAAACTTAGAGTTTTAGTCGAAGCTGGTGTAATTACCCAGCAACAGGCTGATGAGAAAGTCGAAATGATGAAAGAAAAGGAGGACGCCAAAGCTGAGCTCGCATCCTACATGGAAAGTGATGTAGGCCGATACGAGCGCAGGGGTAACCTTAGGATGCAGCGGATGGCCGACTTCCAACGTCAACAGATGAGGCTTCTGCAGTGGCAATGGGAACTTCGGTACAGGGCTTACGTACAGGCTCTGGCTTATGATGGCCCCCCTCCATGGCTTGTTTGGATAGACTCACAAGTCACTTCGCCGTAGGAAATGGTGCTGGAACATCTCTTAGAACCATATCTTGAATATCTGCAATGTATCTGAGCAAGATAGTCAACCACGCCCAGGAACAGCTAAGAACCAGTGATGTTGGTGGCTGGCTGCTATATGACTATTTGGGGATGAATTCCATCTTTTGGGACACTGTGGGCCCGCTTCAGAATGTGACCCGACCATGCTGGCTGTGGATCCCAAAGTCTGGTGAGCCACAGTTGCTCGTATCATACGTCGATCAGGGTCGTTTCCAACACCTCGGCCTCGATATCAAATTGTGGGCCAGTCGATCACAGATGATATCTATCCTGAAGGATATGCTAGCTGTGAGTAAATCAGTAGCTATGGAGTATTCACCATCAAGTGAACTACCGAGAGTGTCGAAGGTCGATGCAGGAACCATTGAATTGGTTCGAAGTTTGGGAGTGGAAATTGTCTCTTCAGCGGATACCTTGCAATACGCAACTCAAAGGTGGACGGACGCTGATTTGGAATCCCATAAGTTGGCTGCGACCAAATTGGATATGATCGTTCAGGAAGCTTTCCATTTGATTGGTCGTCAATCAAATGGTCCGGTAACAGAATACGAAGTTGCTAACTTCATAAGAGAGAGGTTTGTTCAGGAAGGGCTTGAAGTTACAGATGGGCCCATCGTCGCAGTGAACGCTCATGCTGCAGACCCTCACTTTGACCCAGTGGGCACAGATGTATTTACCATCGAGTCTGGAGATTGGGTATTGATCGATCTATGGGCCCGGATGCTTGGCGAGGACAACATGTTTGCTGACATTACTTGGGTCGCATTTGTAGGCGATAGTGTTCCCAGACGCCACCAGCTGGTCTTTGACGCTGTAGTCGGAGGGCGTGATGCAGCGGTCAGTGCTCTCGAGCAGGCATTCGTCGAAGGGAAAATGGTGCAAGGGTGGGAGATTGATAAGGTGGCTCGGGACTACATTGCGAATTGTGGTTTTGGTCAGTATTTTACCCACCGACTGGGTCACAGTTTAGGACATAGTGTTCACAGCGACGCTGTGAACCTTGACAGTTTCGAGACCCGCGACACGCGTAGTATCACATCTGGGTTAGCTGTAACAGTTGAACCTGGGATTTATATCCCAGGTGAGTTTGGTGTACGTTCTGAGATCGATGTCTTTGTCAGCAATGATGGCCCATGTATTACTACCGAAGTGCAACGACAGGTTGTTCTCATAGGATGATCATTCGTCTACTGAGAGTCCTGAAGGTGAAGATTTACCAGACTGGGTCTGGGTGTGGACGAGGTTCGTATTAAGGAGGGTTGATATGGGAGATCGTGTGGGCGATAAGGTAGCAATTGTCACCGGTGCAGGATCGGTAGGTCCAGGGGTTGGGAACGGTAAAGCGGCGGCTATGCTGCTTGCAAGAGAAGGCGCAACTGTCATGCTTGTAGATCACAATCTTGAAGCTGCTCAAGAATCTGAACGTCTTATTAAAGATGAAGGAGGCGAGTGTTTTACCTCGCGAGCGGATGTCAGTAATTCGGAGGATTGCAATCGTATTGTTGCCGAGTGCATTGAGAGATACGGACGGGTTGATATTCTCCACAACAATGTGGGTATAGAGATACCCGGGGGTATTCTCGATATAACGGAGAATGATTGGGACCGTACCATTGATGTGAACTTGAAGAGCGTTTTTCTAATGTGTAGGGCAGTAGTCCCTCAAATGGTCTCGCAGGGAGGGGGGGCTATTGTCAATATCTCTTCAATCAACGGCATTCGGACATTGCCTGCTTTGTCTGGAGCATATGGGGCATCAAAGCTTGGAATGGTTGCCTTAACACGCGAGATAGCGGTTGAATTTGCCGATAAAGGTGTGCGCGCCAATGCTGTTTTACCCGGCATGATGCGCACACCTTTCGTAGAGGCTTCCTTGACAGATGCCTGGGGCGGGGATGTTGAGGATATGATGAGTGCTCGGGATGCAATGATCCCCATCGGGCGGCAGGGTGAGCCCTGGGATGTGGCTCATGCGGCTCTATTCTTGGCATCTGATGACGCGAAGTATATTACTGGTACGACACTAGTAGTTGATGGCGCATTGACAAGTGGCGTTCACATACAACCTTAGGCATTCTGGTCATTACCCCACCATTTATGAAGACGTTCACTCACCTCAGTCTCGTAGCCTTGATTACCTGGCTCATAATACCGACGTCCCTCTAGTGACTCCGGTAGGTTCTTGGTTTTTACGAAGTTGCCGTCGTAATCGTGAGAATACTTGTAACCTTGGCTGTAGCCTAGATCTTGCATGAGGTCTGTCACGGCATTCCGTAGGTGGAGTGGGATGGGATCGTTACGATTTTTTTGCACGTCTTCGAGAGCACGGTTCACTGCTTTATAAGAGGCATTGGACTTCGGAGCGGTAGCTAAGTAAATACTTGCCTCGGCCAAGGGAATCTTACCTTCGGGCATACCAACGAAATGTACCGCTTGCTGTGCCGCAACAGCGATAGAGAGTGCTTGCGGATCGGCGAGGCCCACATCCTCTGCTGCTAGGATTACCAGCCGCCTTGCAATAAAAAGAGGGTCCTCGCCAGCATCGATCATGCGGGCAAGATAGTAGACGGTGGCATCGGGGTCGGAACTTCTCATAGATTTGATAAACGCGGAAATCGTATCGTAGTGACTGTCTCCAGTCTTGTCATAGACCTGTGACCTGCGTTGTGCAGCGTCTTCAATGGTCTTGATAGTGATCTTTCGCACTCCACTATCGTTCGGCGCCATAGCTGTCACTGCCAATTCCAAGGTATTGAGTACAATCCGGGCGTCACCATTGGAAAGCTTCACTAATGCACTCATCGCGAGGTCATCAAGAGCAGGCTGAAGCGCTGAGAGACCCCTTTCGGGATCACTGAGAGCCCGATCAATAATTGTTTTTATCTCGATATCGGTTAGCGCTTCCAAGACGAACACACGAGAGCGGGATAGTAGCGGAGAATTGACCTCAAATGAAGGATTCTCAGTTGTCGCTCCAATGAGTACTATAGTGCCGTCTTCGACGAAGGGCAGGATCACATCTTGCTGGGATTTATTGAAGCGGTGTATCTCGTCTATAAAGAGGATAGTGCGATTAGCTTGTTGCCCAAGTCGCTCTCTGGCAGTTGTAACTATCCTGCGCAAATCCGCGACACCAGAAGTTACTGCACTAATTGTTTCGAAGTGGCTACTAGTTATGGAGGCAATTAGGCTAGCCAACGTTGTCTTACCGATGCCTGGTGGTCCCCAAAGGATCATGGAGGGGATTTGGTCGGCCTCGATACTACGGCGCAAGATCTTGCCCGGCCCAATTATATGATTCTGTCCGACATATTCGTCGAAAGAGCGTGGACGCATTCGAGCAGCTAGGGGAGCTTGTTTAGCTAAGTGTTGCTTAGCGTTGTGTTCAAATAAAGTCATGTACTTCGGACAACCGGGTCACTGTAGTTTAGCGGGAGCAGTAGCTATTGAATATGGCCCTTTACGTTATCTGCGTTGAATGGTCCCATGGATTCGATTATCTCGCCGGCGGCCCCCCATTTATCCCATACGTTCCACAACAAGACCCCGCGTACCCGGGTGCCTTCCAAATAGTAGACGAACCCCTCATTAAACTCCTCGTTCCAGTCAGAGACCATATCCATGGAAGAATCCATATGTCCCATTGCCTCGTAGCCTAATTTGAAGCTATCGGACCAGAAGTAAGGGATATTAGTGAATGGTGCCGTCTCTCCTGCCATCGCCTTCCCAGCATGGGTACCTGTAACGTTAGCACTATCCTCATGTTCTACACGAATTCTTCGCTCTAGTGCAGGGTTGTAGTAGTTGACCACGTCTCCCGCAACGAAAATGTCCGGGGCGGCGCTAAGATTCTCATCGGCGATGATACCGTCACCTACTTTAAGCCCTGCATTTTTTGCTAGACTTATATTCGGATCAATACCAAGGCCGGCGACCACACCATCGACGGTTATGGTCTGAGATCCCGTACTACTCTCCAAAGTGGCGGTTAGGCACCTATCTGCAGATTGAATATCTGTAATGGAGTGATTTGCAAAAACTTCCACACCATTGTCTGAAAAGTATTCATTCATGAAGTGTGATAGGTCGTTTGGGTAAATACTTGCACCGACTCCATCTTCGGGGAAGACCATGATAACTTCCTTCCCGTTCTGACTGAGAGAAGAGGCTATCTCAGAACCAATGAATCCCCCTCCAATAACTAAGAACCGTTGTTGTTCATCAGTTAAAGTCCGCAAGGCGCGATAATCTTCTGCGGTCCGGAAATAGATGATGGCATCACCACCGAACGGTAGCCGGCGAGCGGTACCTCCGGTTGCCATGAGCAGTTTCTCGTAAGTGTGCGTTTCTCCCATGTCGTCGATGACACTTTTGTTTGTAACATCTAATGAGGTGATTAAAGTACGGAGATGTAGGTCTACACCGTCACTGTTCATATCACGCCAGATATCGTTGAATGATTCACCTTTCGTCCACAGGCCTTTAGATAGGTGAGGACGATCATATGGAGGATCGGTTTCTCCTGTGAACATTCCGATGCCGCCGTCGCTGTCAATACCACGGATGCCGCCAACCGCCGAATGGGCGGCCATTCCTCCACCTATAATCAAGTATTTGTAGTACATGTTGCTCTCCCTACGATACTTGGGACCAGTCTACTACGTAGTGCCTATTTGTCGACGAACTAGCTTCGTTACTTGTCTCCAGATTGCGGCCTGCTTTATCCATGTTTGCCTAAACCAGTAAAATCTATCGCTGGATTTATTACGATTTGGAATCCCTACGTTTGTGGGAGTTATTCTAGTATCGCGTGCTACAATCGAGAAAGGCTAGCCCCAAAAAGAGGGCTCGCCCTTTTTGGCGTTATCGTTATGGAGATCAATTGTCATTATCCATCCTTAGTCGTGTCCTAGAGTCCGCCCCCGAGTTTCAGCGCTTACGCGTATTAGTCAATGAAAATGGGGCGAGAACAAGACTCCAAGTATTGCCTAGCGGTATTCCACTAGCTCTAGCATCAATCGCAAAGGGTACTAACACTCCCATACTGGTAGTCACTGCACAACCAGAAGAGTCACGCAAACTGTATGGGCAGGTTTCGTTATGGTCGGATTCACCAGAATCGATCTTGCATTTCCCTGAGAGCGACACGTTGCCTTTCGAACGGCTCGTTACTGATCCAGAGACTGAACAAGAACGGATACGTGTACTTGGGAGACTAGCTTCCAAATCGTCCGAGTACGCAAGAGAAGCTGGCTCGAATCTCATCATCACATCAATTTCGGGTATAACTCAGGAGACGATTGGACGTGAAGTCTTTGATAATAATTGCCATACGATCATATCCGGTGAACAGATCGAGCTAGAAGATATTCTCGATCTTTGGAGAAGGATGGGTTATAAATATGAACCCACCGTACAAGTTCCGGGTACAGTGAGCCGCCGCGGTGGCATTATCGATATCTATCCAATCGGAACGCAAGCACCTAAACGAATTGAGCTTTGGGGAGATGAAATAGATAGCATACGCCTCTTTGATCCAGAGACGCAGCGATCTACGGAGACCGTGAATTCCTTCGAAGTAATTCCGGCACAAGAGACGTTACCTGGCCTAATTCATCATGATCACATTGACCACCTGATTAGAGAGATTGATGCGTCGAACTGCTCGCCATTTGAAACTGAACGAATCAACAGCGAGTTAAATCTTCTCTTAGATGGCAGTGAAGTGGAGGATCCACACTTCTATGCTGGATTCTTCAATCATGGATCGTTGCTCGATTACCTGCCTGCAGACACTATCATTGTGGAGATACGTGAAACCGATATTTCCGAAGTAGCTAAAGAGATGGAGTATCGAATCGACGAGCTTCGGAAATCGAAGGAACAACGTGGAGAATTGCCTTTTCGGTTCCCCAGTCCATATCTGAATTGGCAAGTAATCCAGGATAAGATTGCTGCTTTCGGGAGACGTGTTGAAGTCTCTCCGTGGGGATCGGAGGAGATCAGTCAGCGGCCGACGGTTGCGCTTCCGTTTATGACACTCCCGGATTTCTACGGCAATTTCGAGAACTTGGTTCTCGAGTCAGAGGAAGCAATTGAAAATGGACACCGTGTCATTGTTGTCAGTTCACTCCCTAAGAGAGTCAAAGAGATCCTTGATCAGAGGGGGGTCGAGACCCTGATGGCCCAAACACTTGATGTGGTACCGGCGATTGGATCGACTACCGTAGTCTCCAACAGTGGAACTGGTTTGTCCGAGGGATTCGCACTCACCTTGAATGGGCGTAAATTGGTCGTACTCAGCGATGCTGAAGTATTCGGGGTTGCTAAACAACGTGCCACATCTCGGCGGCGAGCTCGGCGGCGAGATGCCCTACTGTCTGAGTTAAACCCAGGAGATTACGTGGTCCATGTCGAGCATGGAATAGGAAAGTTTATTGGTACTGGTGAAGCATCTGGAAATCATGCGGACCGAGAGTACCTCATCATCCAGTACGCTGCTGGCGACGAACTTTACGTGCCGATGGGCCACCTTGACCGCGTGACGCCATACGTCGCTCCAATGGGGCGATCCCCAACGCTGACCCGACTAGGGTCCCAAGAGTGGAAAAAAACCAAAGCCCGTGTTGCGCAATCGACTAAAGAGATGGCTGCAGAACTGTTATCGCTCTATGCCTCGCGTGAATTGTCTGAAGGCCGAGCATTCTCCGCAGATACGCCTTGGCAGATCGAACTTGAGGACTCGTTTCCTTACGAGGAGACAAACGATCAAATTGAGGCGATCATCGAAACGAAGAACGATATGGAGCGAGCGAAACCGATGGATCGCTTAATCTGTGGAGACGTTGGCTATGGGAAAACCGAAGTCGCCCTG
>ENA-UPTF01001787-UPTF01001787.1-marine-metagenome-genome-assembly--contig:-NODE-1787-length-13174-cov-5.611743_pt1 | contig 13174 bp, 17 predicted proteins | sample MGYA00238166_ERZ767019 | MGnify/ENA primary metagenome ERZ767019 (study PRJEB28930, sample SAMN06266391) | marine metagenome | isolation source: Sea water from 250 m depth | place: Atlantic Ocean...
ATGATAGTCGGTGGACTTCGTGATGAATTTAAGGACGGAGTTGAGCTATCGACAGAAACAATCAACAATGGAAAAGCATTTGAAAAGCTAAAAGAATTTGCCAAAGAAAATAATGCACAGGAAAAATTAGAGGGGATAAAATAAAATGGAGAATATTTTAGAAAAACTAGTCAATAATTCAAAAAAAGCAATTGAAGATGGAATTTATGACATTAATGAATCACTACCAAACTCTGGAACAGATTTAGAAAATATAATAGCAAAATCAGAACATGCAACAATAATTACCGAAGTAAAATTCTCATCTCCTGCATTAGGTAATATCAGAGAGATAACGGATCCGGTAGAAATTGCATTAAAGATGGTTAATGGTGGTGCATCTGCGCTTTCAGTGTTAACACAACCATACATGTTTGATGGTTCACCAGAATTTTTTATGAAAGTAAGAAAAATGGTAAAAGTTCCAATGCTAATGAAAGATATAACAATAGATAGAGTTCAGATTGATGCTGCCAAAAAAATTGGGGCTGATTATTTTCTATTAATTCAATCAATATTTGATAAGGGTCTAGTAAATGATATTGATGGTATGATAGATTATGGGCATAATTTGGGCCTTAAAGTGCTAATTGAGGCACACACAAAACAAGAATTCGACAATTCATGTAATACTAGTGCAGACATTATAGGAATAAACAACAGGAATCTTGATACAATGAAAATTGATCTAAATACGACAAAAGAAATTCTTCATAATACAAAAAAAACAAAATTAGTCATATCAGAAAGTGGAATTTCAACTTCTGATGATATTCGATTTCTTCATAAATGTGGTGCTGACGCATATTTAGTAGGTAGCAGTATTATGAAAACAGATGACATACAACAAACCGTGCAAAATTTGGTGAGTGCAATATGAAAATAGGTATTCCAAAAGATGGTAGATTTGGTGATTTTGGTGGAAAATACATACCAGAAACTCTAGCACCAGCAATTGAAGAGCTTGAAAAGAATTATTTGAAAATTAGAAATGATCCTATATTCAAAAAAGAATTGAACAAATTTCTTGCAGAGTATGCAGGACGACCAACACCACTATACCTAGCTAAAAATTTGACCAAAAAAATTGGTGGGGCAAAAATCTATCTAAAAAGGGAGGATCTTCTACATGGTGGGGCGCATAAAATAAACAATACCCTTGGACAAGCATTACTTGCAAAAAGTATGGGTAAAAAAAGAATAATTGCAGAAACTGGTGCTGGACAGCATGGAGTAGCTACAGCAATGGCATGCGCATGCCTTGATTTGAAAGCTGAAATTTACATGGGGTATATAGATACAGAAAGACAGAAACAAAATGTTTTTCGTATGGAATTACTAGGGGCAAAAGTTCATTCTGTTAAATCTGGCTCACAAACTCTAAAGGATGCAATTAATGAAGCTATGAGAGATTGGATTACAAATGTGGAATCGACATACTATCTACTAGGTTCTGCAGTTGGTCCACATCCATATCCATTAATGGTTAGAGATTTTCAATCAGTTATTGGAAAAGAAATTAAAAAACAGATGAAGAAAACTCCTGACACTGTAATTGCATGTGTTGGGGGCGGTTCTAATGCAATTGGAACATTTTATCCGTTGATTGATTCTAAGGCTGAAATAATAGGAATTGAGGCTGGTGGTAAAGGATTAAACACACTTCATCATTCAGCACCACTTTCAGCAGGAACCAAAGGTGTTTTACATGGAATGATGACTTATTTGATGCAAGATGCACAAGGTCAAATTCAAGAAACGCATAGCATATCAGCTGGACTAGATTACCCAGGTGTAGGTCCAGAACATTCATTTCTTAAAGATGAAAAACGTGTAAAGTACAAAGCAATTACTGACAATGAAGTAATTGATGCATTCTTAATCCTAACAAGAACCGAAGGGATTATACCAGCATTAGAATCAGCTCACGCAATTGCATATGCAATGAAAGTTGCAAAAAAAATGAAAAAATCAGAATCAATAGTGGTCACACTGTCAGGTCGTGGTGATAAAGATATTGGAATTGTCCAGGAATACATGAAAAAAAATGTCAAGAATAAAAGAAAAATTTAGTGAATTAAAAGGCAAAAAGGAAAAAGCCCTTGTGTCTTACATCATGACAGGGTATCCATCTGAAAATGCAACATTATTAGCTGTAAGAGGATTGGTGAGAGGAGGAGCTGATATTATTGAACTTGGATTTCCATTTTCTGATCCCATAGCTGATGGTCCAACAATACAAAAAGCAAGCACTGGTTCATTAAACAATGGAATTAAAATTGCAAAATTTTTCAAACTTGTAAAAAAAATTCGAAGTGAGACCAACATTCCTCTCATATTGATGACATACACCAACATTTTGTATAAACAAGGATATCAAAAATTCATTAAAAATGCAAAAAATGCCGGCATAGATGGATTGATTTTGCCAGATATGGCAATAGAAGAAGCAAAAAACTATCTTTCTGCAGCAAAATCACAAAAAATGGACACAATATTTCTCGTTTCACCTAACACACAAAAAAATAGGTTAACAAAAATTGCTAAAGCAACTTCTGGATTTCTCTATATGGTTGCAGTTTTTGGAACTACAGGCGTTCAAACTAAAATCCATCAATATACAATTAATGCTTTAAAATCTACAAAGCGTTCTGTGAAATCAATCCCTGTTGGTGTGGGTTTTGGAATATCTAATGCAAAAGATGTGAGAAAATATGTCTCCGTGGGTGCTGATGCAGTAATTGTTGGTAGTGCTAATATCAAAATTATGGAAAATACGCCTATCTCAAAACTAGAAAAGGAGATTTTCTCATTCACAAAAAAATTGAAAAGTGAGACTAGGTAGAGCGAATAGAATAAAAATAGGATAATTCTTTCAATTATGTGCAGACGAAGTTTATTTTTGTCACAGGCGGAGTTATGTCCGGTCTTGGAAAGGGTGTAGTCGCTTCTTCAATCTCAAAATTATTACAATTATCAAATCAAAAGGTTTCATGTGTTAAAATTGATCCTTACTTGAATTTTGATGCAGGTACAATGAATCCTATTGCACATGGAGAAGTGTTTGTGACAGAAGATGGAGGTGAGTGTGATATGGATATAGGAAATTATGAGCGATATCTAAATCAAAACATACCAAAATCTCATAATATTACAACTGCCCAGATTTATTCTAGTGTCATAGAAGCGGAAAGAAAGGGCAAATATCTTGGTGCATGTGTTCAAATAATTCCACACATAACAGATGAAATAAAAAATCGCATAAGAACGATAGCAGGTAATGAAGAATTAGATATCTTAGTTGTAGAATGTGGTGGCACTGTAGGTGATATTGAAAGTCTTCCATTTTTAGAAGCATTGAGACAACTTAAGGTGGAAGAAGGTTCTGAAAACGTTATATTTGTACACGTTACACTTGCACCTTCACTTGATGTTGTTGGGGAGCAAAAAACAAAACCAACACAGCACAGTGTTCAAGAATTAAGGAGAATTGGTATACAGCCGGATTTACTTTGTATACGATGTTCGTCACCATTACAAGATAAAACAAAAGAAAAGATCTCAATGTTTACTAATGTTACAACAAAAGATGTATTCTCATGTCATGATGTAAAATCAATTTTTATGGTTCCACAAGCATTATTTGAACAAGGATTAGTTGATGTTATTTTTAAGAAATTTGAGCGGGTAGGATATGTTAACGCATCTGAAAATTGGGATAAATGGAATAAAATTGTTAAATCTATGAATCCAGAAGGTGAGCCAATCAAGATTGCAATGGTTGGAAAATATGTGACATTGGCTGATAGCTATGTTAGTGTAAACCACGCATTAAAACATGCAGGTGCATCTATAGGTAGACAAGTAAAAATTAACTGGATTGATTCTGAGACATTAAATGGTAACATCAGCAACCTGGCAGAGTATAATGGAATTTTAGTTCCTGGTGGGTTTGGAACAAGAGGTTCTGAAGGAATTATTAACACTGCAAATTTTGCGCGTGAAAAAAATATTCCATATCTAGGAATTTGTTTTGGATTTCAACTCGCAGCAGTATCATTTGCGCGAAATGTTTGCAACTTATCAGATGCTAATTCAACTGAAATTGATGGTAATACAGAATGTCCAATTATTGATTTATTGCCAGAGCAAGATGAAGTGACTGACATGGGTGGTTCACTTAGATTAGGTGCAAACGAAATAAACATCGACGCACAAACAAATGCACATGAAATTTATCAATCTAATTTAATCTCTAAAAGACACCGACATAGATATGAATTTAACAAAAAGTATCTTGAACAATTTAATGAAAATGGTATGATTTTTTCTGGGGAAAGTGATAATGGAAGACGAATGGAAATACTAGAAATACCATCACATAAATTCTTCATAGGTGTACAATATCACCCAGAATTCGATAGTAGACCTGGATTTCCAGAACAAATTTTCAAGGCATTCACAACTGCATCAAGTCAAAATTAGTATAGATGACGTTTTACCTAATCTAATTTTGAAATCTCATAGATTTTTTGTCTCGAATCTCTGATTGAGATCTTTCGTTTGACATAACCTTTTTCTAACAAATGACTCATAGCCAAACGTATTGTTCTATCAGGCAACAATGTTTTCGATGCCAATTCTTTCTGTGTCATTGAACCCTCATATTCTAAAATTTTTAGTAGTAACTTTGAGCTAGGTGGCATGTTAAACAAATCCTCTGCAAGCTTGACTTTTTTGGCAAGTGCAGATATAGTAGTTGTATCTTTTGTTAAGCGAATAATTTTTGCAGGTGGAAAGAATTTTGTTGCTTCTACAGTTTTGTTTACTTTATAACGATCAAGACCATCTAACACTACTTCACAATAAAGTCTGGCAGAAATTTCATCGATTTCAATTGCACTGGTGTTTGAAACTATTAATGGACGTCGAATTATGTCTAATGAATTAACAGAGATAATTCCAAAAACTGGTGAGTCCTGAAATATCACTGGACCGCCAGCAGACATAGAATATGCAGATGAGCCTATTGGTGTCGATATAATAATTCCATCACTACTATCATGCCATACTTGATCTCCATTTATGCTCAATGTGTGCTCCATTAACATTGCACTTTTTGATGGAAATACTGCCACATCGTTAAGTACTGGATACACACTTTTCCCATCAATTTTTACTCCAAGTCTTGGTACTTCTTCTACATGATAATCTATTTTTTTTAATCTCTTTGCATATGTTGAAAATTGTTTTAGATCAACTTGTGCTAAGAAGCCATCTGATTCCGACTCGTTAATTCCTAATACTGGTATGGATGAATCAAATGTTCTATGAAAATAATTTCGAACACCCTTATCCCCACCAAGCACTAAAACACAATCAGCCTTTTTGGATTTTGTTTTTGTATTTAAATTAAAATAATTAATTCCATACTCATCTAATATTTGCCTTAAATATGATATTGATGATTCAGTTAAACCATTTCCAAATATACCAACTTGCATGGATAATTAATCCTGGAAACTGCAATATATGTTAGATCTGTCTGAACTCAACCATATTATAAAAATACGAGCCATTGTTTTCCACCGCACTTTTTTGTGGCACTTTATCAATGCCAAATTTCTTTGTTTCAAGTGCAGCTTGTGCGGCACCACCTGCAAATGATAACGCCCATAAGAAATCCTTCTCACGTAACATTGTACAACAGAATGTTGCACAAAAAATATCTCCAATGCCAGTGGTATCGTATAATTCCAGATTTGGTAATTTTATAGAATATATTTTGTCTTTTACTAAAAGTGATATATCCTGTTTATTGGTTAATATGACATTTTCAACTCCAGTTTTTTGTAGTGATAGTAATGCAGAGTCATCATTACTGCCAGTAAGCGCTATCAATTCATCAGGACTAACCTTAATTGCAGATATTCCATCTAACTCTAATTTTGTATTTTTTAGCAAAATTTTATTATCTTCATTATGATATCTCAAAAATCCTTGTGGATCCAACATTATAAAATCTGATGACTGGCCAATTTTCTTAAACAATTCATTATCAATCTCATTATAAACTGGACTGACTATGACACCATCATTGTTTTCATCAATAAATTCTAACGGCTCACACCTTTTTTGAATAAATAACTCCCTGTCTGAATCATTGATGATGATTTTGAATCTAGTAGTATCCTTATCAGATAACTGGTTTTCCATCTTAATCTTATTATTTTGTAAAAAGTCGATTAGGGGAAAATCTTGGCCATATTTTGTGCAAAGGTTGACATCAAACTTTTGATTTCTAGCAGTTAAAGAACAATAGCATGCTGGGCCTCCAACTGCCTCATATTTTGTATCTCCAAACATGATGGTGTCAATAGTACAGTGTGAATAGATTCCTACTTTCATAGTAATATGACAAATAGTATTGATTTAGTTTTTTGCATTGTTTTTTTGACACTGTTTACATATGATTTTCTCATGTATGATATCAACGTCAATGTTCGATCGTAAACAGGCATGACACAAACCTTTCATAACACTATTACGTCGTTTGATAATAAAATATTTTCACAATTATAACATCGCTTTATATAATGATTCGGTTAACATATTTCATGCCATTGAAACGTGCCAGTAGAGGTAGACGAAAAGGCGGTAAAGGTTCGTCAGGATATATTCAGTGTGTTAATTGTGCTGCAACAGTACCACGTGATAAGGCAAAAAAGGTAACATCCAAACTGAGTTTAGTTGAACACCAACTTGCAAAAGAACTACGAGCACAGGGTGCTTACATTTCCGCACCAAAAATTACAAAATGGTATTGCATATCATGTGCAATTCACTTTAAAGTGTTAAAAATTAGGTCCGCTAGTCAAAGACGGCAGCATACCAAACTACGATAATACTATCTATTTTTTACTAAAACTGCAACTCGCTGGGCTAGTGTTATAGCAGCTATTATGATAACTATGATGATAGCAATTTCCATGAATCCAATAATTCCTATTATGGCAATGACGAGTAGTCTTTCTGCACGTTCACCAATACCTATTCCTTGCATTTTGATTCCAGCAGAATCTGCCAACGCACGTGTATAACTTACCAATAATGATAATGTAATTGCTAAGAACACAAGATATGGTTCTGTATAGTTTCCAATCAAAATACCAAAAAATATTGCAACTTCAGCAATCTTGTCAAATATCGAATCTAGAAATCCACCTTTTTTGGACATCTTGTTTGCGTATCTAGCAACCTGACCATCTACAATATCAAAAAATCCTGATATTAGCAAAATAATACCGCCTATTATTAACGAATATTCTAATCCTAATCCATAAACTACTGATGATGCAAATGCAAAAATCAGTCCTATTGTGGTAAATACATTTGGTGATAAACCAGTAGCGGCAAAAGTCTTACCAACTTTTTCTAATACGGGTTTTAAATTTTCTCGAAGATTATTTAACATGATTCATTGCAATGATTGTTGATATTATTCTAGCTGCAAGTGAGGAAGTGGCACCATTATCAAATGATGGATTCAATTCAACTATATCTGCAGCAACAATTTTTTTTCCTTGGAGTGATATTAGCATATCATAAATTTCTCTGGATGTAATTCCTACTGCTTCTGGATTTCCCACACCGGGAGCAAATGCAGGATCAAGAACATCCAAATCTATACTAGTATAAACAGAATCAAAGTTTTCTGTTGCATTTTTTAGCAAATTTGGGCCCTCGCCGTCTCGAATCTGCTTATTTGTTATTGTTTGTATGTTATTCTCTTTTAGAAATTCTAATTCCTCTTTCACATATGCGCGTGCACCAACATGAATTATGTTTTCAGCACCACGTTTTTCAACAATTCTTCTAAGATATGCAGCGTGACTTAATTTCATATCTGCATACTGATCGCGTAAATCATAATGCGCATCAAATACAACATAACCTGTTTCTTTTGGGAAACTCATGTATGTTCCAAAAGTAAGAAGATGTTCGCCACCAAGAATAATCAACTGATTCTTATTTTTTTGAAGTTCTCCTGTTGTCTTTCCAACCATATCAAGCATTTCAGTAGCCGATACGGTATGTTGTATGTTTCCTAAATCTTGGATGTTAACATCTTCTAAATCCACTCCAAAATTCGGTTCAAATATTTCAATATTATTAAATGCGTCACGTATTGCATCTGGACCAAATCGGCACCCTGGTTTGTACGAATGAGTTGAATCAAATGGAACTCCAAATATTGTAGCGGCTGGTTCCGACTCATCATCAGGTGAAATAATTAATGGTGATTGTGTTAGATACAGATCTGCGTAACTCATCTTATCTCAATTTGAAATTATTCCATTAGATAAACTCATACCTGTATTACAGGCCTTTTTGAGAGTAACAGAGGAACGTTAAGGCCGGAGTATGGTTTGTCTCTAGTTTGACTGTCAATCTCTGATACAAAGTCATCAAATGATAATTCACGTACATCACTTGTGTTTCTGTCACGTATGCTAAGAATTTCTGATCCAGATTCGCGTTCACCAATTACCAAAATGTAACGAATCCATTCTTTTTCTGCCTCTCTTATACGCTTACCAATTGAGTCATTCCTATCATCAATGTCAGCTCTAATATTTTGTTTAGATAGTTTTTCTACAAGATTCTTGCTAAATTCTAAAAATTCTTCTTTAAGTGGAATAACTCTGACCTGTGTAGGTGCAAGCCAAAGAGGTAACTGTGGTTTACGCCCTTCTCTAGAATCAGTTGCTGCTTTCTCTAGTAAAGCATACATCACTCTTTCAATTGCGCCGCTAGGAGAATTATGTAATATTATTGGATTTTTTGGTGTGTTATTTTCATCTACAAATTCTATTCCATATCTACTGCCATTTTCTACATCTATTTGATCGGTTGATAGTGCAGATGCTTTGCCAGAATTATCAATATAATTAAATTCCCATTTTAATACAAAGTAAAAGAATCTCTCCTTCCACATCTCCACCAATACCGGCTTTCCAATTTTTTTAACCGTTTCAATAATTAGATCTTTATTTTCATTGTAGAAATCTTCAGTGAACCGTATAGCCATTTCATAATCATCTTGTGTTATACCAACTCCATTTAGAACATCACGTGATAGATCAAATCTTGTTCTAAACTCTTCTACCGCTTGTGGCATATCACTACAAAATGCATGACAATCAGGCATCGTAAATGCTCTTAATCTTCGTAATCCAACTAATTCACCAGATTGTTCTCGTCTGAAACTATAGCGTGTTAACTCATACAAACGATATGGTAGATTCTTGTATGACATCTGAAAGTCATGTGCCATAAGAAATTGACCAAAACAAGCTGCAAATCTTAAAAACAAATGCTTTCCTTCTGCATCTATACTGTATTGCCTAGCTGGAAATCTATTGAAGTAACTTTCCATACTTGGATGGTGTGAATCATACATGATTGGTGTCTCAACTTCATAGCCACCATAATCTTTAACTTTATCAGTTACAAATTGTTCAATTTGTGATTTTATTAAACGGCCATTTGGAAAATAACGCATATTACCTTGATCTGAGGCAGGCTCATAATCAGCAATTGCAAGTTTTTTCATTAATGCAACATGTGGTGGTGGTTCATCTGTTACACGTTTTTTAGCAGATTCGTATTTTGCTAGTTTCTCAAGTTTTCTATGATTTGAAAAATTAAATTTATCAAATTCCTCCATTTTTCCATCAGGAGACAAAATATGCCAATATGACTCAATTTTTGATTCTGAATCTAGAGCTGCTGATGTCTTCTCTTTTTGTAAATCAGATGTTATTATTTTTGAACTTTCAGCTAATGGATGACCTTTAACTTTAATTTGATATGACTTAGTCCAGCCAAATGGTGCATGGCTAACTTGAACATTTTTAAAATTTTTTTCTAATGAATTTAGAAGTGATATTGCAGTTGTTGGTGATGCAAGGCTTGCACTTAGATGGGCATATGGGTATAGTAGTAACTTATCAGAACCTATTTTCTTCATAGATTCCTCTATTTGTAATACAGCATTCTGTACAACATTCTCATCATCATCTTTTTCAATAGCAATAAAACATACTACAATTTCATCTAAATGAACAGTTTTTGGGTCAATTTCTTCGGCAGTTGAAATTTCTTTTTTAGTTGGTGTGTACACTATGCTATCACAATGCAATTGTAATATACGCATGATTTGATTTAGTTTGTTTAATTGAATTAAGTGTTATGATATAGTTTCAATTAACTAAAACCTGCAGCAAACCTATCTCCTTCTTTTACAGGATCAATATCTGAGGTCTGCATCATTTTAAGATAAAGAAATGATTCATTAACAATTTCTGTAGCTTCTGAAATTTCAATTTTAAGTTCATTTGATGCAAAATTATAATATTTCTTCATAATCTCTGGATCTTGTTCATCAGGTGAGATGTTATCATTTTCAAGTACAGTGGCAATTTGTAAAACAAGAGAATTTCGCTTTGAATCATCCATCATAGTTTTTCACAAGTGGTCATTATTAAAATCTCAGACTTCGTTTTCATCGTGTCCAACCACATGTGTTTCACAATAATACAGATCATTCATGTTGCAATAGAACACACTCTCTGTATCGCAAAGTGCACACTTCGGTTTTTTGTCCTCGTCTGTTAACCTGTAGTGGTAGATTCTGCTTCTCATAATCTGTTCTTGAGCGATATGATGCAACGTAAGATTAACCCTGACAATCCCAAATTTTCAGTTAAAAATTTTACCGCGTCATCAAGTGCAGTACCTCCGCGATATCCCTCGTCATATAGGATCTCAATTGAACCTTTGTCAGTTTGTACAAATGCAGTAATGATTGTAAAAATTCCGAGTGAGTCGTCCTCATGTTGCTTATAGGAGCGCATTTCAACTGTCTGTATTTCAAAATTATCCTGGACGGAATTACCTTTTTGTATTAATGAAATTGCTTGGTCTGGTTTGCGGTCAATCTTTGATGGCTCTGGAACATCTATAATCTTCATGACTATACCTGATTAGCTACCTCTTGCTATTTTTTGCTCGTCTTCGCTCAGCTTTTTGATCTGCAAATCTCGCATGTTTTCCATTTTTTCATCTAGGCATAATTGTAACCAATTACATAGCATGATAAATCATTCGGTGATAATTGTAAAAATTAAAAGAGGGTACATGAGATTCCTTTCATGGCCAAGTCATTCATACTGGTATTAGCTGCAATTGGTGTAGTTGCGTTTTCTATATCTGCACTAGCATTCAGTAATAACGAAATAGGACTAGACCTGCCTGAGATATCTCAATCAGACAACCTCAATAAGCAATCGCTATTAAATGAAATTGAACGCTGCATAGAAAACAATCTGGCTGGTGGGACAGTGTCATTAAACTCGTTTAACACAAACATGCTTATGACATTAAAAGAAAGTGCGATGGACGCAGAAAGTCAGGAAGACCTACTGCAGGTTAAAAAAATGCTTAGCCAACTTTCTAGCTGTGGGCCATAATCACGTTCGGTCATATCTTGCACGCTCAAGTTCTCTTTCGTCTTTAGTCTCCTTTTTCCATTCCTTATAGTGCTGCTTACACAATACAGATTTTTTTCCTGAAGAATTAAGTCTCAGGCCGGCGTCTTCTACTTTTTTAGTATTAAGAGAACGAACACCGTCTTGATCACAACCATCAACATTACATTTTGCACCTTTGTTGACAATTCCCATGTTAAGTAGATTTATCTATAATTAATAAAGTTGCAAACTGCCAAAACATTGTTCGTTTATAAATAGGATTTCTAACTGGGTGGTATGGGGAATAAAAACAAATCAGTTTCATCAAATGAAAAATCTCAAAAACCAAAGGATGGAAAAGGTAAAAAAGACAAAAAGGATCACTCTGAAAAAAAAGAAGTTATAGTTTTTATAAATGAAGAAGAAGCTGCCAAGATTGTTAAATCCTCTAAAGTTATCACAGTTCACGAACTTGCAAAACAAACAGGTGTAAAGATTTCTACTGCTAATGCTTTCTTAAAAAAATCAATCAGTGATGGGATGGTAAGAAAGGTTGGTGGTTATAGTGGTCATTACGTCTATCAGCCTGTCTCACAGTAAAGCATTATCTCATCCCCAGATTCAACCGTCTCTAATAATTTTGATTCACCGGTAATCTTTCCAACTGGCGCCATTTCTTTAGATACCTTTGAATCAGTATGAAAGAAGCATAAAGCGTGACCAACTGACAGAAATGAAATGTCGCCTTTTTTGAACTCTCTTCTCCCACGTTCAATCCCTGCATCAATAGATGTTTCAAAGTAAACACAGCTTTTTTCAAAAATATGAGAGTTGCCATGTAATGGAAGAGAACGACTGATCTTTCCAATCAATGTAGGTGCCAGATGCCGTTTTAATTCAACATGAAGTTTGAATTTGTCTTTAACTTCCAACACTAAAAGAATTTTAGAAACTGAACTACTGCTCAATACCATGGTATAATGTTTGGATTATATATTGGCACTTCTGGTAAATAACAATAATTGCCAGAAAAAGATAAAAGTGCTCCAGAAGAGACAGAGCCAATTTTAGAAATTGAACAAGATACTGATGTGGGCACACAGCCAGATGAGGAAGCCACTATTGACACAAGTCTAGAGAAGGCGATTGAGATGTATAGAAAAATACGCGAACAAAATGGACCATTATCTGAAAAGGAACTTGCTGTCTTGGAAGAAGAATGTGATGAAATTAGAAAGAGGGAGATAATTGTGACCGACATCGCACATGAAATTCAGGAGCTAGAAGCAGAGGGTAAAATCCTGATGGGTCCACCAACATTAACAAGATTTGAAAAAGCAAGAATCATGGGAGCACGTGCATTACAGTTATCATTAGGTGCACCAACATTTATCAATATTCCAAAAACTGCGGCTACATCTCTTGATATAGCAATGGAAGAATTGGAACAAAGATTAATTCCAATTTCTGTAAGACGTACACTGCCAAACGGCGACTATCAAAATATACCGCTTTTTGAATTTAAAAATGAATGATTGATCTATAAAAGTTAAAAACTAAAAAAAAAAATTAATGTATTGGAAATTAAAAAAACTGAAGAG
>ENA-UPTF01001791-UPTF01001791.1-marine-metagenome-genome-assembly--contig:-NODE-1791-length-13146-cov-7.160839_pt1 | contig 13146 bp, 16 predicted proteins | sample MGYA00238166_ERZ767019 | MGnify/ENA primary metagenome ERZ767019 (study PRJEB28930, sample SAMN06266391) | marine metagenome | isolation source: Sea water from 250 m depth | place: Atlantic Ocean...
AGGGCTCGTAGCTCAGCTTGGCTGGAGCGTTCGACTGATAATCGAAAGGTCATGAGTTCGAATCTCATCGGGCCCATTCTCCTTAAATTATGAAGTTGAACTTTCAAAGGTTGTTTGGGACCACTGTAATACTGTTTCAAGGTTTTCGTCTATCAAATCAGCCTCAATTTCAGTATTTTTTTCCACCTTACCACAGATGGTAAGATATAGATTTTTTCTGGATTTTAATTTTATAGAATTAATAGATTCTGCAAAGAATTTCATTCCATCTTCCGTTGATGAAAATACAACTATTACCATTATTCCAGATCCTGACTTCCAGACCTTTGTTAGAAACTTCTGAAAATCAAGATCAAACAAAACATCAATAGATGAAGACATGTCACCTAGTGAATAAACCTGCCAACCACCAGAATGGAAAGAGGCAGACGCAGCCTCTGAAAAGAGAGTGCTTTGATAATCAGCTGATATCACAATTACGTTCTTTTTTGGATCAGTTTCAAAATTTTCAAGATTAATAATTTGTATAGAATTTGAAATGATTTTTTCAAGAAAATTGAGTTCAGATTTCCCAATCTTACCTTCATCAAAAATACTATGTACTGATTGTATCGCAGGAACAATAATCTCCGTTATGATCTTCACTGGTTGTGCTGTAGAATGAAAAGAATTTCTAACGAGATTATATGCTAACTTTTCCTTTCGTGCGGTTAGATATTCAAGGTATTTGGTTTTAACTCTGAAAAAATCATCCGGAAAACGAAATTTTTCTGTACCAGCCTCAATAAACCACAGATTAACATTTCCAATGTTTTTTTGTTTAATCAGACCTTCAGCAGCAAACACATTAAGATATTTTGTTACTGTAATACGATTAATGTTTAATCGCTCAGAAATTTCAAGCCCAGAAAGTCCTGTTTTAGAATTACCAAGTAAATTTACCAGTTTTTCTTTTATTTCTTCAGTCTGATAACCTCTTGCCATAATGCTAAATTGCATTTATCAGGTATAAGGCTGATTCTCGGTAGTAAAAAAAATACTAACAAAAAACGTTATATAGTTGAGTACTTTAATTTACGGTAAGGTACATAATAATGCCAAAACCAGGATTCAAATCAATAACAATATCAGAAGCAGTTTACGATAAATTTAACCAAACATATCAAAAGAACAAAGATGAGTTGACAATGAAGGGTGTCAATAGTTTTGCAGGATATGTTACATATCTACTGGAAGATGTGATGAAAAAAGACAAAACCTTTGCTCGTTATGCACCAAAATTAGAAAAGGTTTCAGTTGATGCGGATAGAATTATTCTCAAAGATAATATTAAAAATAGAATTGCTGAAGTGGCAATTCAAAATGGTGAGCTCTACTGTCAGCTCTGTGAAGAAAAGGACTGCGTACATGTTGGCTATGTTTTCGGACTTCCCGATGTTTACGAAGTTCTGAATGCTAAAGGAATTAAACAAATAAAATAACAGTGCAGGAGGTGAGATTCGAACTCACGAACTCCTGAGAGACGGGATCACCCATTTTTATGATCTTAAGTCCCGCGTGTCCAAAAGCATACATGCTTTCTTTGGCCAGGCTTGACTACTCCTGCACTAGCCTAGCTAGCTGTCAGCGAAATTTAACAGTTTATGGTTCTGGAAAATTTTACCAAGAATTATAAGGATTTTTACTGACGGATCGACATGCTCCGATAGCTCAGCCTGGTAGAGCGTTACATTGGTAATGTAAAGGTCGTGGGTTCAGATCCCGCTCGGAGCTTCAATAATTCTTAATCAGAACTTCAGAATGACCTGTTCTCTTTGTGGAGTTAGAGTTTATGGCCCTATTTACTCGAATTTCTTTGATTTTCCATTTTGATGAGGAAAATGAATTTTCAACTATTTTAGACTTTGAATTTGAAAGCAAGACTTTGCATCCCATAGAATCCAGTTTTTCAGCAAGATTTGCTAATCTTTCAAGATCATCGTCTGTGAAACTCCTATTTGTGTAACTTGTAAAATTGGCTGTTTGGCTAACTGGCTGGTAGGGAGGATCAAAATATACAAAGTCATCTCTTTTGATATCATGCAAACTCTGCTCAAAATCTCTGCAGAAAAATTCTAAATTCGATGATTGTAAGACTTGGCTGACTACTAGTAGATTCTCTTTATTGACAATGTTTGGGTTTGTATATCTGCCCAATGGAACATTAAATTTTCCTTTGCTATTTACACGATAAAGACCATTAAAACACGTCTTATTCAGAAAAATTAGTTTTGATACTTTCTCAATATGTGATGCTGGTTCAGATTCACGCACTTGGTAATAATAAGAACTTGGATTTTTCTGATATTTTTTAGAGTGGCTTTCTAGAGATTCTATTATCTCAGTTACTTTGTCTCTAATTGCCAAATATGCCAAAATTAAATCAGAATTTAGATCAGATACATGACACTTCATATCTGGATGTTTTGCTAATAGATTAAACATAACAGCACCACCGCCAAGAAATGGTTCAAAATAAGTATCAAACTTTTTTGGATAATTCTTTTCTAATTCAGCTATGAGCTGTCTTTTCCCTCCTGCCCATTTTACAAATGGACGTGGTTCCTGTACATATTTTTGAAGTTGTTGTGCCAGGCGTCATACTTGTGTAAAATTGTTTTCTGGGGCAAAGGCAAGAAAACATCACAAAGAGTTGAGAATTATTTGATCTAGTGCAAATAGCTTAAATACAAATTTTGTAACGCACAAAAAACACTACAAATAATGAAAAGGAAAAAGAATTTGTGGTTTTTTAGTCCCACTTTGACCAAGCGGCCATCCATCTATACGTCCACGTATTAAGCTTACAGCCTAATGCCGCAAATGTACATGCTAGTACCGATCCAGCTCCCGCTCCCAGAGCTACTGGGCTGTTGTAGAACTTACCTACCTGCGGCTCTATCGGTGTCATGTATGGAGGCAATGTCGGTCTCGGATACTTGAATGCAGTTTCTAGCGGATCTGCTATCAACATCAACTGTACCATATTGAACAGTGGCATTGACATTCCAACTAAAACTCCGCCAAAGAATATCAGCGAGTGTTTATTCTTCTTTGTCGCCCAATATGCCAAGTCCAATAACATACACGATGGAATCCACATTGGATGGACAATGAAGTCGACTGGATAACCAAGTGCAAACCATGCAACTTTTGCAACCCATGTATAGACTTGCATAATTAAACCGTAATACGATGCAGTACCGGGTACACCAGTAAATGTAAGATAATACACAGCACCAACAACAGTCATCAAAGTGTTAGCTATAGAAAATACTACAAATGACGTCCAGGCCCAATCAGTATAGAAGATATAGTCACCAGAGTTAATTGTTAACAAAGTCGAGTTTACTGCAACTACAACTATAAACAAATAGTGAGTACATCGTCTAAGCCAGACCATTAAAGATCTAGCACTAATGTGAGTATATAAAATTTTAGGAAATTTCGTGGATCGAGATACGTAAAAACTTAGTTGATTTTTTCTAAGTCGATCGATGTCATATCGCGAAGATTAAGAAAGCTTTTTAAACATTCTATATTGATAATCTGCATATGACTCTACCTAAAGGATTTGGCGGAGGCGGTGGCGGAGCCAGCCGTTCTGACGTCGAAGGTATGATTGGTAAGCGTATTGAAAACTATACCAGTCTGATTACACTTTCCTACTTGGGTGCATTCTTTGCAACAATGTTTGGAACAATGGTAGGTTACCTGTATTATCCATGGGCATATGCATCAGCAAGTGGTCACTATGCAATGATTGTTTTGACAGTAGTTGAAGCAATTGGTTATCTCTTCTGTGTCAAGGTTGCTGAGGAAGGAACAACCAAGAAGAGCAATGGTCAGATAGCAGCTGCTCTTGCAGGTACAACAGCAATTATGTTGTATGTGGCTTTGTACGTCTCCTAGTGGTAAAATCACCAATTTTTTGATAGTATTTTTACGCGTTACAAAATTTGTATTTAACCTATTTCCTCTGAATCAAATAATTCTCAACTCTTTGTGATGTTTTCTTGTCTTTGTCCCAGAAAACAATTTTACACAAGTATGACGTCTGGCACAACAACTTCAAAATTATGTACAGGAACCAAGACCATTTGTAAAATGGGCAGGAGGAAAAAGACAGCTCTTACATGAATTAGAGAGGAACTATCCAAAAAAATTTGGTACTTATTTTGAACCGTTTCTTGGTGGTGGAGCTGTTATGTTTAATTTATTGGCAAAACATCCAGACATGAAGTGTCATGTCTCTGATCTAAATTCTGATTTGATTTTGGCATACTTGGCAATAAGAGACAAAGTCACTGAAGTAATAGAATCTCTAGAAAATCATTCTAAAAAATATGAAAAAAATCAAAGTCAATATTACTATCATGTTAGAGAGTCAGAACCAACATCTCATATTGAAAAAGTATCAAGATTGATTTTTCTAAATAAGACATGTTTTAATGGACTTTACCGTGTAAACAGTAAGGGAAAATTTAATGTTCCATTGGGCAGATATACAAATCCAAACATTGTCAATAGAGAGAACCTACTAACAGTTAGCCGAATCTTACAGTCTTCAAATTTAGAATTTTTCTGCAGAGATTTTGAACAGAGTTTGCATGACATCAAAAAGGGTGATTTTGTGTATTTTGATCCTCCTTATCAGCCAGTTAGTAATACAGCCAATTTCACAAGTTATACAAACAAGTCATTTACTGATGATGATCTTGAAAGATTAGCAAATCTTGCCGAAAAACTAGATTCTATGGGATGCAAAGTCTTGCTTTCAAATTCAAAGTCCAAAATAGTTGAAAATTCATTTTCTTCATCAAAATGGAAAATCAAAGAAATCAGAGTAAATAGAGCGATAAACTCTAACTCTAAAAAGAGAACTGGTCATTCTGAGATTCTGGTTAAGAATTACTAAAGCTCCGAGCGGGATCTGAACCCACGACCTTTACATTACCAATGTAACGCTCTACCAGGCTGAGCTATCGGAGCATGTCGATCCGTCAGTAAAAATCCTTATAATTCTTGGTAAAATTTTCCAGAACCATAAACTGTTAAATTTCGCTGACAGCTAGCTAGGCTAGTGCAGGAGTAGTCAAGCCTGGCCAAAGAAAGCATGTATGCTTTTGGACACGCGGGACTTAAGATCATAAAAATGGGTGATCCCGTCTCTCAGGAGTTCGTGAGTTCGAATCTCACCTCCTGCACTTATTTTGTTTGTTTAATTCCTTTAGCATTCAGGACTTCGTAAACATCAGGAAGTCCGAAAACATAGCCAATATGTACGCAGTCCTTTTCTTCACATAGTAAACAGTAAAGTTCACCATTTTGAATTGCCACTTCAGCAATTCTATTTTTAATATTATCTTTGAGAATAATCCTATCTGCGTCAACTGAAACCCTTTCCAATTTTGGTGCATAACGAGCAAAGGTTTTGTCTTTTTTCATCACATCTTCTAGCAGATATGTGACATATCCAGCAAAACTGTTGACACCCTTCATTGTCAACTCATCTTTGTTCTTTTGATATGTCTGGTTAAATTTATCGTAAACTGCTTCTGATATTGTTATTGATTTGAATCCTGGTTTTGGCATACTATGTACCTTACCGTAAATTAAAGTACTCAACTATATAATGTTTTTTGTTAGTATTTTTTTTACCAGTGAGAATCAGCCTTATACCAGATAAATGCAGTTTATCATCATGACAAGAGGATATCAAACTGAGGAAATAAAAGAGAAACTAGTAGATTTACTGAGTAGTTCTAAGACAGGACTTTCCGGGCTTGAGATTTCTGAACGTTTGAACATTAATCGTATTACGACAACAAAATATCTTAATGTGTTTGCCGCTGAAGGTTTCGTTAAACAAAAAAACATTGGTAATGTTAATCTCTGGTTTATAGAAGATGGTACAGAGAAATTTCATTTTCCAGAAGATTTTTTCAAAGTTAAAACCAAATACCTTGAATATCTGACCGCACGAAAGGAAAAACTGGCATATAATCTGATTAGAAACTCTTTTCATTCTACAACACAACCAGTGAAGCTCATAACGGAGATTATTGTTCCTGCAATACAGTCAGTATATGGTATTTTTGATCAGGGCAAAATTGGTAAATCCGAACTCAATTTTCTTGAAAAAATCATTTCAAACTCGATACAAATAATCAATCTTGGAAATTTTGAGGTTGACATGAAAAAGAACGTAATTATGATATCAGCCGACTATCAAAGCACTCTCTTTTCAGAGGCCGCATCCGCTTCTTTTCATGCAGATGGTTGGCAGGTTTATTCCCTAGGTGACATGTCATCATCTATTGATGTTTTATTTGACCTTGATTTACAGAAGTTTCTAACTAAAGTTTGGAAGTCAGGAATGGGCATAATGGTAATAGTAATATTTTCATCAACAGCTGAAAGCATGAAATTCTTTGCAGAATCTGTTAATTCTATCAAATTAAAATCCAGAAAGAATCTATATCTTGCAGTTTGTGGTGACATGAAGAAGAATACTGAAATTAAGGCCGATTTGGTAGAGGAAGACATTCAGGCTGTACTACAATGGTCACAAACAACCTTTGAAAGCTTTATTTCGTGATTTATCGATTTTTGTAAAGTTTCCTTAGTCTTTCAGAATTTTCAGATCTGTCCTTAGCTGTATATGCAAATCTCTTTCCAATACAATCTTTGGCATGTTCTTTTACATTCTGATGGCAGAAAGGACAAATTATGTCAGGAGTGAAATGACTTCCCTCATATTCAGTGTCTTGCTCAGGTTCAGGTTCTGTCATAAAAATAGAAAGACATGCAAATAAAAAAACTTGTTAGTCTAGAATATAAAAAATAATGAAAATTGGTATTTTTACCAGTATTTTCCGTTGTCTGGAATAAGACCTATGCCTTCGTTTTCAAAGTGTCCATCCAACTCATCAATCCATCTCTCACGGTTGTCCTTGTATGACCATCCGTGAACTCTAACCCAATATCCAATTATTGCAAGCAGGAATATTGAGAACATCATTGTACCAAAGATGTACAACATAACGTCATAAAACAGTGGATCGTAGTTTGGTCCTATTTGCCCAGTTACACTAGATAGAATGCTAAGTAGTGCACCAAAGATAGGAATCATCAATAATTTGACTAATTGGAATGCATATATACATTTCTGTAATTATCAGCAATCAACGAAAGTACTAAGATCAAAAATAAGCTAAATAGAATTAGAGAATTTCATAAAATAAGTAAAGATGTAGATAATTAACCGCGTCCGTATGCAGCGTATCTACCGGATTTCCCTCTTACAAAGAAGGCAGTGGCAATTCCACCAAATATTGCTCCTGCAATTAGAGAAGCGCCAAGTACACCATCAGCATCAAGATAAGGAGTTCCTGAACCTGTTGCTGGGTTGTCAGCAGCCTTTTCAACTTTTCTAGTTGCTAACTCTAAATGTTCTTCAAGTGTGATTCCACCCTCAGCGCCTAAACCACTATAGGCTAATACTGGAAGTACGAGAGTAGACATCGCCATACATAATGCCAATGTACTCAAAGCATAGATTGATCTTTTCATTTTAACCTGATGAAATCTCATACCCGTTATTATTTAACTTTTTTCTCAGTTTCAATGCTGGGAATTCAGTCGATCAGAGTGTTCAAGAAACGTTTATGTTACTTTTTAAGAATTTGGATTCGTGGGCAGACTACATTCACATAATTATGGTAAATCACACTCTACCAGACCGTTAAATCCTAAGGCGCCATCTTGGATAACGCAAGATCCAAAGGAGATTGAAGAATTGATCATAAAGTATGCAAAAGATGATCTCTCAGCTAGTCAAATTGGTGTAAAACTAAGGGATCAACATTCCATTCCACTTGTAAAGCCTGTCATAAAAAAGACAATTACAAGAGTTTTAGAAGAAAATGATCTAAAACCCGAGATTCCTGAAGATCTGAATAATATAGTTATGAAGGCAATAGGATTACAAAAACATCTCAAGATAAATAAAAAGGATAACAGAAATGTACGTTCACTCGAGTTAATCGAGGCTAAAGTTCACCGTTTATCAGTATACTACAAAAAAATTGGTCGAATTCCCCAAAAATGGAAATACAAAGCTCTAGTGGCTCAACTAGAATAGTAGTGGAACCAAAATAACTAAAGACAAATTGTATGAATTTATTCATTATTAGAGGAAAATGTCGCTAAAATGCAATGTCCAAGTAACTCTCAATAATATTTCAAAAAAAAAGGCTGTTGCAATTAAAAATGCATTAGAACCGGATAATGTTAATTTCCCAAAAGGTTTATCATTTGAAATCAAGAATATTGATAACAAACTTGTTTTTAATTTTCAAAGTATAGGAGATACAAAGAAGTTGGTAGCTACAGTGGATGAAGTGTTAGAACATGTAAAACTGGTATCGGAGATAATTGAATAATGCTTGACATGAAAATGATTCGTGAGAATCCAGAAAACATTCGAAAAATGCTCAAAGATAGAGATGTACAATTTGACCTCGACTTGCTGCTAGATCTTGATAAAAAACGAAGAGAGATGATAATTAGTACTGACGAACTAAGAAAGAAGAAAAATGAAATGTCCGTTAAAATTTCAGAGGCAAAAAAAACCGGTAGTGAAGTTACTCCAATAATCCAGGAAATGCAATTGGTTTCTCAAGAGCTTGCCAAGCTGGAAGAAGTTCAGCATGAGACTGAATTAGAGTACTCAAAACTTGCCCTAACAATCCCTAATGTGCTTCATGAATCAGTCCCTTGTGGAGATGACTCAGCAAACAAAGAAATTCGAAAATGGGGTACAATCCCTCAATTTGACTTTGAAGTAAAAGATCACATAGATATTTCTGAGAGTCTAAATTTACTTGAACTTGAAAGAGCAGCTAAAACTGCTGGAGCAAGATTTTACTATCTAAAAGGTGATTTAGTAAAGCTAAACCAAGCATTAATTCAGTTCGGTCTGGACTTTTTATCCGAAAAAGGGTATACTGTATTCCAACCACCATATATGATTAATAGAAAGTCAATGGAAGGCGCGGTAATATTAGATGACTTTGAAGATGTTATCTACAAGATTGAAGATCAAGATCTCTATCTAATTGGCACATCTGAGCATGCCATGGTCTCAATGTATGCTGGTGAGATATTAGATGGAAATTCACTACCTAGTAGATACGCAGCTATTAGCCCATGTTTTAGAAAAGAGGCTGGTGCACATGGAAAAGATCAGAAAGGAATTTTCAGAGTTCATCAATTTGAAAAGATAGAACAGTTTGTTTTCTCAAAACCTGAAGATTCATGGAAAGAGCATGAAAATATGATTGGTGTTACAGAAGAATTTTTTCAAAAGCTAGAGATTCCACATAGGACAGTTCTTTTATCAAGTGGTGATATGGGTAAGATTTCCGCGAAAACATATGATTTAGAGGTATGGATGGCAGGCCAAAATGCTTACAGAGAAGTGGTTTCGTGCTCAAACTGCCTAGATTATCAATCTAGAAGACTAAAAATTAGATTTAGGGATAAAACAAATGAAGATACACAGTATGCTCATACCTTAAACAGTACCCTTGTTGCTACTGAACGAACCATGGTTGCAATAATTGAAAATTTTCAAACCAAAGATGGGCATGTAAATATTCCAAATGTTTTACAAAAATATATGGGCAAAAAAATAATCTGACTCCGATACAACTTATATTTTGGAATCAGAGGGCGATAGTAATTGGTTAGAAAAACACGAAAAATCAAGGACAAATGGAAAGAAAAAAAATGGATAACGGTTTTGGCACCAGATTCATTCAACAATATACCTGTAGCGTATATTCCGATAACAGATGACAAGAATGCTGTAGGAAGAGTGGTAGAAGTTACATTATTTGATATTTTGAAGGGTGATCCATCACAACACCAATACAAACTATTTTTTCAAATTAGCAAAATATCTGGTGAAAAGGCTACCACGATTTTTAAGAGATATGAATATTCGAAAGAATTTCTACGAAGTTTGATTAGACGTGGTTCTTCTAGGATTAATTTTATTATAGATGCAAAGACCAAAGATGGACATATATTCAGAATTAAAATATTAACTCTTAGTCATAGAGAACTTAACACTTCTAGAAAACATGCGTTAAGATTAGAAGCAAAAAAACAAATAGAAAAAATAGTTCCACGGATGACAATTGATGAGTTCGCCCAGGCTGCGTGTTATGGAAAGATTAACTCTGATATTATGGCTGCCACAAAAAAGATTATTCGTGTTAGACATGTTGGTTTGGAAAAAGTCAAATTGCTTAGGACATCAGAAGAAGAAGTTGCTCTTCTCCAAGCTTAGATTAAGATATCAAATTTCTATTTAACAACATGACAAGAAATATTGTAGCCAAAATAGATTTGATATTACATGCTACTGAAGATTTTCAAAAAATAGCAGAACCTCTAAATGATTTATTTGCTATAGAAAAGGAGGACGTTACAAAACAGGAGCTTTCTGGGCATTTTGGAAATCCTATTTTGATGTTACATGTGGAGGTTAAAAAGAAAAGAGCGGACCAGTTTATCAAAAAACTTGTTTCGCTTATTCCTAGAGAGACAATGAGTGAACTGTTAACAAATATTGAAGAGCGAATTTTTGAATCATCTATGTATATACGATTTTCAAAGCAAAACCTTGTAAAAAAAATTCTGACACTTGAAGAGAAGGATCCTATTAGAATTGCAATTTACACACCAACATATGTAAAAAAGGAGATACCAGACACTTACAGAAAATTACTAAACCAAAATAATGATTAAGCTAGAAGATGCTTTTAGTATTATTTTAAATAAAGTTACAAGAGTTTAAAATCATGAATACTGATTATGACGTAATTGTAGCAGGTGGAGGTCTGACTGGGACAGTTGCAGCTCAAGCGATCTCATATTATTCTAATCAAAATTTATCCATTCTTTCAATTGACAGAAATCCAGAGACACTCCCTGGGCGAAAATCAAATCCTGGTTGGACATGTGGTGATGCTTGTTCAAAGGAAGCAGTTGATTTCATGACAGAGAGGATAAAAGTTCCCTGGACATCTCCAGAAATTGAGCATGATGTAAAAGGGGTTATGGCATTCTCACCGGATAAAGAAACTGCAATTCCTTTTGATGGTGATGGTTACATGCTCAATCGTCAAAAACTACCAGAAATTCAAAACGCAAGAACAAAAAAGATGGGAGTTAACTTTGATTTTGAAATTAATCTTACAGGTCTAATCTATGATGGACCACAGGTGACAGGTGTTCAAGGCGTCAATAATAAAACAAAACAGCCATACAAAAAAACAGCAAAGGTTGTAGTGGACGCAACAGGAGTTACGTCAATGCTTAGAAACCAACTTGAAAACTCCACAAAAATTGAGAAAAAAATAGACAGGCGTGATCTAGAATCAACTGGTAGACATATTATGTATTTTGACAAGGGCGAGGAAGATCTAACGGAGTTTGATCCAGATTACTGTATCATTCACCTAGACCAAGACATTGCACCTGGAGGATATGGATGGGTCTTTCCAAAAGCTGACAACAAAGTAAACATCGGATTAGGTGTTGAAAAATCAATTTTAGACCAGAGAAACAAAAGACTCGGAAAAAAAGATAACGTTGCATCGTTGATGGAAGAATATCTGCAAAGAAATAAGGCAATTAAGAATGCAAAACTGTCGCAAGATCCAGAAGATATTAACAACAACACTGGAGTGTTTCAAGTTTCTGTAAGAAGACAAAATGACTGTATGGTTTCTGGAGGTTACATACTAGTTGGAGATTCAGCATGGATGCCAAAACCAATTGATGCAGGAGGAATTGGTCCGGCCTTGATTGCAGGTACCATTCTTGGTAAAAATGTTGTAGATGCGATTGAGGCAAATGATGTCACAGAAAAAGGATTGTGGCAGTATAATCTTGACTTTATTGAAGAATATGGTTACAAGACTGCTGGACTAGAACTTTTCAGAAGATTAGTGCAGACGTTAACTAACGAACAGATCAGTTATGGTATGAAACACTTTTTGGGAAATGTTGACGTTGAAGCTATCAGTAAAGGAGAACATCCAGATTTTTCAGGACTTAACAAACTGGGAATGATTATTCGAGGAGCTATGAATAAGACAGTTGCTAGTGGACTAAAATACACATCAGAACAAAATCAGTGGTTGGTTGAACATTATAGAAATTATCCCAAGAAGCCTGAAGGGTTTGAAGAGTGGAATAAATCACTTCTCAAAACTCTTGATGAATCATTTGTAAAAATAGCCTCGTTTGCAAAGAATTAGTCTTAAATAAAGTACAGATACCAAAGATGTTACTTTGTCAGATCAAAGCGAACAATCTGTAGAAGGAAGCGAACAACCAACTTACCTTGATTGGAATAACTCAATCGGTATTATAGACAAAGCGTTTGAAAAAGGATTATTTGTTTTGATTATAGGACCAAAAGGAACTGGCAAAACTTCATTGGTAAGAGAATATGCAATACAAAAATCAAAAGAATTAGAATCAATCAATTTTAGTCTCAGAACGAGAGAAAGCCATCTTGTAGGAACCAAGAACTTGGTCGACGGAAACACTGGATTTGATGAAGGAATTCTAGTAAAATCAATGAAAGAAGGGAATATTTTGTACCTAGATGAAATTAATGCTGCTGAAGCAGATGTATTGTTAAGGTTGGATGAAGCACTTGATGATCGTAGACAGATCATTCTCAAAGAATCAGATGGTCAAATTGTTAAAGCAAAGGATTCATGGTTTGTGATTGCTACAATTAATCCTCTTACACATGTTGGAACAAAGGAACTCCCACCACAACTCCTAAGCAGATTTCCAGTTAGAATTAGATTAGATTATCCTCCTGAAGATATAGAATATCAGATTATCAAAAAACATGTAAAAAATCCAACCGAATCTGATGTTTTATTAGGAATTAAACTTGCAAATACATTACGTCAAGCATCTGCTGTTGAAGAACTGTATTATTCTCCATCTATTAGAGAAACTATTGCATTTGCAAAATTATTGGAGGGCGGAGTTTCAGCAAAACATGCT
>ENA-UPTF01001793-UPTF01001793.1-marine-metagenome-genome-assembly--contig:-NODE-1793-length-13134-cov-2.126216_pt1 | contig 13134 bp, 10 predicted proteins | sample MGYA00238166_ERZ767019 | MGnify/ENA primary metagenome ERZ767019 (study PRJEB28930, sample SAMN06266391) | marine metagenome | isolation source: Sea water from 250 m depth | place: Atlantic Ocean...
CCGACATAGACACGGATCCCTTTGTTTAAAGCTGTGGTTGAAACTTCTTAAAGAAGAGGAGAAGGGAGAGCAAGATGCAGGGTTCGTCAAATGGTCAGCGCTGCCAGATTTTGATAGTACTATAGTATGCATTTCCTTTAACTATTAGCTAAAAGCACAATCCTTTGTATCCGCAAGTTCTGAAATTACCAACTCTTTTTGCAGCTCAACGTCAATAAGCTGTTGATCGTATATTTCAAATTAAAGTTCATTAGGTGACTTACTTACTCAATGGTAATTTTGGGGGTCTGCTGGGCTTGGCGGGTTTCAACGTCCTCAATGCCACTTAAAACCTTTTTAGCAATCTCTACGTAGGCTTTTGCGTGGGGACTATCAGGTTGGGTGGCCACAATAGGATGCCCACTATCAGACGTCTCACGTATTTCAATATTCAGTGGGATGGCACCTAAAAATTCAACTTCTTGAGCGTCGGCGGTCTTGCGGGCACCATCGTGGTGAAAAATGTTTGATTGCTCACCGCAATGGGGACAAACGAAGTAGCTCATGTTCTCGATTATACCCAAGATGGGGACAGAGACCTTACGAAACATGTTTAGGCCTTTCCGGGCATCAAGGAGTGCAATGTCTTGAGGTGTTGAGACTATGACTGCGCCGGTTAGCTGTGTTTGTTGGGCGAGGGTCAATTGGGCGTCGCCGGTTCCCGGCGGCAAGTCGATAACCATAATATCAAGAGGAGCCCACTCGACTTCGCTCAACATTTGTTGCAGTGCTCCCATGACCATAGGTCCGCGCCAGATCATTGGTTCTTCTTCATCCACCAGCATCCCCATCGACATGCATTTTATCCCATAATTTTCGGGTGGAAGAAGGCGTTTGTTTTGGGTTTGCTTTGGTTTTTCCTGGATACCCATCATTCGAGGTAGCGATGGTCCGTAGATATCCGCATCCATTAGGCCGACTTTCTTTCCCAGAGAAGCAAGCGCTAGCGCTAAATTCACGGATGTTGTTGACTTGCCAACACCACCCTTACCTGAAGCCACGGCTATCAGCATGCTTACACCTGGTACTGCCTGGCTTTGTTGGGTTTGGGGTATTGCTGTTTGCGGCGCAGGTTTTGCTTTGGGTCGTTCAGCCGTAAGTACAACGGTAACATTCAGAACACCCGGCACTCCGCGAATTTTTGTTTCACATGCCTGGCGGAATTCTTCCATTTCCGGAACTTTGTCCGGGGTTGTCTCAATAGAAAGTTGCACAAGTCCGTCTCGCACTACTAGGCCTGATACGAGACCAAGCTCTGCTACATCATGAGTTTCGCCAGGCACTGAAATCTGTTGTAGTGCATCCAGGATTTGTTCTTCAGTGACTGTCGCCATTGGCTCTCCTACCATTAGTTGTTTAAATTAATTTGTGCATTCTGAAAGGTATTAATAAACGCCTGAAATCGTTTATCCAGCAATTTCTGCTCTCGTTAAGAATGTAGGTTATATTTAGTCCGCACCAAAAACATTCAAGGGTAGAAACGTGTTGGAGATACCTTAAATTGTATTTGGAGGTTTTGATAAAGGCGTTCGAAGCCAATTATAGGGGCTTTGCCAATGATTTCTTACTTTATTAATTTTGAAATCAGCCAAGATTTTGAAGGCAGATAACTTACTGTGGCCAGTCCGATATGAGCGTGGCAATTTATTTTGACTATTAGTTGTCATTGAGTATGAAATGTTTAAAAAATCAGAAATAAAAATAATTTATAGAAGGGAACCGAATTATGGGCAGAGGTAAACCACATTTAGAATTTGAGAAGCTCGATATGGAGACAGGGTGGGAAACACCTCCAGGATATCCACCAGGAATGCAACAAAAGGTGCTAACTTCGGATTTGGATGAAGAGGGAAAGTCTGGGAGTCGTTCGCGTTTTCTCAGAATTCTCCCCGGTACCTATTCAACCGAACCATTTATTCATGATCATTGGGAAGAAGTTTATTTGTGCGATGGAGATCTGATTGTTGGAAATGATGCTGACGGGAATGGGGGTGAAAAGTTTTTCGCACCAACATATGCTTGTCGCCCACCTGGCGTTTATCATGGTCCTTTTAAATCTGATGAGGGCTGCGTGATGTTTGAACTTCACTACTATTATCAACCTGACTCCGACTGATTTTTCTTTTAGAAGATAGTTTTAGTACAACGTCTTAAAGCAATTGGCATTAAAATCTGGGAGACCGCGATGATAAAATCCGGACAGCAGCACTTAGAAAATCTGAGAGATGGTCGGGTTGTTTATATTGGTGACGAAAAGGTAGAAGATGTCACCACCCATCCGGCTTTTGCCCGCGCCGCTGAGACGGTAGCTCGGCTTTACGACATCAAACACGACCCCGATTATCAAGACATGTTAACATTTGAAGAAGATGGCAACCGTTACTCGGCGTGGTTTCTTCAGGCACGAAGTCGAGAAGATCTCCGCAAACGCATGAAAGCTCATAAAATAATTGCTGACCAAACATGTGGAATGATGGGACGATCAATGGATCACGTATCCAGCTTTGTTACCGGCATGGCCACGAATCCTTCCGTTTTTAATACAAAAGAGTATCAGCTGGGTGATAATTTATTAGAATATTATGACTACATGAAGAATAATGATATTTTCGCCACTTATGCTGTACTACCACCCCAAGCAGCTAGAAATCCCGAGTTCTACCAAAAGAAAAATTTACCCATACCGACATTAATGGTTGTTGACCAAGATGATGCAGGGGTCACCATTTCCGGAATGAAGATGTTGGCAACCAGTGCTGTATTTTGTGACGATATATGGATCGGAAATTTGCTACCCCTTGCACCCGATCAGGTAAAGCAGGCAGTCACTTGCGCGATTCCCTGCAATATTAAGGGGTTGAGCATGTGGATGCGTCAACCAATCTCCCTAAATGCCGAAAACCAATTTGACTCCCCCCTAACCTGGAACATGGATGAAACTGACGTGCTAATAATGTGTGACAACGTAAAGGTTCCTTGGAATAAAGTTTTCGTTATGGATGATGCTATACTGGCTAGAGAAATTTATATAAGAACGCCCGGCCATTGTTATGGAAATCATCAGGCTAATGTTAGGTTTTGGGCCAAAATGGAGTTGATTACGGGTCTTTGCAGTAAAGTCGCGCAGGCGACAGGTGCTGATCAGGTTCCAGCGGTTAGAGAAACACTTGGAAGGGTGGCCGCATTGGAATCCACACTTTCCGGCATGGTTCACGGTCAAATTGAGGCGGCGGAATCCTGGCCAGAAGGCTTTATGACCTTCAACCGCCGAATGATGTATGCGGCACTTAATTGGTGTACGGAAAGCCACTCTGCGATTATCGATCTTTTGCGAGAACTCTGCGGAGGCGGTGTATTTCAAATGCCGGCAAGCATTAATGTTATGCATGATCAAAAACTGAGAAAGGATTTTGAAACCTATTTTCAGACACCCCAATTGGAAGCCACGGATCGGATGAAACTTTTCAAGTTGGCATGGGATGTGGTCGGTTCAGAGTTTGCGGGACGGCAACAACAGTATGAGAAGTTTTATGCCGGTGCATCCTTCATTATCCGAAATCATAGTTTTCGTGAGGCACCGTGGGAACATTTTGATGGGGTGGTCGACAACCTCATGTCTGGATACGATATTCCAGAGCCTAAAGATGCGAGAGTTGCCGCAGAGTGAATCTTAAACCGCAGGTGTTGTCGTTAGCGAAAAATTTTAAGAATTTTCATTCCTATCCTGTTTAATAGATTTTATGGTCAATAAACACAGAATTGATATTGGAGTAGCTCATCAATGCCGATCACTGAATTCCAACTTATTACTGAGGGTGATATAAAAAAAATTCAGGTTGGCATAACAAAAGTTGTTATTGCGGGATGGACAGGTCGAAATAAGGAGGCCATGGAAGAGCATATGGCAGAGCTGGAAGCTATTGGCATTGCCCGACCTAAAACGGCACCAATCTTTTATCGTGTCTCTGCTGATCTGTTGACCCAAAATGAAACAATCTCGGTTGTCGGGGAGGATAGTTCAGGGGAGGTCGAGTTTTTCGTCTTAAATACTGACGAAGGTTTGTGTATTGGTGTTGGCTCCGATCATACAGACAGAAAAGTGGAAGCGTATAACGTCACCACCTCCAAGCAAGTATGCGCAAAACCAATCTCCAACTCTCTCTGGCGTTACGATGACGTTATCGACCATTGGAATGATTTAATCCTTCGCTCTCACGCGATAGAGGATGGGGAAAAAAATCTTTACCAAGAGGGTCCGATAACCACCATGCTACCGGCTGAAGATCTTATCCAACGGTATTCCCCTGATCTAGGAGCACTTGAGGCTAATACTCTCATGTTTTGTGGCACCCTTGCGGTTATTGGAGGTATTCGCCCAATGGAAGCATTTGTGGTGGAACTGGAGGATCCAGTTTTAGGCAGGAAGATTTCTCACCAGTATACTATTCAAACCCTTCCTAACGAAGGTTGATAGCCATCTCTAGTTGTAGTGCGGTGTATACGAACAGGCGCATTCGTTATTCTTATAGCGCTTTGCGCAAGCATATTTAAGTAATGTGATCAAATCGAATGGAACCCGCCCTTATTTTCAAATTGAGCGGCTAATAGGGACTCACTCCTTAATTTTGTTACCGCAATATGTCTAGTGGATCATAGGTCTAAATTAGAATTTGGTTAATAATTAGATTGTTTGATTCGAGATCATCTGGAAAATAAATATTAATCACAACTTACAAAGGGAACTTTATTAGGAAATACTCATGAACGATCTTGTTACCGTAGAAGTTACAGATGACATTGCCTTAGTCATAATCTCAAATCCTCCCGTTAACGCTATTAATCAGAAAGTCAGATCGGGATTAATGACTGCATTCGAAACCGTCGACCAAGATAATAACATAAGGGCAGTTGTTCTGAAGTGTGCCGGTCGCACCTTTATGGCTGGTGCAGACATTAAAGAGTTTGATGAGCCTATTGCCGAACCCGGATATCACGAGGTGTTTAGAGTCATTGAAAATTGCTCAAAACCTGTCATTGCTGCAATACATGGTACGGCCCTAGGTGCAGGGCTAGAAGCTGGATTGGCATGTCACTACCGGTGTGCAGTTAAAAATGCGCGTATGGGATTACCCGAGGTTTCTCTTGGTATCATACCAGGTGCTGGTGGTTCGCAACGTTTACCAAGGCTAATCGGTGCCAAAGCATCCCTTGAATTAATACTTGGAATCGTACCTGTTAATGCAACCGAAGCGTATAAAATCGGTATACTTGACCGCGTAATAGAAGAGGATCTGATTGAAGGGACGCTGGAATATGTAGGGTCACTTCTGGTGGACGGCGTGGGCCCCCGCAAGGTTTCAGAAATGCATGTGGACAAGAGTGGTTACGGCGAAGAATTCTTGGTCGATGCGCGCAACCAATCTGCCCGACGTTTAAGGGGGCAAAATGCGCCTAATTTAGTGATAGAAGCCATCAACAACGCAGTTAATCTGCCTTTTGAGGAGGGAATAAGGAAGGAAAAGATAATCGGAGATAAGGCGCTAGTGAGTAAGGAAGCCAAGGCTCTTCGTGGCATTTTTTTCTCTGAGCGGGAAATCGGAAAGGTACCAGGGATATCAAGTGATACCAAAAGAATGCAGATAAATAATGTCGCAATCCTTGGCTCGGGTACTATGGGTGGTGGGATCGCTATGAATTTCGCAAATGTGGGTATTCCTTCGATAATTCTTGATGTATCCGAGGTTGTATTGCGACGGGGTATAGCTGTTGTTCGAGAGAACTACGAGAATACGGTAAAACGTGGGCGTCTTTCTAAGTCAGATATGGTCGATCGAATGGCGCTAATCTCAGGAACAACAGACTATAATGCCATAGCAGAAAGCGATTTAGTTATTGAGGCGGTCTTTGAAGATATGGATCTTAAAAAGAAAGTATTTAAGAAGATTGACGGAATTTGCAAGCCAGAGGCTATAATTGCTACTAACACTTCTACTCTCAATATTGATCAAATAGCCGCGGTTACTAAACGTCCGGAAAAGATCATAGGTCTCCATTTCTTTAGCCCCGCAAATGTTATGAAGTTGCTGGAAATTGTACGAGCGGAAAAAACCTCTCCAGAGGTACTTGCGACAGCCATTGATACAGCTAAACGTATAAAAAAAATTGGTGTGGTGGCCGGTGTTTGTTTTGGCTTTATCGGAAATCGTATGATGGCAGAAGGCTTTCACCGTGAGGCAGATCAAATGCTGTTGGAAGGGGCGTCACCTCAGCAGATCGATCAGGTTATGTACGACTTCGGATTTCCGATGGGTCCTTTCGCCATGCACGATATGGCCGGCGTCGACATCATGCATAGCATACTCAAGACAACGGGAAAAAAGGAGAACAATCGCGAGCCATACTTCAATGTACTCTACCAGGTGGGGGAGCTAGGTCGCTTTGGTCAAAAGACGGGTTCGGGTTTTTACCTCTATGACGAAGGCAGCAGGAGACCTTTGCATGACCCAGCGACCGATGCTTTAATATTACAAGAAGCGGAAAGGCTGGGAATCAAAAGGACGACAATAGAAAATACCGAAATTGAACAACGTTGCATGTATTCCTTAATCAATGAAGGTGCAAAAATACTAGAAGAGGGCATCGCATACCGACCCGGTGACATCGATGTCATTTGGTCTTATGGATATGGGTTTCCACGGTTTCGAGGAGGACCCATGTATATGGCAGATCAGATCGGGCTTGAAACGATCTATGAAGCTGTTATGTCCTACCGGGATAAGTTTGGCGATTATTGGACACCGGCGCCTCTATTGGAGACCCTTGCTAGGGATAGGAGAACTTTTGCCGATTGGAACTTTGCACATTAACAAAACAACTCCCGCATTCTTTATTCTGAGTGCAAAGTTAAAGTGGTGAAACGGTTAAGCCCCCTCTAAGGAAGGAGATAATGGAAAAGGTAAATTTAGTATTTGTGCCGGGTCTATTATGCACCGATGTTCTTTGGCGCCGGCAGCTGGAAACACTGGCCGATGTAGCCGATGTTCGTGTAACCCAGCAGCATCTGCGTCATGGCTCATGTGACGAGATGGCTGATGCCATCTTGGCAGAATGCCCGCCAAATTTTGCTATCGCTGGAAGTTCCATGGGTGGCTATGTTGCCTTATTGGTAAAAATAAAGGGTGGGGCACGGGTCACCCACATTTGCCTTGTGGGCAGTACGGCTAATCTCAATTTAGAGGAAAAATATGAGCGCCGCCAGATGTTATTGGAACAGGCAGACCGAGGGGACTTCGTGGAAATCAAGGACCAGATGGTACGGATGTTCTTGAATGCGGATAATTTGAACAACGCTACTATGAAAAATTTAGTAGATACCATGGCTGAGACCGTTGGACTTGATTGTTTTACCCGCCAGTTAAAGGCACTGATACACGGTGGAGACTTGCGCGGGGAACTGCAAAAAATTGAATGTCCTACATTAGTCCTGTGCGGAGAAGAAGACAGGCTTTTGCCTGTCGAACAATCTCGTGAAGTTTCTAGAGGTGTCCGACAATCTAAACTTGTAACGGTTAAGGGTGCGGCTCACTTGTTGCCTATGGAAAGGCCGGATACGGTCAGTGAGCTTATGCAACAATGGTTGACAGGTACACTGCCCATGGATGGCACAGAGTTAACAATTTGAGAATTTAGACGTGGGGCTTTCGCTGTGGCAACTTTTTCTATTTTTAGTGTTTTGGCGTATCGAGAAACATAATTCCATGAAGATCAGCCTATTGTGAAAATACCTATCAGGACTACGCATGCCTATGGTTTGATCGCGGCAACTGTACTGACGTGGGCCATCGGCGTTGTCATCGCGCGTGCCGTACACCAGGAAATACCGCCCATAGGTCTATCATTTTGGCGCTGGATAATGGCAACGCTCATACTTTTACCATTTGTTTGGGGCAGCCTAAGAAAAGACACCCAATTGGTCATTAAAAATTTAAGATATTTCTGGGTGCAGGGAATATTTATGACGGGAGGTGGGATGTTTTTGTTTCTTGCGGTCAATTTCACCACGGCAATTAACGTCGCGCTCGTAAACGCAACACAACCGATACTGACCGTTCTTATCGCATGGATATTAATTCGTGATGGTATTAAAGGTATACAAATATTGGGAATAGTAGCCGCATTTTTAGGCATTACAGTTATGGTGACGAAAGCCGATCTCAGTGTGCTAATGAACTTAGATTTTAGAGCAGGAGATTTTATTACCGTTTTAGCGACAACATTTTATGCTTGTTATGCTATTAACATTAGAAATATGCCAGAGGAAATTGGAACTTTTCCAGCCCTTTTTGTCATATTACTAATGGGTTCGTTGACGTTGTTTCCTTTTTATATATTTGAGGCGGTTTTTATACGGCCAACGCTATTTTCTGGCAAGCTAGTGATTGTTGTCGTTGTACTAGCGTTGCTAGTTTCTATCCTTTCTATTGCCATGTGGAATACGGGTAATGCCGTGGTGGGACACAATAGAGCGGCTATATTCGTCAATTTGATGCCGGTTTATAGTGCTATCCTCGCGATATATTTCTTGGATGAGAGGCTATACTTATTTCATGTAGTTGGCGCTTTATTTGTCTGCGCGGGTATATTTATGGTGATTAGGAGGGATTGATCCGACAATCAACATTCAGGATAAACGTTTAAGATTGAAATTCCCGTTGTTAAATGGTGAAAATTAATTTGCGAACTGATATCCTTTGAAGCGCTCCCTTAGTGTTAATTTTTGTAATTTGCCAGTTGCCGTGTGAGGGAGTTCATCCACGAATTCTACGGCATTCGGTGTGCACCATTTGGCAACCTTACCCTCATAAATTGACAATATTTCTTCGCTACTTGCATTGTTGTCGTCTGCCTTTACGCAAACCAGTAAAGGTCGCTCTCCCCATTTTTCATGTGCAATACCGATTACGGCAGCTTCAGCTACTCCGGGATGTCCGACAGCTATATTTTCAAGTTCAATTGAGCTAATCCATTCACCTCCGGACTTGATAACATCTTTTGAACGGTCAACAACTTCCATGTATCCATGTGTATCGATGGTAGCGACATCCCCGGTACGAAACCAACCTTCGATATCGAACGATGAAGCAGAGATAGACTCATCTTCGAAATATTTTCTTGTGACCCAAGGCCCCCTAACACACAATTCACCAAAAGCTTCACCGTCTTGGGGTAGAGGGGTTCCATCATCATTAACGATCTTCATATCCACGCCATAAAGAACACGGCCCTGCTTTACTTTATACCGCATTAAATCAGTATCCTGGTCCTCTAATAGTGCATGTGTCATATGCCCTACAGTGCCAAGGGGGCTCATTTCTGTCATACCCCAGGCGTGGATGCAGGCAACGTCATAGTCATTTTCAAATGTTTCGATCATCGACTGTGGGAGCGCCGAGCCACCAACGATCGCGCGCTGTAAATGTGGCAGTATTTTACCCGACTCTTTTAAGTGTTGAAGTAGCATAAGCCATACCGTCGGTACACCACCCGTCATTGTGACTTTTTCTTCAATTAATAACTCTGCCAATGATTTGCCATCCAAAGCCCCACCTGGAAATACGAGCTTGGCTCCTGCCATGGTACTGGCATAGGGCATTCCCCAGGCGTTTACATGGAACATGGGTACTACGGGAAGGACAGTATCTCTTCCGGAGATTGCCAATCCGTCAGCAGAGCAACAGGCAAATGAATGGAGGACTGTGGAGCGGTGATTATAAAGAACACCTTTGGGATTACCTGTTGTACCCGAACTGTAGCAGAGAGATGAGGCCTGATATTCATCTATTTTGGGCCAATCATATGTATCATCAACGCTTTCCATTAGTTCTTCATAACAATGAAAATTGGAGAGACTTGTTTTTGGCATGTGCTTCTTGTCAGTCATAATGACGATAGCTTTCACACCTTTTAATTGATCTTCCAGTGATTCAAGGGTTTGCACAAAGGTTAAGTCGCAAAATAATACTTTGTCATTTGCGTGGTTTATTATGTAGGTGATTTGCTCAGGAAATAGGCGAGGATTAATGGTGTGGCAAACTGAACCCATACCAGAAACTGCGAAATATAATTCAAAGTGGCGGTAGCCGTTCCAGGCCAACGTACCGACCCGATCCCCTTCGCTCACACCTAAATTGGTCAATACATTGGCGAGTTGATGCACACGACGATACGCCTCGCTATAGGTATAGCGGTGTATTGGACCTTCCACCGTACGTGAGACGATTTCCGTATTCGTATGGAATTTGGCGGCATGTTCAATCAGTGAATTGATTGTAAGAGCCCTTTCCATCATCAGGCCATGCATGAAGGTTCTCCCTTTAAGTCCTTATCGAAGTTATCAGTATCTTGCCGTGTCAGCCCCCCTTGATGCAATAGGGTACGTTGCTACAGCATGCAGAAATTTGCATAATATTTGATATAGTAATTCTTAGAATTGGTATAGTGCAATGACCCTTGAATTGTATAACTTCCCAGCGTCTACGTGCAGTTTAAAGGTTCGAATTTGCTTGGCAGAGAAAGATTTAGATTGGGTAGATCATTCTATAAATCCTTCCGAGAACAAACACCTGACCCCAGAATATCTTAAGATAAATCCCAATGGCGTAGTGCCAACACTTGTTCATGACGGCTCCCCCATAATTGACTCATCTGTAATCGTGGAATACTTGGATGAGGTTTTTCCAGAGCCGAAACTTACACCACCTGACCCGCTGGGTCGTGCAAGAATGCGTGCTTGGCTCAGGTATCTTGAAGAAAAACCCACACCTGCCGTTCGATATCCGACATTTAATCGGATTTTACTTAAAAACTATCGGGGTTTATCTTCTGAGGAATTCAAAAACGAGGCGCAAATTCGCCCCCTGAAAACAGTCTTTTACCGAAAGATGGGCCAGGAAGGCTTTAATGAAGAAGATATCAATGAGGCTGTAGGCGATATTGAACAGACGTTAATGCGGATGGAAAAGGCCTTGTCGGAAGGTGGTCCATGGTTATTAGGGGATGTATATTCTCTTGCTGATATTTGTGTTGCACCCTTGATCGACCGAATGGAAGATTTGGGATATGAAGCTTTGTGGGAACATGGTTCTCCTAATGTGACTAGCTGGTTTAAGAGAATACGAGCTCGACCTGCCTATTTAAAAGCCTATTACTATGGCTCCCGTTATTCTGAAATTTTTCCAGATTTAGGTCTTGGGCGCTCGACCCCAGAAGAGGACCTCTAAATTTAGTGGGTTAATTATAAACCAATGTTCAACAAATTACCTTGGTATATGCAAGATAATGGTCATGCCGAATCTCGAATTAATCCCAATCAAGTATCCTGGGAAGTTTCCCTATTTTCCTTAAGGTTCCAACGAGGCCGTTAGGAAAAAACATCAAGGCAAGTAACATAATTATACCTGTTCCAAGAAGATTGATTTCGCTAGCACCGAATTGACTGACAAAAAATTCATTGAAAGCAATTAGTAGGATGGCTCCGACGACTGGTCCCGCAACCGTACCCTTTCCGCCTAATATACACATTAAGACCATATTGGCTGCGATCAGAATTATAAGGAATATATTCGGTCGCATATAGGTTAAATACTCTGCCCAAACTGCACCAGCAATACCGACAAAAAAAGCACTAATAGCAAAGGACAGTATTTTCAGAAATCGTGTGTTAATACCCGCGCATTCGGCTTTGACTTCGTCTTGAGAGATTGCGCGTAAACCTAACCCGATTTTGGAATGCCGGATAGCGTATGAAGTGATTAGTGTCAGAACGGCTATTAACATCATCGCGTAGTAAAATGGGATTTTGATAAACTGGGCTGGCAAATCCATCTGCGGTAAGCTGATACCATTTGAACCGCCAACATATTCCCAGTTATCAAATAAAATTTTGACCATCATCAGAAGGGCGATAGAGGAAATAATGAATGCAGGTCCTCTTACCCGTAATGTTACAAAGCCGACAAGAAAGCCCGCCAACATAGCTACAACCCCTGCGATCGGTGCGGTGATAAATGACGAAATTCCGTAGCGGGCCAGTATCATCCCGGAAAAATATCCTCCAATGCAGAAAAACAAATTATGGCCAAGAGATACGTAGCCGGTGTAGCCGCCCAAAATATTCCAGCTAGAAGCCATGGCGATATACATAAAGGTATAAAGTGTTAGGTGGAGTACGTAATTAAGTTGAAATCCAGCGACTTGGAATAATGGTAACATTGCTAAAATTCCAACAATCAAAAGCGTTAGAGATTTGCGGGATCCCTTCTTAGAGCGCTTATCAACCAAGGTTCGTTCATAGATTTTGCGTTCGGTTATAATCTCATCGGCTTTTCGTTTCTCTGACATTGGTATTACTCTATCTTTTCGCCAAATAGTCCCTGAGGACGAACTAATAATATAACGAAAAGAGACAGGAAGAATGTCATCGTCGACCAAGTTGGTCCAAATACGTCCCCTACAAATGCGGCAATCACGGCCAATAGTATTGATCCTACAACAGCGCCTAAGAGGCTACCCATTCCCCCTAGTACAATGAGTGACATTAGAATGGCAATCCATTCCCAGTGTTTGGCGGGAAAGAAACTAAATATAAAACTAATCAATGCTCCAGAAGCCCCAGCCAGTCCAATCCCAATCCCGAATGTAATAGTGGAGATATAGGCAACGTTGACCCCAAGAAGCTGCGCGGCATCGCGATTCTGGGTTGTCGCCCTGATGGCATATCCGATCCTGGAAAACCTCAAAAACAGCCATAATATCAGTATTAAGACAATACTTATGGTGCCAGCGTAGAATTGGCCTTTAGGTAAAAATAGTTCGCCTATTATGAAGGCTTCGGTCGAATAAGAAGGCGATGTGACCCGGTGCGTGTTAGAAAAAAGGAACCCAAGAAATCCGTCCACGGAAAGTGCTATTGCAAAGGTCAAAAGGACGGTCATCTCAATAAATTTTGGATTTCCTGCTTCTCGTTGAAACACCAATTTATATAGGGCGACGCCTATACAGAACATACTTACAAATGCTATCGGAAGTGATAAAATA
>ENA-UPTF01001794-UPTF01001794.1-marine-metagenome-genome-assembly--contig:-NODE-1794-length-13130-cov-3.322838_pt1 | contig 13130 bp, 10 predicted proteins | sample MGYA00238166_ERZ767019 | MGnify/ENA primary metagenome ERZ767019 (study PRJEB28930, sample SAMN06266391) | marine metagenome | isolation source: Sea water from 250 m depth | place: Atlantic Ocean...
AGCTTATATCAAAGCCGAAAGGTTTGAATCCGCCACCAACTTATTGACGTTACGGTTGTCTCGCAGAGCGTCGCATCGCGATGAGAATTGGTTGGCGGCCTCTATCAACCAGAGTAGTCGAATTTGATAAACATCGGGGTAATAACCAAGGTTTTAGCGTATCGTATACCTTCACTCGCTATAAAGTATCCTGCTGCAGCTAGGACACGGGACAATTTCTTTTCCAGATCTAGCCCGTTGTACCAGATGGGTCGGTAAAGAAACCCCACAGAAGCGACACATACCTCGCTCCATTTTCGCCGCCACCACTCCCCCTTTGTCTTTTCTGATTCGTTCATATATTTCAAGATCTTTTTGTTCAATATTGTGGGCTATGCTTTCGCGCTGTACCTCTAGCTTTTGTTGCGATAACTCTAATTCCTGTTTGTCCGCCACCAATTTAGTCTGAATCAGATCCCAGCCTTCACGTTCATCCTGCAAAGCTTGCTTGTCATGCCGTAGAACTTCCTGTATTTCCTCTAAATTAAGCATTGACCTTAACACTTCTTCTTGGATACCGTTAAACCCTGTTTTAAGATATTGAAGTTCTTTTGCTAAATCTTCTAGTTCCCTAGGACTGGTGACTGAACCGCCATACAGCTTAGATTCGACTTCTTCCAGTTTCGTGCGTATAGACTCCGCTTCGTGCTCTAAGGATTGATTATCTTGTTTTGCCGTTTTTAACCGCTCTTGTCCGGCATCCACTTTTTCTTTTTGTAATAAGACAGATGTTTCGTCACCGAAGGTTGCTTTAATCCCGTCTAAGGAATCACTGGCTTCCATCAGTAGAAGATCAATTTGTTCAAGTTCACGGATTAATTTAATAGTTGTCATAGCTACTACATCGAATGGGAGATGGTAGAATTCTATTTACGCTTGTTCTCAAGTGTCAAGATATGCCATCTACTTATGTACAATGGATTCCATTTCTTCAACCAGAATAAAATGCAGCAGGTTCAGTCAAATGATAGAATCTATGGGGCCACTCACGTGAGGAAAAGTTTTGCTACACATTTATAACACATTGTCTAACCGGGTCGAAGAATTTAAACCTCTCAACCCTGGTCACGTTAGTATGTACACCTGCGGCCCCACGGTCTATAGGTTTGCTCACATTGGCAATCTCAGATCGTACCTGATGGCGGACTGGATCCGGCGGGCGTTCCTCCAACAAGGATTGCAGGTCCAACACATAAAGAACATCACAGACGTAGGACATATGCGCCAAGAACAACTAGAACGTGGTGGTGACAAAATCATCCTTGCAGCTTTATCTGAAGGCAAGACTCCTCAGGAAATCGCCGAGTTTTATACAGAAGCTTTCCATGAAGATGAATCAAAACTCAATATAATGAAAGCTTCCCAATATCCAAAGGCAACGGAATTTGTGCCTCAAATGATCAATGTCATACAACAACTCGTAGACAGGGGATTCGCCTACGAAGCTGGGTCCAATATCTATTTTGACGTCAGTAAATATTCAAAATATGGTCAATTATCTGGTAATACCGGGATAGACCTTATGGATGGCGTGAGGATGGAAGTCGATCCTTTGAAAAAGGATCCGAGAGATTTTACTCTCTGGAAACATGCCGAACCTGGTCGACCAATGAAATGGAACAGTCCTTGGGGCGAAGGTTTCCCAGGCTGGCATATAGAATGTTCGGCAATGTCCTCACACTACCTGGGAGCAGGACAAGACCTGCATACCGGTGGTGTCGATAACATCTTCCCTCATCATGAAGATGAAATCGCTCAAAGTGAGGGAGCTTTTGGACACCAACACGTCAATTACTGGATACATGGCCAACATCTACTAGCCGACGGAGCCAAGATGGCTAAATCATCAGGCAATGTATTTTTAATCGACGATCTTGTTAGCCGTGGGTTCGATCCACTCTCATTCAGGTATCTATGCAGTACCGTTCGTTACAGACACCGACTGAATTTTACCTTCAACTCACTCAAAGCTAGCGAGAAAGCGCTCACGAATCTTCGCGACCGAGTCTGGAGTTGGCAAAACTCCGACACACCGGACAACCTACCACCAGAAACCGAAGAATGGCGACAGAAATTCTGGACTGCAGTTCAGAATGATCTCGACATTCCAACTGCAGTAGCAGTGATGTGGGAGATGGTCAAATCGGAACTACCATCTACAGCGAAGCTGAACTTAATAACTGACTTTGACCGAGTTCTTGGGTTGAGTTTAGATGGAATCCCACCTGAGTACGAAGTACCTGATTCGATTATACGAACCATAAATGATCGATCCGACCTTCGTGATGAAGACCAATATGACAAGTCTGATACTCTACGGTCTGAACTCTCAGCTGAAGGTTATCTCATCGAAGACAGCAACTTAAAAACCCGTGTAAGGCCGAAGACCTCTTTTGAAAAACTTCAAGATCGTTGGCCTACCGTCTCTTCATCTAGAGAAGTTGAATCTTTGCTAGAGCTTCCCGATAAATATGATTATAGCCTCATACTAAACGCTTATAACTACGTGTCCGATGTGGAACGTTGGGCCACTAGTGCGTTGAAATATACGGACTCTCATTCCGCAGAGATCATAATAGTAGACAACGGGTCTACTGATGGGACAGCGGAATGGCTGGAAGAATTCAAAGCAAAGCGAGAGAACGTTAAAGTAATCCACTGTGATCACGTTATAGGTGATGCCGCCGGCAAGAATATAGCTCTAAAACAGTGCCAAGGAACAAACATTCTATTATTTGATGCTTCCGTGGAATTAGTGGGAGATTTTCTTGCGACAGTAGGGAAGAACCTATCAGATGAATCTGTAGGCATATTTGGCCCTTATGGATTGAGTACCGACGACATGCAACATTTTCACGAAGAGGTAGAGCATGGGGATTCGGATGCAATGCAAGCGTATTGTATGACTTTCAGAAGAAACTCATTAAAAACCGTGGGGTTAATGCGTGAAGCTTTTAGATTCTACAGAAATCTTGATATAGATTTTAGCTTCCAATTCAAAGACAAGGGGTACAGGATACTAGCGGATAACAGCCTCCCTCTAACCCGTCATGAACATCGGCAATGGACGGAACTTGACGATAATCAACGCGATGAATTGAGCAGGAAAAACTTCGGCCGGTTCCTCAAACGCTGGGGAAATAGACCTGATCTGCTTATCACATCAGGGGCAAAAGGGTTCATAACGGGTTTCCACCATTAAGCGTTAAACTTACCAGGTGATAGCTGTATACTCCCCCAAGACTAAACGCATATAAGTGTCTACGCTCGGGTTCATACCGTACGAATATCTAAGACTTCTATTCTTCTAATTATGGACATATACATCAAACTTGCTGCCGGTGTCTCATGACTTCAAATTTGTTAGAGAGGTTGTTGAGAGGCGAACAAAGAGCCCTCTCTATAGCAATCACTATGGTAGAACGCATGCAACCCGGAGTTGCAGAGTTAATGAGCGAGGTTGATAGGCACACCGGGAACGCCTATACAATCGGGATCACCGGCCCTCCGGGTGCGGGAAAGAGTACAATCGTAACTGAACTAACCAAATTATTAAGAGACGCCGATAAGAAAGTTGGAATCATCGCTGTAGATCCAACGAGCCCATTTACAGGTGGTGCAATATTAGGCGACCGCATTCGAATGCAAAACCATTATATGGATCCAGAGGTATTCATTCGCAGCGTAGCTACTAGAGGACAATCAGGCGGCTTATCCAGAGTCGTTAAAACCTTAACCAGACTCCTGGATGCTTCCGGCAAAGACATCATAATATTGGAAACTGTTGGGGTTGGGCAGACTGAGGTTAGCATCATGCAAGCGGCAGATTCTGTTTTAGTAGCATTAGTACCTGAATCAGGAGATGCTATCCAGACTCTAAAAGCTGGCCTAATGGAGATCGCGGATTTATATTTAGTAAACAAATCTGACCGGTCCGGCGCAGCCCAGATGGCTTCAGCCATAACAAACACTATTCAAATGGCATCCCCAATACCACCATGGGCACCACCGGTAATCATGACACAAGCAAACACAGGGAAAGGATTGGACGAGGTTTGGGACAACATCAACAATCACCAGGAATATCTGAAACACAGTTCGGAACTAGGTACACGTAGATCTAATCGTAGGAAACATGAATATTTGGAAACAGTTGAGGAAGAAATGGGACGGCGTCTTAGAGTAGCGGTCGAAAGTGACAAGAGAATCTCTGGTATCGTAAAAGAAATTGAAACAGGTTCCCAAGACCCATACTCAGCAGCAATAGAACTAATCAATGCATCTCAAGGCATCTCTTATTTAGATATATAGACTAGGTGAGTGGGGTGTACTTTCAATTATCGGATAAACATAGACATGGCTCAATAACAGCCATGTTATGCAATCGTCTATGATTTATGATTATTTCAGGTACCCTCCAGTAGTACTTAGCAACTCATCTTCAAAGTCGGGCCTTCTAGCGAACGTAGCAAATAAGGGGTTAACCAACCCCAATATACTTTTAGATATTGGATTGGTTAAAAAGGTTTCGATGGTCCCGCTATGCCAATCAAAGGAACCTTCAGGAGAGTCTAAGATTTCTCGAACAAAACCACTCTTATAAGCTTGACGAGCCAACGAACTGATTTGCCCATCACTCAGGTATTCATACATCCTTCGAGCTGCATAACCCGTCTCTAGTTCGTGAGATAACAATTCTCTCCATCTTTGCTGATATTCATGCAAATAGCGTTTTGAAAAATCACTTTTGATTAACGCTTTCGATAGAACGTCAGCCGCTATTTCACTACTTACTAACGAATAATAAATTCCACCACCCGTAGTTGGCTTAACTTGTCCTGCAGAATCACCAACGACCAATATTCTGTCCGTTACAGTATCTTTCAATGGCCTTAGAGGTATTCCCCATTTTGATGGAGTTTTAGTAATCTTTTCTATAGTTCCAGCTAATTTCAATTTATCTAAGAAACGATTCATATAGAATTGAGATCTGGTCCGTGCCAGTATCCCAACCAAGGATCTGTCCGATGTCTGCGGGACAACCCATCCAAAAAAGCCAGGTGCAATCCTATCCCCCAGATAAACTTGAGTTGGCGCTACTATGTTAGTTTTAACCTCTGCTTGTACAGCAGTAACGTAATCAGAAACTCTCCCAAGACCTACTTTTTGAGTGAGATTTGAACTGAATCCAGCAGCTATGATCACAGCCTTGCTTTCGTAGGTGGCGTATGCAGTTTTAACCTCCACACCATATCCATGAGGTTTAAGGTCGACTACATTTTCTCCAAGGTGGTACCTGGCCCCTTCAGCCATAGCCTGCTCAGCGAAGGAATTGACGTACGATACTCTATCTACGATCTTCGCCTGTGGATACGCTACAGAGAACTCCAAGCGATCATTATCTGGGGTAATCAATTCAGCTAATTTGGGCGCGCTGTACACAAAAGATTCCGATACAGGAAACTTGTCAGCGCATTCGGTGCCTATAATACCCGTACAGAGTTTGTTGCCTATTTCTGTACGGCTGTCGAACACACTAACCTTAAACCCATGTCTCGCCAATGAAAGAGCAGCGTTGTTCCCAGCTGGTCCAGCACCCACCACCACTACATCATCCAAATTCACTTCACCTCTAGTGAGAAAGTATCCTTGAAGATGTGGCAATAACTCCCATCTACAAGGCGTCAAATTATACTACGTATAATACCTAATCTGCAGTAAATTGACTTCATTGAACTGTGTGGAATTAATTTGGGTCTCAAAAATAACTACTATAAAGGACTCTAAATCGCCAACATATTTGACTCGGCATTCTTCGAACCATACAATACGGAAATTCCGAATTCTGCTAAAACAAACACTCTTTAGTACTAATAATCTACCCAATTAGGAGGCTACAATGTCCTACGATCATATACTTGTTGATAAAGAAGACGGGGTCGCCATAATTACACTGAATCGCCCCGAGGTCCTTAACGCCATGAATCGAAAGTTAGGTTCTGAATTACACGAAGCAGTTCTGGAAATGAATGGTGACGATGAAATAGGATGCATAGTCCTAACAGGGTCTGGACAAAGAGCGTTTTCAGCAGGGGGTGACATACACGAACAACGGGAACGTGCTCAAAATCTAACTCAGGAAGAGCGAGATCAGCAAGACGCAGCGAGAGTCCATCATCAATACGATATATCTGCCTCACCCAAACCAATAATAGGTATGATGAATGGATTGGCATATGGCGGGGGGTCGGTGTTAGCATCCTCTCTCGATTTCCGCCTGGGCTGCGAACATGCTAGCTTTAGATTCCTCGCTGCTGCATACGGGCGAATTAATTCCACATGGACCCTCACAAATCAGGTTGGATGGCCGATGGCCAAAGAACTGTTATTTACAGGTCGAGTAATCGAAGCCGAGGAATCATATCGGATAGGCTTGTTAAATCACCTCGTACCCTGCGACCAATTGCGTTCTAAAACTATGGAGTTAGCCACAACTATAGCTGGGCATCGAAGAGAATCTGTAATAGGCATTAAAGACTTGTTGCTTCAGCATAAAGGCTGCAGCTTGGAACAAATGTGGGCTAATGAAAAAGATTTCACAACAAATAAAGTACGCGGGTTTGGGGTTGAAGAAGCTTTCCCAGAATTCTTATCTAGAAAAGGGCGCTAGCATTTTACGCATCCAGTGTCCCTTTTGTACTAGGAATTTGCCCTAAAGATTTGGGATCTATCTCTACAGCGTCCCTCATTGCTCGGCCTAATGCTTTACAAAGAGCTTCAGCCTTGTGATGAGGGCTAACACCAGCGAGAATCTCAGCATGCATATTGATACGGCCTTCTAATGCGAACGACTCTAGAAAATGACCTACGAGATCACCTGACAACGTCTCCACCATTAGCCCATCTAATCCTGTATTTACAACAGCGTAAGGTCTGCCACTACAATCCACAACGACCCTAGCTAGAGTCTCATCAAGAGGGGCCATTGAATGACCCATACGCCTTATACCCTTTACCTCTCCAATGGCCTGATTAAACGCTCTTCCAAGCATGATAGCGACGTCTTCCACTAAATGATGCCAGCCTACGTGTGTGTCTCCTACAGCATGTAACGTAATGTCGAATAAGCCGTGTCGGGCGATCTGGCTAACCATGTGGTCTAAAAATCCATTTCCGGTATCTACTTCGAAAATCCCTTGCCCATCAAGATTAACCGTTACAGTTATATCCGTTTCTCCTGTTTTTCTTTGTAATGAAGATGCTCGTGGCGTTGGAGATTCATTTGATACAACCAAATCATTTCTTCCTTCCATATGTCTTAACTCCCCACCAGATCCGATAGGGTCTCAATCACTCGATCAGTTTCTGCTGGGAATCCCACACTAATCCTCATATAATCCTTTAAAAGTGAGTTATTAAAATAACGAGGGAATATTCCTTGCCGACACATACCTTCAAATATCTCCTGTCCTCTTCCTTCCGGGAGTTTACACAGAATGAAGTTGGCTTGAGACTCCCATGGTCTAACTCCTGGTACATTCTCTAATAGACCCATCATCCTATCACGTTCAGCAACTATCGCATCTATTCGTCCGGTCAACGTAGGAAGGTCGTCTAGAGAGACGGTCAATGCTATTTCTGACGCTAGATTAACATTATACGGCGGTTTCATACTCATGATAGAACGAGCTATGTCTGGCGACATCACGCCCAATCCAACCCGAAGACCTGCCAATCCCGCCCACTTACTGAAAGTCCTCAATACAACCAAATTGGAGTACTCTTCTAAAAGCCGGAGAGCTGTCTCTCCACAAAATTCGTAATACGCCTCATCCACCACGACTATGATTCCGGTATCAAGAATACTCCTGATTTGGGATTCTGTAGCTATATTACCTGTCGGATTATTTGGAGAAGCTAGAAATGCTATCTTAGTTTTGGCTGTAATAGCTAGCTTCATTGCTTCCACATCGAGCTCGAAGTTTTCATCTCGGGATACAGTTATAGTTTCGCCACCGCAGACTTCAGCAGAGAAAGAATACATTCCGAAAGTAGGTACAGGAATTATGATATTCTCCCCCGGAGCCATAAAAATACGCAAAAGGAGATCAATCAATTCATCACTACCGTTGCCTACAACTATTCTATCCGCGTGAACACTCAAATAATCCGATAGCTTTTCCCTAATCTGCCTTTGGTTTTGGTCAGGATAGTGGTTGTATTGCTGGAAATTACCCAAGGCTTCCATTACTTTAGGCGAAGGTCCATATGGGTTTTCATTGCCATTCAATCTGATAACATCTTCCGGTGCTATGCCTGCTTGTTCAGCTAATACTTCCATTGGATCGACTCCCTGATAGGTAGTCAATTTACGTATGTGAGGGAGCAATAACTCTTTCACGTCTCTCATAGTAACTAGTCCTTAGTGATAAATGTTGTATATATTTTGCCTCAACAACAGCCCCCAATATCTACAACATTTTCATCTCTGTCCACTTAATTGATCTAATCGTATCTTTATCGCTCCCGAGTGACCGGTAAGTCCCTCAGCGTGTGCCATTTGCACTGCAGCTTCGCCCAGTGCACCGAAGTCGTTCTTATTTAACCCGACTACTGGCATAGTTCTTAAAAATTGGTGAACTCCTAATGCTGAGTTAAACCTGGCTGTACCTCCAGTGGGCATCACGTGGCTAGGGCCAGCAACATAATCGCCCATGACCTCAGGAGAAAATTCACCTAGAAATAGACCTCCTGCATTTTTAACCTTACCAGCCCATGTCCAAGGATCTTCCACCATCAAACACAGATGCTCTGGTGCTATCTTGTTGGCCAAATCCAAAGCATCCTCGAGATTATCCAACAAAACTACCTTTCCCCTGTTCAAAAGCGCATCTTGAGCCAACTCCTTGCGCGAAAGTTCCTTTAACTGGTCATCTAATGCTTCTTCGACATCACTAATCAGCCTGGATGAATTTGTAATTAAAATAGCGGTCGCCAAAGGATCGTGCTCAGCTTGTGCAATGAGATCTGCAGCGCAAAATGCAGCATTAGCGCTTTGATCAGCTAGTACTATGGTTTCCGTCGGGCCAAATATACCATCTATATCGACTTGTCCTCTAACCATTTGTTTGGCGTAAGAGACAAAGAAATTACCGGGCCCGCAGATTTTATCAACCTTGGGAACGGTAGCAGTCCCGTAAGCCATAGCGGCAATAGCCGGAACTCCACCAACCTGATAAACGACATCTACTCCTGCTATTTGAGCTGCTGCCAAAACCGCTGGGTTGATAGTAGAAGACCCGACCTTAGGAGTACACAAGACCACCTCTTTTACACCGGCAACTTTCGCAGGAATGGCGGTCATCAAAACGGTAGAAGGGTAGGATGCAGTACCTCCTGGGGCATAAAGACCCACCCGTTCCAACGGTCTTACTAGTTCCCCTAATCCCTTTTCGAGATCAACCCAACTTTTAGGCAAAGTAGATTGATGGAATTGAGTTACCCGTTCCGCAGCTAATAACAATGCTTGTTCAAGTTCCTTTGAAATTGATTCACGGGCTGAGTTGATCTCTGACTGACTAACTTCAAAATTTTCCGGCACATTCCCATCTAGAAGTGAGACGTAACGCCTGACTGCATCCTCACCTTCCCGTTGAATATCCTGAAGCATCACCATTACTGATTCTTCCGGAGTTATACCCTTCCCAAAGACTGATTCAGTTCTGCTCAAGACTGAGCTAGGTAACGCCCCCATATCCAACGGATCGGATCGATCCAACAACTTTTCAGCTTCTTGTATACCGGTGAATCGCTTAAGTTCCACTTAGATACTCCCTGACTTGACTTAAAGTCTCTACCACGACACGTTCTTTATATGATTCAATCATAGATCTAGGAACCACCTGATATATCTTCTCTAGACTTTCTGGCATATTCGTAAGAAATGAATCAACTACCATTTGCACACCTTCATCATCCCGATGCATCCGGTTCAGTGCACGCTTCAATCTATCCCAAGAAAAATCCCATCCCAAGAATTTCAGCACCCAATCACGCCATTCAGACAACAATTCGTCTTCCAAAAACTCAATCAGGACCGATTTATCTGAACCACTTATCAACATATCTGGGTCTAGCTCAAAAAAGTCTTCTTCTATGACTGAACGATCCATATCTAACTGGAGGGCTCGATCCCATATTTGTCCCTCTAATTGATTAGAGATACCTTGGCTACCTTCTTGAAAATGCGGCCTGAACATGGTAGTAATCCAAAGTTCGTCCGCAGCCAGATGGCATACATATCCCAAAATAAACGCCCTAGTTTCCGGAGTCTGAGATTTATGATCGGCCAATCTAGGATGCTGAGCAAACATTTCTTTCGTGCCGGTTCCAACTTGGTCAACGCTAAGGGGAGCAAAATGGGTTCTTTGACGGTCCCATTTCGCCATAGCTCTTATATCTGGGGCCGTAGAACCCAGCAAACAACTACCCATATGGTCATGTACGTATCCCAAATCCAACTGTTGGGAAACCTGATCCGCCAGATATATATGCATTGGCAAATTCGGCAAGTTCGCACGTCCTCAGATCAACAGGTTAAATTACCTTAATGAACCCTGAATATATCTAAAACAGGTTATCAAAAGCCTTGGAGTTCTCCTTGAACAAATAACTAACCTGAGAAGCCGCGATCTCTACTCCGCCGCAATCTCTCAAATGATCTACTGCATCCATTAAAGCTTCTTTCTTGATTAACAAACTAATGCTATACCAATCTTCTTCTGCAATATTATATACCCTTGAGACAGTTGGCCCCTTTAGTCCCGCTAATTTCGGACGAGATAGTATAGTCGCACTGACCACCTCTGGCGAAGAGCCTCTGATATTCGCAGTTAATCTAAAATAAGGTCCGGCTTGAAGATGGGATTCCATCAACTCCACTAAATGCCTAGCGAGATGTGTATTGGAGCTGCCCTTGGATAAAGCGCTTGGATTAGCGATTAAACAAGATTGGGACACTAATATTGTCCCACCTTCTAAGGTTTTAAGGCCATTTTCCTTTAGGGTAGTCCCCGTCGCAGTAAGGTCGGCAATTAGATCTGCGTAACCAGCCGCAGGTGCAGCTTCTAATGTCCCACTTGCAGGCACCAACGTAAAGTAGTTAATGCCTCGTTCAAATAGATGACTTCGCAACAACCGAGGATATTTTGTAGCTATACGTAACTGCTTTCCTTCTTGGTGAAAATCCAACGCGACATCTGCCAAATCATCTACAGACGTAACATCTAACCATGAATCCGGCACCGCAAGAACAAACTCACACCGCCCATATCCAAGATCTTCTAATAGAGCTACTACTAGAAATTCATTGTTACGGTATTCCAACAATCGGTCTAATCCTGTTATCCCTAATTCAGCGCTGCCTTCTTCTACTTTCTGAGTTATGTCCGCAGTCCGTTGAAATAAGACATCTATCCCAGGCAAGGCAGGAATATACCCAGTATACCGGCGAGCACTAGGCCGACGAACAGGAATTCCACAGTCTCGCATAAACCCAAGTGTCGGTTCATTAAGTTCACCGTCACTGGGTAATACTAGTTTCAATTTACCGTTGTTACCGTTTACCACAATCTTCCCAATTTCAAGTCCAATATTTGTTCAAATTATCCTGCATATCATCCCAGACATTTAAGCAAACTCTACACAGAAGCATACCGATTACGCATAACCTGTTTGATAAATAGTGGATTCATGCTCGGAGGCAATCCATACAACCTCTTTACTATTCCTATATTTAGCATAGTTAATCACTTCGTCTATCGACTTAACTTCTAGAAAAGCCTCGGCTGCCACACCTGTTTGGTAGAGTTCATTCACTTTACGGATAACATCTTCAAAGTATTTTTTATTGCCCGTCGCTACTAAAACCCTATCTCCCCAATCAACTTCGCTAATTACGGTATCGCATGGTGACAGTTGGACCAATGACTCTAATTGATACGCGAAACCCAACGCCGGCAAGTTATATTCACTCCCAAGTGCCTTGGCTAAATCATCATACCTTCCGCCGCCTCCTAGTGGCTCGGACAAACTAGGATGATTTACATCAAATATAATGCCGTTGTAGTAAGCTAGACCTCTGGCTAAACCAAAATCAAGTTCCAGATCATCCTCAGGAATTATTCTATTAGTGTTAGATGTCAATAATTCCACCAATTCGGTTAGCCGTTGGACTGGTGATAGATCAGCACCTACCCTACGCATGAAATCCTCAGTTCTTGTTATCGTGTCCTTCGCAGAGCCGCGAATAGAAATCAGTTCAGAAATCAATTCTATCCCCTGCCTGAAATGTGTTAACTGATCACCTCCTCTTATCTTTCTGAGTAATCTATCAACTATATTCGAGGGATCCCTTCTACCTAAATTTCCCCAATGCTCAGTGGCAATATCTCTCTTTTCAGATAATGTCGGATCATCTAATTCATAAGGTGAAGGAGATGTTACAGATTCCCCAGAGGTCCAACCTAAAAACCCGCTAAGAACCTGCCGAGCCTGTTCATCATCTAAATCAGCTATCGCGAGGCTCAAGCCACTACCGTTCGAATCAATTTCTATCAAATTCAACTGGCGGGCCCGGTCTTCTAATCTATCTGGTTCCCAATTTCCACCGGCTAAAAGAGGTATCTGAGAAACCAGAAAATCTCTTGCCCTTTCCGACAAATTTGCTACATCGAGAACGCTATTTAGAATCGCTAAATCACCTATGCGTATTGTGCAATCTCGGATATCTAGCTCCTGGAGTATTCTAGTTGCCAGGATGAGTAATTCAGCGTCAGCTAAGACTGTATCAGTGCCGATCAGTTCCGCGCCTATTTGGGTAAACTGGCCTCTGTTTTCACCAGCAGTCGAATTTCTTAAATTATGACGGAACACCGGCCCACCATAATGCCATCTGACAGGCAGGCTCTCTTCAGTAGCATGATCTAAATAATGACGCATAATCGGTGCGGTAAATTCAGGGCGAAGGCAAATCTGATTGCCCGACACATCAGTAAAATTATAGATTTGCGCCGCCATCTCCCCACCAGACT
>ENA-UPTF01001795-UPTF01001795.1-marine-metagenome-genome-assembly--contig:-NODE-1795-length-13122-cov-16.149406_pt1 | contig 13122 bp, 15 predicted proteins | sample MGYA00238166_ERZ767019 | MGnify/ENA primary metagenome ERZ767019 (study PRJEB28930, sample SAMN06266391) | marine metagenome | isolation source: Sea water from 250 m depth | place: Atlantic Ocean...
TTGGGAAATCTTTCAGTAAAATTTTCAAATACCTGAATTGCCTGTTCATGATTTTTTTTAATGACGGCGGTCATCCCCTGGTTATAAATTTTTTTAACTCCAGGATGGCGAATTAAAATAAACGGGTCTTCAGGAGGATCGAGGTCAGGATCGGAAAAATTATTTTCAGTGCTCTCAGTTGCTGCAGCTTTCTTTGGAGCATTCTCAGTCTCTGGTTCTGCAGCCAGAACAGCACGTGCCTCCGGATCAGGTAAATCTTCAGTGTCCTCCAGGTCATCATGGTTCACTTCTTCAGCTTCAGCAAAACCCGGCTCTTCTACAACAATTTCCTGCTTGCCTGAATCAAGATCATTGATTTCAACCATTTCCTGATCTGCGGAAGATATTTTCTGTGAACCTGCAACCGGTTTTTTCAGCAACGAGTAATTTTCAAGGGCAGGCAGAGAGACCTGAGATGAAACATTCATTGCAGTTGATGTTTTGTCTGCAGTCTGACTCTCTGCTCCCTGTGCATTGATACTGTCCGGATTTTCGGCACCCATGTCCGAACTTAAAGACTGCTCAACTGATCGCTCCAGCAGATTAAAATTCGTCTCCCACTGCTGCTGCAGCAATTGGAAATCCTCGCTTTGTTTTTTTTGCTGTTTTTCCAGTGATTTGACCTGCTGCTCCAACTGTTCAATTTTCGCAAGCAACTGACGATTTTCTTCAGAAAGTGCTTCCTGTTTAGCGGCTACAGTGGCTGGACTGTGAGCAGCCGGGGAAGTTTCTTCATCACTCTGGGGTTTAAGCTTTGGGAAAATACCGTCCAGCTGGGCACATCCGGAAATTAAAAACAGAAACAAACATATAAAAATCCTGTATCTAATCTCGGAGTTACGGAAGAAAAGTGAAATCATTCTTCTTTAGAGTTATGCTGCGCCAGCAAATTTCTTTCCCGTAAAGAGTCCAGAACCCTCTGCATTTCATCAGCCAGCTCCGGTTGACGGTTTAAACGGTAGGCCTCAATCAGGCGTTCTGCAACATTGGCGGTGCGGGGGAAGCCCGGATAATTTTTCAGCAGATACAAATAGCGGCCTATTGCAGAATGGTAAGATTGTTTATCGAAATAATAATTAGCTACATTCAGTTCGTGTTCGGCAAGGTCAGACATTGCTCTGCTGTGATATTCCTTTACTTGCTCCAGATACGGACTTTTGGGGAAAAGCAGATAGAAACGCTGGTATTCCTTTATCAGGGTGCGGTTCGGCTCCATGTTACGGTCATAATCACGTGACTTGAAAAAAATTCCGTAATGGTTCCGTTCATAATTGAGAGCAATCAGCCGGTTAAGGACATAAGGTGTGAGGTGACTGCGCTGATTTAACAGGAGAAACTGTCTGTAGCTGGTTTCAGATTCCTCCCATTTGCTCTGGATGAAATATATATCGCCCATTTTCAAATGAGCAAGAGTTGCCAGACGAGTACCGGCATGCTCATCAACAAGAATTTCAAAGTTCTTAAGTGCTTCATTGTAATATTCATCTTCAATGGATACCATGGCCTGGTGATACAGTTCCGTGGAGGGGAGCCGTATCTGATTGTTTGTCTTGTCGGAACAGCCTTGAATTAATCCGGAAAATAATAGAAATATGGAAATTTGAAGATGGCGGTTGCCCTGTTTGATAAAAATCAGGTTCTTCAACATCGTAACTACAAATTTAATGACTTTACTCATGATTTTCGTTTCCGATAACGAACCATTGTAATTTCGTTGCCTTTGTCATTCCAAAATACTTCATCCATAAAATTCATTATCATAACCAGGCCGCGCCCCTTAATACGCGGCAAATTTTCCGGATCTTCTGAATCAAACAGATTTGAGTGTGCAAATCCCTTCCCTTCATCACGTACCACATATTTTGCTGAATTGCGGTTGATGTCATAATGAACAATTACTTTGCGATTTTTATACGGATCTATCTCCCGTTTCTTTCCTGCTGTTTCGTAAAATAAATTTGGATTTTCAAGGCGAGTTTCGGAGTTTAATTCAAGATTTCCATGGAATATCGCATTTTCAAGCGCCTCCTTGAGCAGCATGTTCATGTAGAATAACTGGTCCTGCTCAAGGATGCCGTAAGTTGGCAAATCCTGTGTCATGAAAGCCACAATTCCGTTTACGCCTTCAAAATCATTGTCAATTTCCAATGTCCTTGTTTCCTGCACAGAATGGTCCATCTCAGAATTACTGAAATTGAATCCTTCATGCAGGGAAACTACTCTGTCAAGAGTACGCTGAAGATCAGCAGTTTGAATTGATTTAATCAGATAATCACAGGCACCCAGCTGAAGGGCGTTAATAGCGCCTTCTGAGTCATTCTGAGGACAAAGCATCACAAAGGGCCTGTTGCTGTTGGCGGACTTTACTTCCTTAAGAAGCTCCAGTCCTCCAAGCTTGGGTAAGGTCAGCGCGCAGAAAACTCCGTCTATATTCTGATTGCCAAAAATTTGCAGTGCTTGTTCACCATCACTAGCACAAAAAACTGTATGTCCTGAATTTTCAAGGAATTCCTTAAGACTTTCCATAAATTCTGGAGAATCATCAGCAATCAGCAAATTCATCTGTACTTTTTATCAGCCTGGTTGTCTTGTTGCTGTAAAATAATCACCCGCGGAAATCTCGAAGTCTTTCCAGTCCTGCCTTTAAATCATCCTTTAAATCCTCAACATCCTCAAGTCCGATGTGTATGCGTAACAGTGGGCCTTCAAAACGCCATGGAACAGCGGTACGAATTTTACGAACATTTTCAGGAATAAGCAGGCTTTCATATCCACCCCAGGAATAGCCCATGCCAAAAAGGCGCATACCGTCCAACATTGCTTCAATTGCCTTCTCCGTACATGGTTGAAGTTCAAAAGCAAATAAACCGCTGGCACCAAGAAAATCACGTTTCCAAATCTCGTGTCCCGGGGCTCCGGGCAGTGCAGGATACAGTACCTGCCGAACTTCCGGGCGTGTCTGAAGCCATCCAGCAATCAGCAGTGCATTAGCCTGGTGCTGGCGCAATCGAACAGCCATGCTACGAAAACCACGCTGGGCTAAATAGAGATCGTCCGGCCCTGCACACTGACCCATGTCTCCCGTGCAGTCCCGCAGTTCTGGCCAGGCTTCCTTTGTGGCAGTAACTGTACCAAGCATCACGTCTGAATAACCGACAATGTATTTTGTAGCTGCCTGAATCGAAACGTCCACACCATGCTCAAACGGTTTAAAAAACAGGGGTGACGCCCAAGTGTTGTCCATCAGTATTTTGGCGCCATGCACATGCGTAACTTTGGAGATTGCTGGAATATCCTGTACTTCAAAGGTGTGAGAACCAGGGGATTCCGTAAAGACAACACTTGTGTTTGGACGCAGAAGTGACCCAATATCTGCTCCAATCAGGGGATCATAATATGTTGTTTCTACGCCAAAGCGTTTCAGGATGGTATTGCAGAATCTTCGCGTGGGGGCATAAACACTGTCGGTCATAAGCAGGTGATCTCCTGCTTTCAGAAATGCCAGCAGAGCTCCGGTGACTGCACTCAATCCCGAGGGAAACGCCAGGCTGCGGTATCCTCCTTCCAATTCAGCAACAGCGTTTTCCAATGCCCATGAAGTTGGTGTGCCTCTGCGGCCATAGGTCATTTCCTGTTTTCCGGATTCTTCGGCGTGATCCTTCGATTTCAGTTGTTCGACTGTTTCCGCAAGCACTGTGGAAACGTGATATACTGGGGGATTAACCATACCACCGAAACGTTGTGGGTCACGTCCGGAAACCACAACTTTGGTGCCATCCCTGAGAACAGATGTATCAGGATTTTTGCTCATTTGAATTGATTGTGCAGGTGGTGTCAATTCCTCCGCGGGTGCTGTAGCGTGTTTTGATCAGCAATTCTTCAGGCTCCAGCAGCGGATTTAAATCATTGAATATCCTGGATGTTACATCTTCCTGATAAATGCCGACATTGCGGAAAGAGATGAAATAATATTTCAGAGATTTCAGCTCAACCAGTTTATTTTGAGGAATATAGTCAACCCAGACTATTCCTGTATCTGGAAGTCCCGAAAATGGACAAACTGCCGCAAATTCATTCATTTGATAGCTGATCCTTTGCCGGGGGCCGGAATAGTCTATTGTTTGTAAAAAATCCGGACGGATGGCACTTTCATCGTCAAAGGAAAAAACCCGACCTTCCGCGTAATCAATACTCGATCCGTCCATAAATTTTATCAAAAAAGGGTTGCGTTATGCTGAAGAATAAGGATAATGTGGATTTTTCCGGGAGTGCGGTTCAGTCTTGGACTATCTGCTTAAGTGTGGTGAATCAGGAGGAGACGCACATAAAAAACTTTTGATCAGAATTTTATGACTAAACTGGAACAAAAACAAGCTCTTGAAACCATTTTGTTTGTGGCAAACAAGACTCTGTCCCCCAAACAGCTTGCAGAAATGATTGGAGATTGTGATACAAAAGAGATTCGGGAACTGGTTGCGGAACTAAATATGTCCTATGAAAAAACCGGCAGGGTTTTCCGGATTGATTCGGTAGCAGATGGTCTGCAGATGCATACTCTTCCGGAACACAGAAAATGGGCACAGTCTCTTGAAACAGTTAAATCCATCAAACTTTCCCCGGCAGTTATGGAAACCCTGGCTATTATAGCTTACAAACAGCCCCTAACCCGGGCAGGGATCGAATTTATACGCGGAGTTGATTCATCACACACAATAAGACGCTTGATGCAGCAAAAACTTGTTCGAATTGTCGGTCGTGAAATGCTTCCCGGACGGCCCGGTCTTTATGGTACTACAAAACAATTTCTTGAAGTATTCGGACTTACCAATCTAAAACATCTGCCTGCTTTAAGCGAACTTGACATGAACAAACCAGCTGAGGAAAATCAGCTTGAACTTCCTTTGCAATCAGAGGAAGAATAGCTGCATGAACTCAAGTTTACGCATAAATGATCATCAGCTCTGTAAACACAGGCAGCTGAAATAGCTTCATTGTTAAAGATCAACTTCTTATTCATGCAGTAGAATTACAAATCCGCTTCAGACTTTTCCATCCGGAAACCATTTTCTTGTTGTGTACCATAAAACAAAATAATATAACGCTAAGGTGGCAAGAAAAATATATTCCACAGCAGGTATGGGAATCGTTTGAAGTTGACGCTCAATTTTATTTTTGTATTTATTGAACAATTCCGGATTATCAATTCTTGACTCAACCTCGTTCATCAATCTGAATTTGAAAAAGAACGGTTTGAGACGCAGCACATGCAGGGGTTCAATCACCTCATCGGGAACATTGGTGCGCTTGAGCTGCCACAAGCCCGGACCTGTAATCTGATAACTTTGCAGTGCAGGCCCAATGTAAGTGCCCAGTAAAACTGTAGGTATGATCACAAGCACGATGGCTAATGTTCCTCGACGAATATCACCCCAGGTAATTATCTTCATAAATACTCTTTCATGGTTTTTGTATATTCAGTCTTTAGCTTAATTTATCAAGCTTAACACAATGATCAATCCAGATATTTAAAGTTTTGACATTTCAAAAGATATTCAATGGGCAAACAGAGAAGACAAAAAGGTGAAACCAAAAAAGCACGCAGACAGCAAAATGTACGCATGCTTGTTTCAATTACAAGTGTGCTGATCTTATTAGTCGCTGGCTGGCTCTGGTATGAAAGCACGCAAGAAGATGCAGATTTGTCGGCCATCGGACAGGGTGAAAACGTGGTCGTACAAGTGCATGACCCTGGCTGAGGTTCCTGCAGAGCTCTGAAGCGTGTGGTCAACTCGCTCCAACCCGAATATGAGGGGAAAATAAGATTTCTGACTGCAAATTTAAATTCCAGTGAAGGGAAATGGTTTGCTGAATATCACAATGTCGGCAGGGTAACCCTGCTTTTCTTCAAGCCTGATGGAACCAAAATAAGCTCACTGAGCGGTGAGCAGGAGCCTGATTATTTACGACGTGTTTTTAACAGAGTATTTGAGCTCGAATAAGCAAAGCAGAGGAATACAGCACTTTCAAAGTTTGTAGTCATAGTCAATGATTAACGGCGCGTGATCAGAAAAGCGCTGCTCCCTGAAAATAGATTCTCCTATTGCTTTAGACGCAACATCAGGTGTGGCAACCTGGTAATCTATTCTCCACCCCACATTTTTTTCCCAGGACCTTCCACGGTTTGACCACCAGGTGTATTGTTCAGCATTTTGGTTCAATTTCCTGAACACATCTACAAAACCCAGTTCCCCGAATATTTTCGTCATCCACTCACGCTCAGCAGGCAAAAATCCTGAATTTTTCTGGTTGGATTTCCAGTTCTTAAGGTCAATTTCCTTGTGTGCAATATTCCAGTCCCCGCAGATGATAAACTCTCTCCCCGATTTTCGAGCCTTGCGCAGCCATTTTTCAAAATAGTCCATCGCTTTATACTTAAAGTTCTGCCTTTCTTCTCCACTTGTGCCGGAAGGAAGATAAAGCGAAACAACACTAAGTTTCCCGTAATCTGCCTGAATAAATCGCCCCTCACTGTCCATATCCGACCATCCGATGCCTTTTTGTATTCTGTCCGGACTTTTACGGAAATATATTCCAACACCTGAATAACCCCGTTTCTCAGCAAATTCAAAAGCGCTGTTTAAATTCCCAGGATTGAGCATTATTTCAGTTAATTGTTCATGCATGATTCTTATTTCCTGAAGGCAGATAACATCAGCCTGCTGAGTCTGCAGCCATTCATAAAAGCCTTTTGAATCGGCAGAGCGAATTCCGTTTAAATTGACTGTAATAATCCGCATAATTTTAATCAGTAATTATCACTATTTTTTGTTTCGGAGGAAAAATTTATGGATATTATATATTTTTGGTTTTCTGCGAACTTAGTATAACCTTTCAGAACAATCAGGGATTTGCTGATCTTTATTCCTGAATACATTAAAGACAATGCATTCATTTCATCCTGAATTTCACCTCCCTTTAAAAGATGCAGTGCAGATTCAGGTTTTCGCAGACCACTTGTCCAGCGTACCAAATCAATCAGGGGAGCAACCGCCCTCGCTGTTATTACTGGAAACCTTTGATTCCATTCATCCTGTTTTCCAAGAACCTCCCCCCTTCCGCAGATAACCCGGACATTGGAAAACTTTAAATCATCGACTATCTGTTGAACTACAGCAGCTTTTTTCTGACGTGAATCCACTAATGTAAGATGAAGGTCAGGCCGGATAATAGCCAAAATGATGCCGGGGAATCCTCCTCCTGTACCAAAATCACATACCTCCACACCTTGCGGAATTTCCTGGTAAACCGGCAGTGAGAGACAATGCAGGATTTGCTTCTCCCATAACAGATCAGTTTCTTTACGGGAAATTAAATTTATTTCTTGATTGTAATTAAGCAGTAAATCAGCCCATTCTTCCAGCAACTGCCATTGCAGGTCGGTAATTATTAGACCATTGTCAAAACAAATCTGACGGACTTCAGTGGGTTTCAGAGGGTTTTGATTTTCACTCATGACTGAGTGTGCAGGGAAGGAAGTGGCTATGACTATTCGGCATATCTGCTTGTATAAGCTGAGACCGAATTTCGAATCTTATTGCTGCTCTTCTGGGGTCTTGCTGGAAGGCTCCTCTTGATTATTGTCCTTCAATTTATCACCAAACAGCAAATGGCGAGTAGAGTATTTTCCATCAGGAATAATAAATTGCAAACCCAGACGCTTTTCAGGATTGAAAAGCAGCGGGCCCTGCAAATTTATAGTTACATCTTTCATTTCTTTGGCCATTGTAACCAGTACAAAGACTCTCAGCTCTTCAATGTTCTTCGCATCCAGTTTATTTAGATGTTCCTGCGTCAGTTCAAGTTCATAGTTTGAAACGGAGACATGCGGCTCTATCATCACAAAAGCAAGTCCGTTACTATCAACAGACTGAAGCCAGAGGAAAGGTGCTGCTGCATCATCTTCTCTGATAACAAATCTGCGATCTTCTGAAAACCCTACTAAGCCTGAAGGAAAGGTTATGATCTGATTTTCTTCCACTTCAATTTCACCGAAGCGGGAAGTTTGAATAAGCATTAAAGTTTATGATTTTTAGTGTTTTCCGAACAAGTGTTTGAGTCCGGCTATGGAAAGCGGAGACTCTTTGGCAGCACGCCTGTTTTCTTCCTGTATACTCAGGTATACCTCCTCTCTGTGGATCATGTAACTTCGGGGTGCGTCAATTCCAATTCGAACCTGCTTCCCCTTGACTTCCACCACAGTGATCTTTACATCGTCACCAATGGTTATGCTTTCTCCCGACTTCCTTGTCAGTATTAGCATTTTTACCTACTTTCCTGATGTGGTTCCTGTCTTTATGGCACTAACTTTTTCCTCCGAAATCACTTCAATTAACGGAGGAAATCTGACAGTGAGGGTTGAATCAAACGGGCCCCTGTATTAAGCGCAAGATTGTTATTTGCTTCCGCGACCTTGAGGTCAACAGTGGCTTCCGCGATGTCTAAATCCTGAATATCAGAAAGCTGACTCTCCTTTTCAAACTGCAGGTTTTCTAACTTGGACTGGACTGCATAGAGCTCACGAATTGTGTTTCCAACATCAGCCAGTTGCTTCAGTACTTGAGTTTGAGCTGAGTCAAGCTCGCCTAGACGTTGTGCAATCGCAATGCCATCATTTTCCAGCAGTGCTCTCTCCATTGTCGCAAGCAAAGAAAAGGTATCTACACCATTTTCAACGTCTCCAAGCAGCAATTCCTGCGCTGTAACATTAACTGGAATCGTGAGCCCATTTGATATCAATGCTTCCTTTTTATGTATTGATCCATTGTATGTCACTTCCGGATTTGGCTGAAAGATAAACTCCAATCCCTGAGGGAAAACAATTCCCAGTGCTTTCAGGTCAAACTCTGCTGATGCTTCCGAATTGAAATCAAACTGTTTGGGTAGAACATTACCCAAACGTCCCTCCTGATCCGAAAATTTCAGCAAAACCTGATCATTTGGCTTCCCATCCGGATTAAAAACATGTGTAACCGGACGCAGGATCTGCTCCTTACTCCAGGTTCTACCACCGTCATCAGAAATTTTTACCCTGGCCTGTCCCCAGACACCGCCGCTTGTAACCCTGATTCGATAATCATTATTGGAGTAACCTTCAAACTGGGCTCGAAACTGACTTACATCCAGGAAATCACCAGTGCCATTTTGTACAGCACCTTCAGTCAGGACTTTTGCAGGCTGGAATATTCCGTTCCTTTTCAAAGCTGGACTAAGACTTTTTATTCCAGAGAATAAATACAGCTTCCCTTCACGTGCGTTTCCAGTATCGAACAAACTTTTACGGGCAGCGGAAAACTCGCGTGCTACCATCTGCCTTGATTCTTCGTTTGAGTCGCTTCCTGCCTGTGAAAGTGCGAGTGTGCGAATTTTCCCCAGCATTTCATTTATGTGGGAAATCTCCTGCTCTGTGCGTTGAAGCCAGGCAACATTGTCCACAATGTTCTGCAGCAGCTGTTTCTGTGAGGAAATAGTTGTCACAATATCCTGGGATCTGGCCGCCCCAATTGGATCATCTGAAGTTTTATTCAAACGACGACCTGTAGCCATCTGCATTTGAATATCCTGAAGCTGGCCTGAGGATTTTTGAATATTGTCAACTACATGGTCACGCTTTGTAACCTCAGTCACTCGCATCTATTGAACCTGCTGATTGGGTTTAATGAATAGTTTCTTCATATTATAATATATAACTCAATTATCCGCTTAATCTACATATTGATTACGGTTTCCATCATTTCATCAACAGTATTAATGAAGCGTGCGGAGGCTTCATAAGCTTTCTGATACTGCATCATGTCCGTTAATTCTTCATCCATATTAACTGCACTGATGGAACTCCTGATTTCCTTGAACTGCCTTACCATGCTTTCCTGATGAGCCTGATCAGTTTTGTTTCTCTGGATCTTTAATCCCATTCCCGTAAGAACTCCATTATAATACTCATCAAAAGTCATGGTTTCATCTCTCATGGTTGGCCTTGTCTGCAGTTTGGCAATTTCCAGAGCAACCCTGTTATCACCCGGAATCAGGTCTTTGCCTGTAGAAATGTTATTTGGGTTCTCCCGTATCTGCTGACTTAGATGTAAGTCTTCGGCACCCTTGAGAGTGTCAAAAAAACTGTTTAAACCAAGAACCTGCGTAACTCCCGATTGATCTTCTCCGAAGATGAACTTGTAGTCATGACCGCTTTGCAAAAGCATCGATCCATCTGCCTCAATTGAGGCCTGCAGTAATCCCGGGTCGTTTACAGTCTGGTTCAAACGATTTACAATATCCGGCAGAGTATCAACGCCTGACTGGATTTCCAATTCATAGGTTTCAAGTATTTCATTGTGCGGATCAACTAAATGAAGCTGAAAGATACCGTCTTTCAGGAATGGCAGCGGTTGATTCAGTGCTTCAGAGTTAAGTCCGAAAGTACTTTTCATCATATCTTTTGCTGAATTGATTCCTGTACCTGTGGCGTGAAGCTTGTTTACCTGTGCCGCCAGATTGAAGGCCATTTCATCCAGATTGTGCTGGTATTCCACAATTGTTTCATCTCGCATTCTCAGCATTTCGCTCATTTCACCTTCACGAAAAGTCCTGGTTAGATCACGCCGGTTGTCGTTTACTGAAACACCATCAACTCTAAGCATTCCAAGCTCACCACCCTTCATATTACCTTCCAGGTGATAGTGGTTATTGCCTTCAGCCAGTGTCCAGTCTCTTCCGATTATAACTGTAATGCGTCCATTAGGATCCTCAAAGGAATTCACATCCACCAGTTCAGACAGTTCTTCAATTGCCTGATTGCGAGCATCACGCATATCGTTGGCAATTCGCTGCCCATCCTCGTATGTGTTAATCTGCCGATTCAGTTCTGCTACTTTCTTGCCCAGTTCATTAACTTTATTTATATTTGCAGACAGCCGACCATTAATTTCAGTGCGTAATCCCTGAAGCTGGGAGTGCATGCCGCGAAAACGGCGCGCCAAAACATCACTCTGGACTCTAACCTGTATTCTGGCCGATTCGGATTCAGGATTATTTGAAAGCTGACTCCAGGAATTCCAGAACTCATTTAGGGCATTGTGCAAGCCGTTGCCCTCTGTTTCACTGAAAATAATTTCAATTTTTTGCAGAAATTCTCCACGTGATCTGAACATTCCTGAACGTGGGTTTTCCTGGAGAATCTTGCGCTGCACGAATTTATCGTAAACGCGGGTGGTTGGCTGGGCATCTGCACCTCCTCCTACTCCAGTGGGATCTGGTGCTGAAGTTCCTGAATGTACCTGCTGACGGGAGAAGCCTTCAGTTTCCTGATTGGCAATGTTGTGACCAACAGTATGCATTGCGCGCTGATTGATGCTCAGGGCGCGTTGCCCCAGATTCAGGGAACTGTTGAGCGAAGGCATTGTGATGAGACAGAATTATTAGAGTTATTTGACAATTAAGTTGACCAATGAGTCAGACTTCAGCACGGGACATTGTTCCGGTTCTTTTTTGTATCTTTCCCGCTTCTGAATAAGTAGGAGGACCGTTCTGGAGCTGACTTATGAACTGAAGTGAAGATTCAACCGATTTCAGACGACCTGAAGACTGCATGGAATTTTCTTCAGCAATTTCGCGAATTTTTGCAATCAGCAGCTTAAGCCTATCAAAACACTGCTGCAGCGGTACACTGTATTCGTCGTCTGCCCGACCTATAATCACCCGTAAAGTCAGATCCCTGGAATCTGTGTCCCAGGATTTGGCATATTGTTCAACAAGCTGAATCCTCTCCTTCTCAAGTTGAGCTGTAGCACGCACGCAGCGTGACTTTTCACCCTGAAGTTTAAGCAGTTCGGATCCCCGTAAACTGCCAAATCCCTCTGACTCTTTTTGCAGCAGGGACAGCAAATGCTCATGCAGTTCAGCCTGCTGCTGCAAAATATTAAGCAACTCTCTCATAATTTAAAAATACAATTTGTTGACCTGCATAAAACTACTAGATTGCTGCTCACTACTGTTTCTGTCTCAGGAAATATCTTCCTGAAAAGCATCTTCAAGCATTTTTTTGGCAAGGCTTTCAGAATCGACCTTGTATTCACCGCTCTTGATTTTAGCTTTCAGCTCAGCAACCCTGTCTGCTCGTACTTCAGGCTCTGCATTTATTCGACTTTTTATTTTGTTCATCACAAAAGTCGAAGTCTTGACAGGAGGTTCACCTGAACCTGGTAACGTGCCTGACCTATCAGCGACTTTCTGATTGCCTTTATCTGCTCCCAAAACTCCAACATTATGAGAATCGCCCAAACACAGGAGTCCTTAGCAGGTAGTTTAGGTAATATTGTTAAGATGGGAAACATCGAACGAAAGGGGTTTCCAACTCCTGAGGCCTTGGCTGCCGCTGGCGAAGAATCGCTTCGAAATCTATCTTTAGGATATCGAGCAAAGTATGTCGCTAGGACGGCAGAAATCATAGCTTCCGGTAAACTTGCGCTCGATTCATTGCGGGAAGCTTCTTATCACGATGCCAAAACAATTTTGATGGAGTTACCTGGGGTAGGCGCCAAAGTGGCGGACTGTGTTCTGCTCTTCGCCTTGGAGAAACTAGAGGCGATACCTATAGACCGATGGGTGCGAAGAGCGTTTGAAGAATGGTACCTCGGAGGAGAGGCTTTATCCTATGACAAACTTCTGATTTGGGCCCATAGCACCTTCGGATCTGACGCCGGGTATGCTCAGCAGTACCTATTCATGGGTAGGCGCCAAATTAAAGACGGATCTATAAGTTGAAGTCACTGATCCCCCTACAGTCATTTCGACGCGTCCTTCGACTGTACATCAAGTAAATTTGCTAACACCGATTTTGTTGCTCCGAGGATAATTTGGCCGTCTATCCACACCATTGGGCGACGGATGAGGCGAGGTTCGTCTACCATGAGTTTGATTATTTCATCGTCTTGCAGTGAATCTAGGTTCAAGTTTAGTTTCTTCACCATGGGGCTTCTAACAGCGAAAGCAGCCCGAGCCGAAACCCCTGAGAGTAACGAACGCAGGCTC
>ENA-UPTF01001796-UPTF01001796.1-marine-metagenome-genome-assembly--contig:-NODE-1796-length-13121-cov-8.623965_pt1 | contig 13121 bp, 9 predicted proteins | sample MGYA00238166_ERZ767019 | MGnify/ENA primary metagenome ERZ767019 (study PRJEB28930, sample SAMN06266391) | marine metagenome | isolation source: Sea water from 250 m depth | place: Atlantic Ocean | study...
GCGATACATCGTTCCTAGATCTGTTAAAACAGTTTCCGTGGATATCCAGGGACAAAGTTTTGATGTCAGATATAAAACTAGAAATCTAAATAACGGCTCTCATTTCAAAATTGAATCTGATGATATCAAAGAAATTTCCGGTGCTCTTAGTATTTCGTTTAAGGAAACAGAGGAATTACTAAATCAAGAAGTGAGGAAAAAAATATGAAACCAGAGCAACTCACTAAACTACTAAATTGGTTTGATGACAAAAATAGTGTACTTGTGGCACTTTCAGGTGGTGTTGATAGCGCATTAGTTGCTTATTCTGCTTATGCGAAATTGGGCAAATTGGCAATAGCAGTAACTGCTGATTATAAGACACTTGCACAAGAAGAATTAGAATCTGCAAAAAAAATATCTTCAGAGATTGGAATAAAGCATATCATAATTGACTACAATGAGCTTGATAACGAAAGTTTTGTTAAAAATGATAATAATCGTTGTTTTTATTGCAGAAGCGAACTCTCAGAACATCTCCTAGAAATAGCAAAAGAATTTGAATCTGATATTATTGTAGATGGTACTAATATTGATGACTTGGGAGATTATCGTCCAGGGATATTAGCACTGCAGGAAAATGGAATCAGAAGCCCATTAGCAGAGGCTGGATTCTCCAAGAAAATGGTAAGAAAAATAGCTAAAAACGTTGGTCTGTCAGTTTATGATAAACCTTCTAACTCGTGCCTTGCATCACGTATTCCTTGGGGTCAAAGTGTTACTGCTGAAAGATTAGCCAGAATTGAGGTTGGTGAAAAAATTGTCAAACAACTGACAGGAGCTAAACAGGTACGTGTTAGAGATATGGATGGTATAGCAAAAATTGAGGTTGGTGTGGATGAATTATCTTTACTTGAAAACAATTTGGTATTACAAAAAATCAAGAATCAATTAAAACTCATAAGCTTTGATGATGTTACTATAGATCCAGAAGGTTACAGACCTGGAAAAATTAACGTGATAACTAATTGATTTATCTTGATAATGCTGCTTCAACTGCAGTACATCCAGAAGTAGTTAAGGAAATGATGCCGTATTTTGACACGCAATATGGTAATCCATCATCAATTCATCAATTTGGCAGGAAGGCAAAAAATGCAATAGAAAAAGCTCGGAAACAAGTAGCCACACTTATTGGTGCAGAACCAAACGAAATTCTGTTTACATCAGGGGGGACTGAATCAAATAATACTATTTTGGATGGTGTGTTAACATCAAATAGTGAACCTTATCCCGAACATATTATAACATCATCAATAGAGCATGAAGCAGTTTTACAACCATGTAAGGAATTTGAAAATGTAGGAATAAAGATCACATATCTTCCAGTTGATGAACATGGGATTGTAAACCCTGATGAGATTACAAATTCAATAAATTCACACACAGTTCTTGTTAGTATCATGTTTGCAAATAATGAAGTTGGTACAATACAACCAATTAAGGAAATATCAGAAATCTGTAAAAAATATCAAATACCATTACATACAGATGCCGTACAGGCAGTAGGTAAGATTCCAATAAACGTAAAAGATCTTGGTGTTGATGCATTATCAATTTCTTCACATAAGATTAATGGTCCTAAGGGCATTGGGGCATTATTTATAAAAAAAGGTTTGATGGTAACTCCTCAAATTTTAGGGGGCGGTCAGGAGAATGGAATGCGTTCCGGCACTGAAAATGTTGCTAGTATAGTTGGATTTGGAAAGGCATGTGAAATTGCAAAAGAAAGATTAAACAGAAACATTTCCCACTTTCAAACACTTCATTCTTCAATACTATCAAAAATAGTCAAAGAAATATCTCACGTAAAACTTAATGGCCATCCAGAAAAAAGAATTTTCAATAACGTTCATCTTACATTTATGGGAGTAAACGGTGAAGATTTAATCATAAAGTTGGATGAACATGGAATTGCTGCATCCACTGGTTCTGCGTGTTCAGTACATACACAGAAGGCATCACATGTATTGAAGGCAATGGGCTTTAACCACGAGCAGATAACTGGTTCCTTACGTCTGTCATTTGGATATATGAATACATTGGATGAAATCGACCAAACAGTAGAAGTTTTAAAAAAAGTTGTGGCTGAATTGAGAAGTGTTTCTCCCTATAAAACAAAATATAATTTTTGATTCTAAATTTTTGGATACAAGGGAAAAGAGAATCTATTTTTAGATATTATAATTGCTGATGTTATGGCTACCAATAGAATTATAATCACAATACTTCCAAATTCTGGAATTACGTACGTACCAATTATCTCAATAAACTTTTCACCTTCCTCAATCTGAATGTTTATAGTTCTGAAATCAGACGTAGTTTCTAGTTCAGTAATTTGAACTTCGATGAAACTATCACTTTGACTATCTTTGGAAACCAACACTATGAATATTTCATCACTGTCATCACCTGTTTTAGAATCAAAACTTTCTCTAGGAAGTTTTAAAACTAAATTGCCACCAGAATTTTCTGTTATTTCTATAAGAAGCGAATAACGATCCTGGTTCAATTCCACATTCTTAACATCAAATCCACTAGCTGTATATTCCAAATCAAATGTTCCTGAATTAGGAATATCAACTGGAAAGACTGACGAAGTTTCAGTAGTTACATTTTGGAAAAACTGAAAAGTGGTTGTGTTAAACAGGTCTTCAGTATAGTATACCTTAATTGTGTATTGACCGTCATGTGCCCACTTTTCTGCATTAGTATTGAAATCTTTTGCATATGTTCCATCTTCTGCAATTTTAATTTGTGCTATCTCTATGACTTGCTCCTCAAATAAAATTTGGATTGTAACATCCGGAACTTCGTCAAAAACCACCGGTACACTTCCAAAAACTACAAGAATGTCTCCTTTATTGTATACATCCTTGGTAAGCTCAACTGATAATGGATCTAAAGCCTCTGCAAAAATGGGAATTGTTCCTGCAATTACTACACTGATAGCCAAAATCAAAAAAGTACTAGTCTTCTTCACAGCAAAATTTAAGCTAGTTTGTATATGTCCTTTACTGATTTTCACTTTTTATATAAAAAAGATTAAAAGTTTCTAGTATCTTGGTACTAGACTTAGTTTTGTCTTTGCAGATACAATGATTATTGATACAATTGCAACTACAAGTATCATTACAGCTATTGTGCCAAATTCTGGAATTGCCCAACTTCCAACAATCTCAATTCTTTCAGTTTCAGCATTACATGGAATTATTAGCTTATTTCCTTCCTGGGTAAAGTCAAAAAATGACTCTCCATTTATCACAACGAAGAAAGTTCCATCCTCAAATGGCTTGATTATTTCCTCATCTAGAACAATTGTTAACACTCCATCATGAGTTCCATCGATTTCTATCAAAATAGAATCATCATCTGCATTGCCTCTAAAACTGGGAGAAGTGTCGCTACAAGTTATATCATATGCTATTTGTCCTTCAGGAAATTCATAAGCTGAGATTGTTTCAGCCACATCTGTTGTTGTAGTTGCTGCTGCAGTTTCAGGTACTATCGCCGTTTCCACTGTATCTTTAATCTCAATTGATATTGTTGTATCTACACCAAGATATGTGGCCGTAATTTCGTATGTACCGTTATTTATCCATGCATAACCAGATGTGTTGAATGTTCCCACAAAGTTACCGTCAGTATTGACTTCAGGTTGTGCTACACCCGCAATGTTACCATTTGGTGAAATTACTTTTAATGCTACTGCCAAATAATTTGGATCAATATTAGCAATTTGTCCCGTAACAGTAATTATTGATGAATGATCATAAACATCACTATCTGTCTCAATTGACAGATCATATACCGCAGCAAATGCTGAAGTGATACCGGTTCCAGCTACAACAAAAACAGCAAGCAACACATAGCAAATATGAAAATTCATCATTATGAGGAATACAAAATACTATTTATGTTATTTTATAAACAAAAAAAGATTAAAAGTTTCTAGTATCTTGGTACTAGACTTAGTTTTGTCTTTGCAGATACAATGATTATTGATACAATTGCAACTACAAGTATCATTACAGCTATTGTGCCAAATTCTGGAATTACATGTCCATCAATTACTTCAACTTCAGCAGATGCTTGATACTTTGAAGGTGCTGCTTGGTACGCTGAAATGGTATACATTCCATCTTGGCTCCATAATGCACCACCAGTTGTGATTGTAGTCATAAAGCTACCACCTGAAGGTGTTATCTGAGCTGTCGTAACTAAATTACCATTTGGTGCAAAGACACGAAGAGTAATAGCGTCACTACGGTCAGTGGTACCACTTACATCAATTGTAGTAGAACCTTCTACGCCACCAGCAGTTAGTGATAATCCACCAGCAGCAGGTTGTACTACATCAGTAGCAGGTGAACTACCCATTGAACTAGCGGCTATAGTAGTGGCAGTTGCAGAAGTTGCTGAAGGACTGATTTCTACTGTTACTGAATACTTTGAAACACTTCCTTGACTTGCTGAAACTGTGTAAGTACCGTCCATACCTTGCAAACCAACTGTTGCAGAGTAGCTACCACCAGAAGGTGATGCTTGTGCAATTGCAACCAAGTTGCCATTGTCTGATTTTACCAGAATACTAACATCGTCGCTACGATCGGTATCACCCCAAATACTAACGCTGCCAGCGCCAAAATCGGCATCAACATTTACTGAAATGCCCTGTGCTGCATAGGCATTTTGACCCAATGCAGAAACTGACAGAATTGTTACTGCGAGAAATACCATCGAAATCGATGTCATCGTACGTCTACGAGAATTCATTATTCTAGGCTTAGATTGAGTCCTATTTATGTTTCTTTATTGTTGATTTTGATTATTCCAAGCCACAAAATAACAGGAAGATACTCCCAATTAACCTGATCTCATTTCATTTCAAATATTTACCCAAAAACATCTTTTTCCAATGAAAAAGGTTTAGCTAAATTCAGAAAATTGAAATTTTTTAAAAAAAATCAGAGTAAATATATATTAACCTTTAGCCGGTTTTTTCTGTTTGTGTTGCTTCTTTTTACCCTCAATTAGTATTATGTTCGGAGGTATTTCTTGTGGCAATTAAAAAAAAACCTATAGTAGCAGCAGATCATATTTACGTTCCTAAACATGAGATATTAGAAGTGGCAGAAGCTAAAAATGTACTGGAAAAATTCCATTGTAAACCAACTGAGCTACCACTAATTTTTGTAACTGATCCTGCTATTATCGGACTTGGAGTAAAACCAGGTGATATGATAAAAATCACCAGAAAAAGTGCAACTGCGGGAGAGAGCCTTTACTATAGGTATGTGGTTGAGACATGAATATTTCATCAAATAAATATTGGACTGTAATTCAGGATATGCTCGTTAGGGAGGGTGTTTCAAAACAGCACCTTAATTCCTTTGATGAATTTTTAGAAAATGGTTTACAGGAAATTATTAACGAGGTTGCTGAAATAGATATAGAAAATGCAGAGTATCCTTATAAAATTAAACTAGGCAAAATAAAACTTCAACGACCAAGGATGACAGAACTTGATGGTTCTATCACAAACATTACTCCAGCGGAGGCGCGTCTACGTAACGTTTCATACGTTGCACCTTTCATGTTGGAAGCTAGTGTTGTTGAAGATGGAAAGATTCTAGAAACTAAATTTATCCACATAGGCGATATTCCAGTCATGGCAAAGTCAGCAGCCTGTATTTTAGTTAGAATGGCAGAACCAAAACTAATTGATCATGGTGAGGATCCAAATGACCCAGGAGGATATTTTATAATTAATGGTTCTGAACGAGTTATAGTCGGTCTGGAAGATTTGTCATACAACAAAATTATTGTTGACGCCGAAAAAGTTGGTGGTAAAAAAGTGCTAAAAGCTAAAGTTTACTCTTCAATTGTTGGTTATCGCGCAAAATTGGAATTAGTATTAAAAGAAGATGGTCTTATTGTTGCAAAAATACCAGGCTCACCTGTAGATATACCTATAGTTACTTTGATACGTGCTCTTGGATACGAATCTGATAAAGAAATTGCTGATGCAGTATCCCATGTGGATGAGATACAAAATGCACTTGCAGGTTCTTTTGATAAAGCAGATGTTTCAACATCAAAGGATGCTATTGTGTACATAAGTAAAAGAATAGCACCTGGAATGTTAGAAGAGTTTCAAATTAAACGTGCAGAGACGTTATTGGATTGGGGCTTACTTCCACACTTGGGTAAACATCCTGAAAATAGAAAAGAAAAAGCACAGTTTCTGGGCGAAGCTGCTTGTAAATTATTAGAATTAAAACTTGGTTGGATTAAACCTGACGATAAAGATCATTATGGCAATAAAGTGGTCAAATTTGCAGGGCAGATGTTAGCTGATTTATTTAGAACTGCATTTAGAAATTTAGTTCGAGATATGAAGTACCAGCTAGAACGCTCTGGTCAAAAAAGAGGAATAAATGCTGTTGCTGCTGCTATTCGTCCTGGAATAATAACTGATAAACTAAACAATGCAATTGCTACTGGAAATTGGGGGCGTGGCAGAGTAGGAGTTACACAATTACTTGACAGAACAAATTATTTGTCTACTTTAAGTCATTTACGACGAGTACAGTCGCCCTTGAGTAGAACACAACCAAACTTTGAGGCTAGAGATCTCCACTCCACTCATTTTGGAAGAATTTGTCCTAGTGAAACACCTGAAGGCTCTAATTGTGGCCTAGTGAAAAATTTAGCTCTATCTGCTATAATCTCTGTTAGTGTACCTTCTCAGGTAATTGTTGAAAAATTGTATGAATTGGGAACACAGCACTTCACAGACGTATCTGATGATATTAAAAGAGATGGGACTAGGGTTTTTGTAGATGGAAAATTACTTGGTTATTTCAAAGATGGCAATAAATTAGCTGAAACTTTACGTAGATTACGTAGAACATCTTTAGGAATTCATCCACATGTTGGTATTTCCTTTCATGCAACGGAGCAAGAAGGATCTACAAAAAGAATTTACATTAACTGTAATGCTGGACGTGTTTTGCGCCCATTAATTATAATAAAAGACGGCAAATCACTACTCACAAAGGATATTCTTGATAAAATATCAAACAAGCTCATTTCTTGGCAGGATCTAATTCGTATGGGTGTAATTGAACTTGTGGATGCAAATGAGGAAGAAAATTGCTTTATTGCAATGGGTGAAAAAAATGTAAAAAATTCTACTCACCTTGAAATTTTCTCTTCAGCAATACTAGGTGCTGGCGCTTCTATAATTCCGTATCCTGAACACAACCAATCACCAAGAAATACATATGAATCTGCAATGGCAAAACAAAGTCTTGGTTTTTCAACACCAATGATGAATACCAGTACTTATGTTAGACAACACTTCATGTTATACCCACAAACACCTATTGTAACAACAAAAGCAATGAATCTTCTAGGTTTGGAGAAAAGACCAGCTGGACAGAACTGTGTAGTTGCCGTATTACCATTTGATGGATATAATATTGAAGATGCTATTGTTTTGAGTCAAGCTTCAGTAGATAGGGGATTAGGTCGTACATTCTTTTACAGAATATATGAATCTGAAGCAAAACAATATCCTGGAGGAATGCGTGATAACTTTACAATCCCAAATTCCGAGGATAACATTCGTGGGTACAAAGGTGAAAAATCATACCGTTTGTTGGAAGATGATGGAATTATTTCCACAGAATCATCTGTTACCGGAGGAGACATCCTCATAGGTAAAACCAGCCCACCTAGGTTTATGGAAGAATATCGTGAATTTGAACAAAGTGGACCATACAGACGAGATACATCAATTGGAGTTAGACCTTCTGAAACAGGTATTGTAGATACTGTTGTCATGACACAAGCAACTGAAGGTGGAAAAATGTACAAAATTAGAGTAAGAGATATGCGTATTCCCGAGATTGGGGATAAATTTGCCTCGCGACATGGTCAAAAGGGTGTATTGGGTATATTGGCGAAAAATGAAGATCTGCCTTACACTGCTGAGGGTATTTCTCCTGACGTTCTCATTAACCCTCATGCATTCCCATCAAGAATGACAGTTGGAATGATGATGGAATCTATCACTGGTAAAGCAGCTGCATTACGTGGGAAAAAATTTGATGCTTCTGCTTTTGTGGGTGAAAAAATGGATGAAGTTAGGAAAATAATGGACGAAACAGGATTCAAATATTCTGGCAAGGAAATTATGTATGACGGAAGAACTGGAAAACCATTCCCTGTCGAAGTATTCATCGGCGTTGTTTACTATCAAAAATTACATCATATGGTTGCAGATAAGATACATGCGCGTGCACGTGGGCAAGTTCAAATGCTTACTAAGCAGCCAACTGAAGGTAGAGCACGTGGCGGTGGTTTAAGATTTGGAGAAATGGAAAGAGATTGTATTATTGCATATGGCGCTTCTATGATTCTTAAAGATAGATTACTTGACGAGTCTGATAAATCTGATGTTTTCATATGTGAGCGATGTGGACTTATTGCATATCATGATGTAAAACAAAGAAAATATTATTGCAGAGTTTGTGGTGATAAGTCAAAAGTAAGTTCTGTATCTTTAGCATATGCATTTAAGTTACTTTTACAAGAGATGCAAAGTCTAAACATTGCACCACGCTTACTGATAAAGGAGACACTGTAATGTCTATTGAAACGGTAAAAGCTATTCAAGGGATTAAATTCTCTGTTTGGTCTCCAAACGAAATTCGAAAGTATTCTGTCGCTGAAATTACTGCACCTGAAACTTATGATGAGGACGGAATGGCAGTGCAGGGAGGATTAATGGATGGACGTCTTGGAACCTTAGAGCCAGGACAAAAATGTCTAACTTGTGGTAATACTTCTGCTAGATGTCCTGGGCACTTTGGGCATATTGAGCTTGCAGAACCTGTGTTACATATTGCATTTATAGATAATATACACAAGCTGTTATTATCCACATGTAGGTCTTGTTCTAGAATAAGAATTTCTGATGAGGATTTAAAAAAATTTTTAGAAATTAAATCACGCAAGGCTTCATACACCATTATATCCCAAAAGCGTATTCCAGATGAAATATTAGATAAAGCAAAAAAAGCAAAAGAATGTCCGCATTGTGGTAAGTTACAATACGAACTGATTTTTACAAAACCTACAATCTTTATTGAAAAAACTGAACTTGGCGAAAGTAGATTATTGCCTATTACAATAAGAGAACGATTTTCACAAATTTCTGATAGTGATCTAGATTTACTAGGTTATGACCATACAACTGCTAGACCAGAATGGTTTATTTTACAAGCGTTACCAGTACCTCCTGTAACTGTAAGACCGTCAATCATACTTGAAACCGGTATTAGATCTGAGGACGATCTTACTCATAAAATGGTTGATATTATAAGAGTAAATCAGCGACTTAAAGAAAGTAAGGAAGCAGGAACACCTCCACTAATTGTACAAGATCTTGTTGATCTACTTCAATATCATACTACAACCTACTTTGATAATGAAGTTTCAGGAATTCCACAGGCCCACCATCGTTCTGGTAGACCTCTGAAGACATTAACTCAAAGATTAAAAGGAAAAGAAGGTCGTTTTAGGGGATCACTTTCTGGAAAACGGGTAGATTTTTCAAGCCGAACTGTAATCTCCCCAGATCCAAACTTAGACCTAGCAGAAGTTGGAGTACCAGAATCTATTGCAAAAAAACTTACAATACCTGAAATTGTTACTGATTGGAATATTGAAAAACTAAAAAAATTAGTCATTAACGGTCCAGATAAATTTCCAGGAGTAAATTATATTTTAAGACCTGATGGAGTGAAAATCAGATTAGATTTTGTTGAGGATCGTTCTATTATTGCGGATTCGCTTGAGGCAGGATATTTGGTCGAAAGACATCTCTTAGATGGTGACATTGTATTATTCAACAGACAACCATCTCTACACCAAATGTCTATAATGGGGCATCATGTTCGTGTCCTGCCTGGAAAAACTTTTCGATTACATCCATCTGTCTGCCCACCTTACAATGCTGACTTTGACGGTGATGAAATGAATCTACATGTACCACAAAGTGAAGAAGCTAGAGCTGAAGCACTGTTACTCATGCGAGTGCAGGAACAATTGATCTCACCTAGATTTGGCGGTCCAATAATTGGTGGTTTACGTGATTTTATTACAGGAGCTTATCTTCTTACCAAAGATGATACTATACTAAGTACACAAGAATTTTGTAATTTTGCAATGCTTGGAGATTATCAAGGAAAAATACCAGAACCAAAAATTAAAAATAAAGATGGCTCATTTTTTACTGGCAAACAACTATTTTCTATATTTTTACCATCCGATTTTAATTTTGTAATGACGTCAAAATGGTCTAAGGGAACAAAAGGTACAGAAAAAGACATTGTTATTAAAAATGGTGAATTAGTTAGTGGTGTAATAGACAAATCATCCATCGGAGCAGAAGAACCAGAAAGTGTTTTACACAGAATTGCAAAGGACTACGGCAATGAACAAGCAAAGAAATTTCTGAACTCTATACTTATAATTATAAAACAATTTATCACGGATTATGGATTCAGTTATGGTTACTCTGACTTGGAACTTTCAGAGAAAGACAGAGAAGCAATTCTTACTGACATAAATGAAACTTATAACAAGGTTTACGATCTCACAAGTCAGCTAAATAAAAAAACACTTTCACCAATGAGGGGAATGACCAGAGAGGAAACTGCTGAAGCTTTAATTACTTACGAACTTGGTAAAGCAAGAGATAGGGCTGGTATTACAGCAAATTCTAATCTTTCCGATGATAATGCAGGTAAAATTATGGCAACTACTGGTGCCAGAGGGTCTGCCTTGAATGTAGGTCAAATGGCGGGTGCTTTGGGTCAGCAATCAAGACGAGGAAAAAGATTACACACAGGTTACTCTAATCGTACTCTTTCACATTTCAAAGAATATGACGACAACCCTGATTCTCATGGATTTGTAAAATCTAATTTTCGTGATGGGCTTTCAACCTTAGAATTTTTCTTTCATGCTATGGGTGGAAGGGAAGGACTCGTAGATACTGCTGTAAGAACGCAACAAAGTGGGTATATGCAACGACGACTAATTAATGCACTTGAACATATTAGATTAGAATATGATGGAACTGTAAGAGATCCACACGGACATATTATGCAATTTTTGTATGGTGAGGATGGTATAGATGTAGCAAAAAGTGATCATGGGGAAGCATTTAACGTTAACAGATTAGTTGAATCCCAATCAATTATAGATTCTGGTAAAAAAGCAACAAAAGAGGAAATAATCAAATTAACTAAAAAATATACCAAGACATTCAATCCAAGACTAACTTCTGCTGTTGACGATGCATTGCAGACTTCTCAGTTAAGCAAAGTAGGAATAGAAACTGTTTGTAAAAAGGGACTTGAACTATATGATAAATCAAGAGTTGAGCCTGGACAAGCTGTTGGTATTGTTACTGCACAATCTATTGGCGAGCCTGGTACTCAAATGACACTTCGAACTTTTCATACTGCCGGTATTGCCGAGAAAAATGTAACTCTTGGTCTACCAAGAATTATTGAATTAGTTGATGCACGTAAAAAACCTGCAACTCCAGCAATGGACATTTACCTTGACAAAAAAATAAAATCTTCTAGAGAAAGTGCAATTGGTGTAGCTCGTAATATCTTAGAAACAACAATCCGTGATTTAGTTATAGATACAGAAACTGATCATTCTACTGAAATAATACTTGAACTTGATAGTGAACGGCTAAAAAGCAGAAATTGTACTATGGACGATGTAATAGGTGTTTTAGAGTCAAACAAAAAATTCACACAAAAAGCTGTTAAAGATAATATTATTCTAACACTGGTTGAAGAATCTGATTCTATAACTGTTAACACTTTACTAAATAAAGTACTAAAAACTCTAGTAAAAGGTGTGGCAGAGATAGAACGTGTTACACTAAAAGAAGAAAATGGAGAATGGATAATTCAAACAACTGGTTCAAATCTGGCCAAAGTGCTTGAAGTTGAGGGAATTGACAAGTTTAATGTTAGAACAAATAATATATTTGAAATCGCTACATCATTGGGAATAGAGGCAGCAAGAAATTCACTGATTAATGAGCTTAAAGCCACCCTTGAAAACCAAGGACTAGAAGTTGATGTACGTTATCTTATGCTTGTAGCAGATCTAATGTGTCACAAGGGCTATTTACAACAAATTGGGCGTCATGGAATAGCAGGAACAAAAGATAGTGTTCTTGCCCGTGCTGCTTTTGAGATAACAGTACCTACGATTGCACGTGCTGCGAGAGTTGGTGAGGTTGAAGAATTAAAGGGAATTACTGAAAATGTGATTGTTGGAAGTCAAATACCCATAGGAAGCGGCACTGTAGACATCTACATGAATTCTGCTAGTAAAAAATAACTTTTTTAAATTATGAAACTTTTTTACATTTTTCAATAAATCTATAAAGGACACCAAAAGAGTTTAGCAATACAAGCAATGACAACAACAAAACTTTTGGAAAAAGCACTTATAGACGCAATTAAAGAAAAAAAACGCATTATTGGAGTAAAACAGATTATCGCCTCAATCAAAAATTGTAAATTGATTGTAATTTCCGAGTCTGTCCCTACAAATAAAGCAGAAAAAATCGAGGAAAATGCAAAGAAGGAAAACGTACCTACGATCCACTTTGAAGGTTCGTCTGTATCTTTAGGAAAACTCTGTGGATTACAATTTAGAGTTTCAGCAATTTCCTTTAATTCGTTAACAAACGCAAACGCACAGGCAATTTTAAATGAGTTTGAATCAAAATGATGTCATACAATAAAAAATTCTATGAAAGTTTAAATGAGAAAGCAGAAAAGCGATCCTACTAAGAAGCGTTATGACTCAATCTATAAAATTAACAACAGATGAAATGCGTTTAATGTCACTTTTTCAGTCAAGAACAAAAGTAACTGCTCGTGATTGTTTGGATGATCAGAGATATGACAGAATAATCTTTGTGGTTAATGAAGGAGATATGGGTCTTGCCATAGGCAAAAACGGTTCTA
>ENA-UPTF01001799-UPTF01001799.1-marine-metagenome-genome-assembly--contig:-NODE-1799-length-13106-cov-4.389285_pt1 | contig 13106 bp, 4 predicted proteins | sample MGYA00238166_ERZ767019 | MGnify/ENA primary metagenome ERZ767019 (study PRJEB28930, sample SAMN06266391) | marine metagenome | isolation source: Sea water from 250 m depth | place: Atlantic Ocean | study...
ATTCCATTATCCTGGACTCAACTGTTTCTTCCGATCCCAACTATAACGGGCTTGATGTTCCTGATTTAAGCGCTACGAATATGGCAAGAGATGTTTATGGCCCAACAGTTGAGCTTTTCTCCTCTCCTGAATTAATCGTTGCAGGCAATCCTTTCACTGTACAGTTTTCTATCACAGATAATAATGCTGTTGAAAAGGCTCTCGCGTACTTTGCATTAGGAGGAAATACAAAATTTGATGAGCTCATTATGGCCCAATTCGAAGATGAAGAATACCAAGTTACAATTCCATCTATAGCTATAACCTACAGGGGAATCAGTTATTATGTCCTGGCTAGTGACACTTTAGGAAACGAATCAAAATCTGATATTTTCTCGGTGAATGTAAAATTTTCTGAGGGAGATCTTTCTTCGGATATTGAAGGTAGCGTTCTTGAGGACAGCTTGCCGAGAAACAAATGGAGAATGATATCGATACCCGCAGATCTTGATGATGGGAATGTGGAAAATGTACTTGAGGCAGTTCTAGGAGAAAAAAAGACTGATACCTGGGTTATAAAACGTTGGGATGGTTCGCTATTTTCTGAACCTGAGAGTTTTGTGGAAGGAATGGGTTACTGGTTCATTCACGATGTAAATGCACCCACGTCATTTAAACTTGGTGCTGGCACTTCACCTGATCAGTCCGGCTTCACATATGAATTTGATCCCGGTTGGAACATGATTGGTAACCCCTACCCTTTTACGACCGCTCTTGAGTTAAATGATACGCTTTTTTCAGGACCAACGACCTATGGTTGGAGTCTGGAAGGCTGGTCTGATGAAACCGAGATTCGTCCCTGGGGCGGCTATGCGGTTTTCAACAACAGTGATTCTATTGAAACAGTGACACTGAAACCTGTGGCAAATTCCCCGGCCCTGTCTCGCAGTATAGAATTGCCTCCCGATGGCTGGCAATTAAACTTAAGTGCCTACGGTGAAACCTATGCTGATCCAAACAACGCCATCGGCAGACTCTCAGGGTCTTTAGAAGAATACGATTTCAGGGATAATCCAGAGCCACCCTACCTGGGCGGACATGTCTCTGTGGTCATGCCAAGAGACGGCTGGAAAAACAACATCTCACACTTCTCCTCTGATATAAGATCCCTGGATGAGGTAAATGGCCTCTGGGATATCCAACTGAGAGTCAAAGATGAAAAAGGGCCTGTCTTGATCTCTTTCCTCATGGACGGTCTCTTTCCCGTTGAACACGATATTGTCCTTGTTAATATGTTAACCAGAGAAACAATCAGTATTGAGGAGACTCCCTCCATAACCTTTGATCAGAACTGGAATAACCTTCCCTTCTACCCATTCAAGATTATTGCCGGGACTCCGGAATATGTCAGTTCCATGACCCAGGAGATACTGTCACAGCTGCCTGAAAAGTTTTCACTCTACCAGAACTATCCTAATCCCTTTAATCCTACCACCACTATAAGATTTGATATACCCGAGCCATCGCACATCAGTCTGAAGGTCTACAACCTCATGGGACAGGAAGTGAGAACCTTGACCAATGAATGGTTACCGACCGGAAGTCACCGTTTAATCTGGAATGGAAAGAACCAACAAGGTATTTCTGTCAGTGCCGGAGTCTATATATACAGACTACAGGCACAAAACTTCCAGAAAACACGGAAAATGGTACTACTGAAATAGAAACGTATCTGGTTACCATAGTATCTAGTAATCGTTTCTGTTTATAAACGGCTATGCAAGAAGTATTAACCTATTTCGATACAATACCAACTCCGGTAAGAACGATTCTACTAGTCTCAGGTATATTATTCTTCCTTATACTAGAGTCTGGAGTGCCCCTGTTTCGTTTTGACTATAAAAAAGGAAAACACGCGGCTGTCAATATTACTTTCACTCTGATCACTCTTGTGGTGAACCTGATTGGTGCCGGGCTTATTGTTGCTGCAGTAAACTATAATGAAACCCATGGTACCGGATTTTTACGTATGCTTGAGCTGCCAGTGTGGCTTTATATAGTGGTAGGACTTGTTCTACTTGATCTCATTGGTGCCTGGCTGATTCACTGGCTTGAGCATAAGGTCAGGTGGATGTGGAGGTTTCACATTATCCATCACTCGGATATATATGTTGATGTTACCAGCGGTCTGCGTCACCATCCTGGTGAGAATATACTTAGACTGCTTTTCACGAGCTTGGCCGTGTTTATTCTTGGGCCATCGTTTGGGCTGGTAATGCTATATCAGACCATATCAGCATTTTTTGCTCACCTTACACATGCGAATATTAAAATGCCCTTGGTGGTTGACTATGTGCTATCATTTATTTTTGTAACGCCTCACTTTCACAAGGTACATCATCACTATGTTCTCCCGTATACGGACACCAATTATGGCAATATATTCTCTTTCTGGGATCATCTTTTTGGGACTGCTGTCTATGAGAAAGACCTAGACAGCCTGGTATATGGGATTGACACTCATTTTAAGACAGAGGAACACTCCAGCCTAAAAAATTTACTTTTAATACCCTTTCAACCGTACCGGCATCCGGTGGGACGGAAGTAGGATATTTATCATTTCTTTCTGCAGATATAGATCTGCATCGGACTGTTTTCATCTATTAGAGACCTGTCCCAGTCGCCATACTTTTCTTCAATCATAAATCCGTTATCGCCTAGTAAGATATCCATCATATGGGGGTAGTACATTCTCATTTTATAACTATATTTTTCTTTTGAGATATTTCCATCATGTTCAATGTGCCAGGTAATACTATTTATTTGAGTGCTCTCATCATAGCTGTTTTTCCCCATAATTCGGCATCGTTTGTTTTTATATATAAAATAGTCTGTTTCAGGGTGGAAGTCGCTGCCTTGGTAAAGAAATTTTGGATCTGGGATGTAGGCTGAAACAAAAAAGAGGCCCTTTTCTGATAGATGTTTATGTACCGAGATCAGGCAATTTTCTGCATCTTGATCGGTCAGGTTATGCAAAAACGAGTTAAACCCGATAAAAATGAAATCATAGTCTATCTGGTGTTGAAATTCTTGCATGTTATCTAACTGAAATTCACCTTGATTACCAAAACGTTTTTTTGCTTCTTGTATAAAATCTTTGCTTGTGTCGATGCCTGTATAAGGAAGCCCAATATCGATAATAGTTTCTGCCAGTCTTCCTGTGCCAGAGGCGAGCTCTAAAACAGGACCGCCACATTTTTTTGCATAGTGAACGATCAATTCATTGTCAGAGCTAATATTTTTGTGGATAGCATCGTATAGCTCAGGATTCGTATAAATATCTGCCATGAGGCTGGTCTAGGCTAATTCTGGTATAGAAATATAGAGGTCAAGAGAGTCAGGGTTTGCCAGCGCATCACGGTTGACCACGTCCTCACCGTCAATGATTTTTTTGACCGCAATTTCAACTTTTTTACCGCTAATGGTATAGGGAATATCCTCTGTAGGAAGGATGATCTCAGGAACATGTCTTGGAGAGCAGGCGGCGCGGATCGATTGCTTTATTTTATGAATTAGATCATCATTTATTTGATATGAATCGGAAAGTTTTAAAAATAGTATCATTCTCTGGTCGCCTTCCCATTCTTGTCCAATCACCAGGCTGTCGCCGACCTCATTAAAGGCCTCAACGACTCTGTATATTTCTGCGGTACCAATCCTGACGCCTCCAGGATTAAGGGTAGCATCGCTGCGCCCAAATATTTTTAGTCCGCCGCGATCATTGATCTCAATAAAGTCTCCGTGGGCCCATACATTAGGATATTTTTCAAAGTATGCATTTCTGTATTTTTCACCGTCTTCATCGTTCCAGAAAAATACAGGCATACTGGGGAAAGGAGACTTGCAAACGAGCTCACCCTTTTTATTTCTTACTGAGTTTCCGTCCTCGTCAAAAGCGTCCACATCCATCCCAAGACCACGGCACTGAAGCTCCCCTCTGTATACAGGAAGCACCGGACTGGCTAAGGCGAAGCAGGATATTAGGTCTGTTCCACCGGATATAGAGCCAAGCTGTACGCTGGGCTTGATATGCTCATAGACATAGTCAAAGCTCTCATCAACAAGGGGCGAACCAGTAGACAAGATTGTTCTCAGGGTGGATAGGCTGGCGAATGTTTTGGGAGTCAGGTCATTGCCCTTACAGGCATCAATAAATTTTGCACTGGTACCAAAAATTGTAATCCCAAGATCATCAATCATGTTCCACATTGCCTTAGGGTCCGGGTGAAATGGTGAACCGTCATATAATACAATGGTAGCACCTGTTGACAGAAAACTTACTAGCCAGTTCCACATCATCCAGCCGCAGGTTGTGAAATAGAATACAATATCCTCACGGTCTACATCGCAGTGCAGTAGAAATTCTTTTTTATGTTGGACAAGAGTTCCGCCTGTTCCGTGGACGATAGACTTAGGGAGCCCAGTCGTACCTGAAGTGTAGAGGACATACAGCGGATGATCAAATGGTACCTGTTCAAAACAAATTGGATCTGGATTGTTTGACAGTAGAGTCTCGTAGTCAATGCTATTTGGAATTTTAGAATAGTCTGGCCCGGTGTTTAGGTAGTCAATGATGACAACCGTTTGAATAGTTGGTAATTGTTTAATGATCTCTTGCAGCTTTTCAATCGAGCTAAATGATTTTCCTTTATACAGATAGGCACTGGCCGAGAAAATGATCTTTGGCTTAATCTGTGAAAATCTGTCTGTCACAGATTTGATCCCGAAATCTGGTGAGCTTGAGCTCCATATTGCGCCAATAGATGCGGTCGCAAGCATGGCGATAATTGCCTCAGGAATATTTGGCAAAAATCCTGCGACTCTGTCGCCGCGGGTGACACCTAGATTTCGGAGAGAGGCCGCTAGTTTTTCTACCTCTGTAAATAGCTGGTGATAGGTAATTTTTCTTAGAGGATGATTCTCAATTTTTGATATAATGGCTGTTTTTTCATCCCGATACTTTAGCAGATTCTCAGCAAAATTAAGGGATATACCGGGAAACCATTTTACTCCTGGTTCCATCTTTAGATTGTCTATTACTCTGTCATATGTTCCTGAGTAGACGATATCAGAATAGTCTAAAGTATTCTCCCAGAATTGTGGGATGTTGTTTACAGACCAGTCATAGAGATCGTTATATGTTTTTAGGTCCAGGTCATATTTTGAGTTAACCAGATCAATAAAATGATTGAAGTGTGTTTTCTGATTATTATCGGGTTTCCAGAGAATCTTATCCATGATCGATAGTTCATATTAGTCACATATTACTTTTTAAATAAAGATTTTTATGTAAGTGTTGTAGTATATAATCTTAAATTTTAGCGATATAATAATCAGCTATAGATTCCACATTCTGATCCTAAAAATAAATTTGAAGCAAATATTAATATTCCTGATAGCTATACGTTGTCTAACTAGTATATCTCTCTCTCAGGATGATCTGTTTAGTGTTGAGCTGAAAAATGGGAACACTATCACGGGCAAACTTCTTTTCAAAGATGAGACAAGCCTGACCCTGCAGACAGAATTCGGTGAGCTTGTGATACCCACAGAAAATATTCAATCGATCAATAACCTAGAAGACGATTCCAATGAAAATATAGTCACCGCCCCGGATAAAGAAACCATAGAGATCACCCAAAATAGTGAAATCAAGAAAGAGCTAAATCAAGAAGCTCGCTGGAGAACCATCTACGCGGCGATGGGTATAGGGAACACAATATACGGGGCCGGGATTCCCTATTTGTTGGACTGGGATCCGACAGATAATAAGACCACGGGTTTTCGGTATATAGTTTTTGGCGCAACCTATTATGTCAGCTCTGCCTATACAGAGAATATGGACCTGCCGCTAGGAAGATCTTATATGCAGTATGCAGGAGCTAGTCTTGGTTTTTTTTCTATCCTTCCGCTAACGAGTATTATCGGAATAGAAAATTGGAGTGAGATCGATCCGGATGGGAAGGTATCTACGGTCTATAGTATGGTCTCTGTGCCATACGGCGTGATTACAGCAGACCGGTTATATAAAAAATGGGGTTTAAATAATGGGCAGTCTTATCTCGTTTCGTTAGGGGTAAATCTTGGAATATTGAATACTATTGGTCTCATACAGCAGACAGAATGGGCTGAGTGGGCAGAAAAAAATCCAGAAAATTTTTGGAGATGGACCAGCAGTTTGACCTACTCTGGGGCTCTGCTAGGGGGATATTTAGCAAAAAATATGGCCATAAAAACCTCATCAATTACCGAGGGTGATGTTGGCTTTTTGAATGCGTCTATGAATCTTGGAATTTTTAATAGCTTTTTACTAGGCTCGTTAATCGATTTTGATAATTATAAAAGTCAGACCCTACTAACAATGGCCGGTGTAAATGGTTTTCTTTATTTGGGTAGCCATTTAAATAAGAGTTATGGAAGTTTATCCCAGGGACAGGAGAAGATCGTAATATTGGGAATGGCAGCATCTTATCTAGCATGGATAGGATGCGCGCTTGTAACAGACTTTGACTATGCTTCAGATGCAGCTCGGGTTCTCGATATGGCCAGTTTAACCGGTGGATGGTACTTTTCAAGAAAGTCACTTAAAAAGGAAAACAATGTACTTGGTCATAACGACCATGGAACAGACAAATACTTACTCAGCTTTTATCCTCAATTATTAAGGCAGAACAATTTACTGGTCCCTGGCATAGGCTTTAGTATTCGGTTTTAATATATTAAATTAAAAACAACATATTTCATACAAATCATCGACAACAAAAGGAACCGGGTTGGAATGAATAAATATTTACTACCGCTAATACTTTCTAGCATGGTCTATTCAACAGACTATTATGTTTCCCCAGTCGGCAGTGACAATAATCCAGGCACGCTTACCTCACCATTTAAAACAATCCAAAAGGCGACCGATAATCTTGATGCTGGAGATGTGGTAAATATCATGGGCGGCGTCTATCACGAGAGCGTTAGCTTAGATAATGTAGACGGTTCAGAGGGAATGCCCATTGTTTTCAGGGCCTATGATTTTGAGCGAGTGGTGATGGATGGTACAAAGCCGATTGATTCAGTGTGGACAGTTCATGAGAATGAAATCTGGAAAACCCAGATAGATTTTGATGTTTGGCAGTTATTTCTTAATCGTCAGGAGCAGGTTATGGCCAGGTGGCCAAATGCCAGATTCGATGATGGAAGCATATGGGATAAGGAAAACCACTGGGCACATGGGACAATGCACCAGTCTGAGGATCCTGCCTATGAAAATGGCACTCTGATTGATGATCCACATGGCGATGTTGATCTCTCTGCTATCGGTTTTAATATTGAAAATGCGATAGCAATATTAAACGTTGGCTCGTTTAAGACCTGGACCAGAAAAGTAAACACTCACACTGGAAACACATTTACCTATGACCCTGTTTCTGATAGTGGTTGGAAGCTAAAGCACCACGACTACTATTTAGAAGGAAAGTTGGAGTTTTTGGATAGCGAGGGGGAGTGGTTTTTTAATGAATCCACAAAGACGCTTTATTTTTGGCCTCCATTCGGTGATGACCCAAATAGTATGGATATACGGGGAAAGGTTCAGAGTTATGCGTTTACGATCGAAAGGTCTGACTATATCGAGATCCAGGATATTGAATTTTTTGGGACCACCTTTTACTTTAAAAATTGTGACTATTCTGCTGTTGACGGCTGCAACCTTTGGTATCCCAGCTGCTACAAGAGAATGCTTGGAGTGACAGACACGCAGCCAGAGATGTCTGTCTTTCAGAACAGTAGCTATTGTACTGTATCAAACAGCGCCTTTCGATATACGGATGGATCTGCGTTAGAGATGTACTCTGGAAATAATACTATCGAGGACTGTTATTTCTATCACATTGACTACAGTGTGACCGATCTAAACGGGCTGATGACCACGATTCAAATGGGCGGGGCAAATAATACCATTCGAAGAAATACAATGCACAAGCTCGGCGCATCTGCGACCTTAAACCCGGGCGATGCTGGTCTTATTACCTTAAACGATATCTCTGACACGGGGCATTTGCAGAGTGACGGTGCAATGGTCCAGGTGATGACAGGGCAGGCACCAGGCACAGAGATAAGCTACAACTGGCTCCATAATTCAATCAAATATGGCGCCCGTTTTGATGGGAACGGTGCTGGCAATAACGGCCTAATGCACCACAATGTGATGTGGGGATTAGAAAATAGCGGCATCATGGCCAAGGGATACGAGTTTAAGATATTTAACAACACGGTGATTGATGGCCCTGATAATAAGAATGACATTCTTGTGATGATCGAACAGGGGGGAAACGAGGGCACTCTCACTCATAATAATGTGTCCGATCGAATTTCGGGTCACAGAAGCGGATCCTATGAGGATTACCCTGTTCCAGGCGTTTATTCACATAATGTTAACGGCTATGAGATCGGTAGAAGCGTAAGGGACATGCTTATAGATCCGGATAATCTAAATTTTAGACCCCATCCTGACTCTGCCTTGGTAGATGCAGGTCTTGCAATTGATGGGATTACCGATGGCTATGTAGGGTCTGCGCCTGATATAGGAGCCTATGAGTATGGTGATGAGTATTGGGTTCCTGGTATCACCTGGGATGTTTCAGATACATTTGGGGATGATTTTATTGAGCCGCCAGCGATAGAGTTCAACCAGGATACGGTAAAATGGGTCAGTACATTTCTGGAGGTAAGTGAGATACGATCCGTAAGCCCCACAGATGATGGTGGCTCTATCATGATCTCAACTTACACAGATGAAGACTCAGAGAATTTCATGTGGCTGACCAAGCTTGACGCATACGGAAATACTGAGTGGACGAATAATTTAGGTATCTATGATGCAATTACTCAGGGCTATGTATCGGAAGGATATGATGTAATACAAACATCGGACGGTGGATATGCCCTGATCGGCACACATTTTAATTCATCTTCCTGGGAGAGAGATAATATACATTTTATTAAAACTGATTCTGAAGGAAATGAAGTACATAGCGACTTTTGGGGTTTTTCGTCTTATGGAATTGTTGGTAAGTCATTAATCCAAACCTATGATGGCGGATTTGTGATAGCCGCTGAGCAAGATAATAATAAAATAGTAGTTTTTAAAATAGACAGTGACCTCAACGATTGTAATAACGTTTTTAATGAGTGTATGCATGATGGTGGAAATACTGCAGAAAGATGGGGCCACCAAATCGATTATAGCAATGGTACTTTAGTGGTTGAGCAGGTTATTCAGACGCCAGACAGCGGCTATGTGGTTGTGGCCTCAAATATGTTCGCTGGAAATAACCACGTTGGTCGATTAATAAAAATAAATCACAGCGGCTCTATTGAATGGGAGAGAGACTATAGCACCGGATATAGAACGGTTTTTTATGGAGCAGATAATACCCTAGATGGCGGGTTTATTGTATCGGGATATGAGAGGGTCAGCTCTGGTAGTTTTCCCTATGACGAGAGCCTTTTTATGAAGCTTGATGGTGAGGGTAATGTAATCTGGGAGAAGACGTTTAATACAAATAGCAATGACTGGCCTATCAATATTAAAACAACCGCTGACGGCGGATATATTTCTGCTGTGAACTATTATGGGCCAATGGAAGGGTCAATGTATAGCAGTGACATTCGATTAATCAAGCTAGACACGGAAGGAAACCTTTTGTGGTCATATGACTACGAAGATGAATTTGATACAGACCTGTTTGCTTATTCTATTACCGAAGCAGAAGACTTAAACTATATTATTACAGGTCGAAGGCAGGACGATAATAACAATCACATAGGGTGGGCAATGAAGATCGGTACCGATGATATAATTATTCAAAACCCTGATGATCCGGATGATCCAATTGTTGAGGATAATTCTTTGAGCTTTGACGGAGTGAATGACTACGTTGGTTTAGGCGTTAGCCTCCTAAATAATATGACCCATTTTACCATGGCAGGGTGGCTTAATATTAATAGTTCTGGAAATAGAGAAGGTTTTTTTGGACAGAATAATGCCATAGAATTTGGCTGGCAGAATTCAAGCTCCATGTGGGGCTGGTCAGCTTCAGGTGGGCAAGTTTTCTGGAGCATAGATAATTCATTCTCTTTTGGACAGTGGCATCACATAGTATTAGTGGGAGATGGGACCAGCATGAAAATATATATTGATGGACAGCTAAAGGCTACCGGTGGAGGGAGTACATCTAACTATGGCTCCTCCTCATATCCATTTAATATTGGAGGAGGAGGAATATGGGACGCTACTGGTAGCTGGTTTGATGGAAATATTTCCGAGACAGCTGTCTGGGATATTGCGCTGTCAGATCAAGATGTCAATAATTTATTTAATTATATTCATTCTCCTCTGGATGTAGTTGATCAGGTAAATCTAATTGGCTATTGGAGTTTTAATGAAGGCTCAGGAGATGTGACCCAAGATGCCTCAGTCAACCAAAATCATGCAACTATTTACGGAGCCACCTGGGATGAGGATGTTCCTGTATCCACAAACAGCGTTCCTGTCGCAAACGATCAATCGTATACGGTCGATGAGGATGGACAGGTAATAGGAACTTTATCAGGTAGCGATGTAGACGGGGATGAGCTCTTATATATGATTGAACAGTCACCAATACATGGTGAAATTATTATAAATGAAGCTGCGACTAATTCTTATTTGAGTTTTGATGGCGATAATGACCATGTATTAATAGACATGGATTGGACCTCAGATTCTGATAATCCCCGCAGTATTTTTGCATGGATAAATACTCCAGATAATTGGCAGCAGGGTAACGTTATTTCTTGGGGAACAAACGGATACAACAAAAGATGGTCTCTGATGGTGGATGATGGTGGTATTGGCATAATAGGGGGGAATAATGATGTGAAATTTTATGGCTCAGTACCAACGAATACATGGGTGCACGTGGGTGCCACCTACGATAGTGATAGTCTAAGACTATATGTTGATGGGGTCAAAGTATGGACAGAAGAAATATCTTTTAACACCGCTTCTAATTTTCCTATAATTATTGGTTCTAGTGTTTCTCCATCTTTTGAAAGGTTTTCGGGCTTGATAGATAATGTCATTGTTGTTTGGGCTGCGTTGAATGATTCGCAGGTTAGTATGATCTATAATGGACATGATCCAAGGGTTGATAATGAATCATATTGGCACTCAGATTCACTAGGTGGCTATTGGAATTTTAACGAAGCATCTGGAGACATGGTCTATGATATGTCCGATAATGGAAACGATGGTGTTATCACTGGTGCTACCTGGGAAACGGAAGAAGAAGGTGTAGGTTTTACTTACATGCCTTACAACAATTTTAACGGCACAGACTCTTTTTCATATGTAGCCTCAGACGGCTATGAGCAAAGCTCAATAGCCACGGTTACAATAGAGGTAGCAGAGGTAAACGATCCCCCACATGCGCATGGTGATCATTATATGATCGGTGAGGATGATACGCTGTACGCTGAACTTCATGGTGAAGATGGTGACTATTTTCCTACACAGCAAGAGATGCAATCATTAACCTATAGTATTACTTCAAATGTATTCCATGGTGATCTAATGTTGGACAATGGTACAGGTGAGTTCATGTATATGCCTCATTCTAACTTCTTTGGAGCAGACAGTTTTTACTTTGCAGTGACCGATAATGGCACCACCAACGGTGTCGATGATTTTCTGTCAGACACTGCCATGGTTCATTTGTTTGTAGAGCCGATCAATGATGCTCCGGTACTTTCTGAGTTTTCTGATACTTCAATGGTAGAAGACTCTAGTCTGGTGCTCAGCATATTTGCCAGTGATGTAGATAACTCTGATCTCAGTGTGTTTGCCTACAGCTCTGAAGAGGCTGTGATGGTCTATGCAGACGATACACTGCTTTATATCTATGCTGAAGAGGACTGGAACGGATCTGCAGAAATTGCGGTGGTGGCCAATGATAACATGAGCAGGGCCACCGATGTAGAGCAGTTTATGCTTACTGTCACCCCGGTCAACGATGCTCCCTTTTTCACGATGGAGGATTTTACTGCACATGGTGATATTACCGGTGGTGTAGATCACTGGGTCCATGCGGATGATATTGACTCGGATATTTTCTTTACCCTGGAAGGAGCACCTTCCTGGCTGATGATGGAGGGCTCTAGAATGGTTGGTCAACCAGATCAAGATAGCGTCTACGTATTTACCCTGAGCGTATCAGACAGTGAGTATGTGGTCAGTGAACCTTTTGAGCTTACCATTATAGACCACCGCCCTCATATAATCAGTTTAACCGATGTGCCTCAGGATCAAGGCAGACAGATGAAGCTGCACTGGGAGCCAGGTCACATGGATGAGGCTGGCTATTTTACGCAGTTCTCTATCTGGAGAGAGGTGCCAACCGACACCGCAGACCTGTGGGATTTTATCACCTCGGTTCCCTGGATCGGTAGTGAGGACGACTACAGCAGGATTGTACCTACCTTAGGAGACTCCACCGTAGATACCACCTACTACAGCACCTTTCGGGTTACCGCTCACACAGAAGATGTAGACTTTTACCATGATTCTGAGCCGGTCACCGGCTATTCGATCGATAACCTGCACCCAAGTGTGCCTCAAGGGTTAATGGCAGTACAAAACGGTGCCAGCGTGATTTTGCAGTGGCTATCAGCAGAGGATGAAGACTTTAACTATCATAATGTATATAGAAGCGATCTAGACAGCTCAGATCCTGCCATGGTATTTACCACCAGTGACTCGTTTTATGTGGACCTGGAGATGGCAGCTGGTTCCTGGGAGTATTGGATTACTTCTGTAGACAGTGCGGGCAATGAGAGTGATGCATCAGAGTCAGTATCTGTACTGCTTGCAAACGAAGAGGAGGCAGCAATCCCTACGGTCTATGCACTAGAGCAGAACTATCCGAACCCGTTTAATCCATCGACGCAGATTCGTTATGCACTTCCGGAGGATGCCATGGTTACGATCTCGATCTATGATATGATGGGACGGAAGGTACGCACGTTAGTCAACC
>ENA-UPTF01001800-UPTF01001800.1-marine-metagenome-genome-assembly--contig:-NODE-1800-length-13102-cov-8.050749_pt1 | contig 13102 bp, 10 predicted proteins | sample MGYA00238166_ERZ767019 | MGnify/ENA primary metagenome ERZ767019 (study PRJEB28930, sample SAMN06266391) | marine metagenome | isolation source: Sea water from 250 m depth | place: Atlantic Ocean...
GACACTTGCTTTGCCTTCAAAGACCCAAAAGTTTCGACGCTGATTGCTCAATGTTGTTTCCAATATCAATTGATCACCAGGAACGACAGGAATCCGAAATTTGGCATTATTTATCCCTGCAAAAAAAACAATTGCACCAGCTTCAGTCTCTCCCTTGCCAGAGTTGATTACAAGACCGGCAGTTTGCGCTAAAGCTTCGATGATCATCACACCGGGCAGCACCGCCTGTTGTGGGAAATGCCCCAGAAAAATTTCCTCGTTTCCGGAAACATTTTTCAGTGCTTTACAGTATTCTCCATCACGAACTTCCAGCACCCGGTCTACCAGTAAAAAAGGGTAGCGGTGCGGCAGAATATTCTTAATTTCCTCCAAATTCATCATCAACTTCCTTCATCTTGTTTTAGTTCATTGTATGCATCAATCACTTTTTGAGTAAGATCAGTTGTGTCTTGCTTCATATACAAAATTACCTGGGCAGCATTTTTTTCAAGAACCAAATCAAGTTTCTCTTTGATGGAAATACTGCGGATCACAGTTTTGAGTTCTTTGAAAATAACTTCCGTTAAGCGTCGTTCTTCCAGCCTCATTTCCTGTTCAATGGAGCGAACTTTTTCACGCAGTTGCTGCTGTCGTGCAATCAATTCCTGTTCTTTATTTGCCTTGGCTTTGGGAGTCAACAACGGATTGTTCCGCAGGTCCTCAGCAAGTTTTCGGAGTTCTGACTCTTCAAGTTTAAATTCCTGCTGCTTTTGACGTCCTCGACGCTCCAGTATATTTTTGGAACGAATTCCAGATTCAGACTGGTTAAGAGCTTGGTTCAGGTCAACAACCCCAATCTCAAAGGCAGAGGCTTGAGTGAACATGGAAAAAAAAGCAAGAGCAAAAATAGCAAATATATATTTCATGACTTTTTTTTACTAGTGATTATCTTTCCAGCAGAAGAATTAAAATTCCAATTAAGCAGTTCTACGTCATGTACCATAGAATCAGGAAAGTTCCAATGGTGAAAATGAGGGCATAATTCTGTATCAATCCATTCTGGAAGGGGCGAATAGTGTTGCCAACCGAACGTGCAACTGCACCGGTTGTGTTGACAGCCCGGTCAATCACGTTTTGATCAAACAGGCCCCAAAGTAAGTGGGTCGATAGTAAACGTCCCGGCTGAATGATTAACGAATTATACAATTCATCAACATACCATTTATTAAGCGAAAGTTGATACGCCCATTCCCATTTGCTTCTCAATCCGGAAGCAATTTCAAATCCTGAATGATACAAACGACTTGCCATAAACCAGGAAAAAAGAGCAAATATTACAGACAGAATCATCAGCGTCCACTCAGTCGAAACATTTCCATGACCTGCTGGAATTTCTGCAAAGAAATCATGAAAGTAAACTTCTATTCCATTGGGAATAACATGAAACACATGTGGAACCCCAAAAAAACCACCTATAACTGCAAGTGCCGCTAAAATCACCAGCGGTAAAGTTATTGACAAAGGGGACTCCCGTACATGTTCAGCAACATGTGAATCAACCCTTGAATCCCCGTGAAATGTCAAATAGATCATCCGGAACATATAAAATGCGGTCATGCCGGCAGTCAAAAATCCTACAAACCAAAGCCACGGGCTTCCAAATGAAGAACTAAAGGCTTTCCAGAGAATTTCGTCTTTGCTGAAAAATCCGGAGAAAAAAGGAATACCGGAAATCGCCAATGTTCCGAGCAGCATGGTTACATAGGTGATCGGCAGCTTGTTTTTGAGTGCACCCATTTTCCGCATATCCTGCTCATGGTGAATTGCCAGAATGACGGAACCGGAACCCAAAAAGAGAAGTGCCTTAAAAAAAGCGTGTGTCATTACGTGGAAAACTCCTGCGCCAAAAGCTCCGACTCCCATTGCCAGGAACATGTAACCCAATTGACTGACAGTCGAGTAAGCCAGGACCCGTTTGATATCAGTTTGCGTAATGGCGATGGTTGCAGCCAAAATTGCCGTGGTTGCTCCAACGACAGCAATGACGTTCATTGTAAAAGGAGCCAGTACAAACAAGTGACTTAAGCGGGCAACCATGTACAATCCGGCAGTTACCATAGTTGCCGCATGGATCAACGCAGAAACCGGAGTAGGCCCTTCCATGGCGTCCGGAAGCCAGACGAAAAGCGGGATTTGGGCTGATTTCCCTGTTGCTCCAAGAAAGAGCAGCAAAGTAATTGCTGTTACAAGCGGGCCGCCAAATTCAAGTCGTGTGGCAGCTTCTGCGTTGACTGTGGCAAATTCGATGGAACCAAATGACAGGAAAATCAACAATACTGCTGACAACACGCCAAAATCACCAATTCGATTGAAAAGGAATGCTTTTTTTGCGGCTTCGGCTGCAGAATCTTTTTCAAAATAGTAACCGATCAACAAATAGGAACAAAGACCAACTCCTTCCCATCCCACGAACATCAGCAAAAAGCTGTCACCGAGAACAAGCAGTAGCATGAAAAATACAAATAAATTCAGGTAGGCAAAAAAGCGGTAGTAGCCGGACTCTCCTTTCATGTATCCCACAGAATATACATGAATTAAAAAACCGACTCCGGTGATTATGAGTAAATACAGTCCTGAAAGTTGATCGACTGTAAAATTTATCCCTGCTTCAAAATTTCCTGAGGCAATCCAGGTATAAAGGTGTTCATTGAGAACATTCCCCTCTGCCTCAAGCATCTGAAAAAACAGAACTAGCGACTGGGCAAATGCCATTCCGACTGCCAGTGGACCGACAAAGGTAACAAAATGTGTACCAAAACGTTTTCCCAAAAAACCGTTTAGGATAAATCCCAGCAGGGGGAATGCCGGTACAAGCCAAATTTGTGACATAGCTACCACTTTAATAAATTAAACTCATCAATATTCAGAGTTTTTCGTGTTCGAAATATTGAAAGAATTATTGATAAGCCGACCACCGCTTCTGCAGCGGCAACCACAATGATAAAAAAGATAAAGACAACACCGGTCATAGAGTCCAAGCTCCTGGCAAAAGTCACAAATGACAAGTTGACTGCGTTGAGCATAAGTTCAATGCTCATAAATATCACAATCACGTTGCGGCGCAGCATCACACCAAGTACCCCAATTATAAAAAGGAGTGCACTCAACAATAAAATATGTTCAATGGGAATCATAAAAAGACTTACTGAAAACGTCGTTTTGCAATCACAACCGCCCCAATAACCGCAACTAGCAAGAGAATAGCTATTATTTCAAATGACAAAATATAATCTGTAAAAAGCAGGCGTCCAATCAGTGTTATCGAACCGACTTCTTCTACAACCTCAAGCGGATAAGCCCCTTTGGAGCCAAGTTGCAATTCGTTAGCAGTGAATAGACTGGCAATTTGAATAAAAATTCCCAATGAGAGAAGCCCAGCCAAAATTTTCCCCACGGGCCATTTGTTGACATACCTTTCAGAATCCTTAGAAGAAAGCAGCATCAACACAAAGAGGAAAAGAACCATGATTGCGCCCGCATAAACCAAAACCTGAATGACTGCTACAAACTCTGCGTTGAGCATTACATAGATTGCACCTAAACAAAAAAACGTGCCCACCAGGGACAGCGCGCAATGTATTGGATTCCGTAAAAAAAGGATACCCAACGCACCCAGCACGCTCAGTACAGCAAAAATGTAAAAAATTGTTAACATATTTAATAATTACGACATGAATAATGATGAACTATTTTAATTAGCAAATTCCGGGACAACTTTCTTTCCGGAATCTTCTGTTTTTTTGGTAAGTCCAATTCCAAGGCCTCCAATTTCATCAAAACTAAGTCCGGAAAATGCCTTGGCTTCCAGGGCCATTGCATTAAAAACTTGTGGAATACTTTCGAAGCTGATTTTATGTCCCAAAGCCTGTGACAATTCTGAAATAATCTGCCACTCTGGACGAGTCTTGCGTAAAGCCTTGACAGCAATTTCAGTCGACTGAACACGCTGATCTTTGTTGGTATAGGTTCCCTCTTTTTCTGAATAAAACTGTCCCGGAAGAACGACATCAGCAATATCACTCCAGGAATTGTGGAAAACTCCAATATGAATTACCAGCTGGGTTAGCTTTATTATTTCCTTAAACTCCAATTCTGTTTCAAATGGGTTTCCCAGGACAAAGACTACTTTCAGATCACCTTCAATCACTTTTTTAAGTTTTGTGTTCTTCTGGTCCCCCTTGATATGAAGTGCAAGGGCTCCGGCCCGGTTGGGAGTTTTGTCTGAAGTGATGAGGGTGTTGATGAAAAAATCACTTTCACTTTGTTCCCACCTTGGCAAGGGACAAAAGATGTTATCAGATGAGAATCCTTCTTTCAGAAATTTTTGAATTAAAAATAATTCTTCGTTGCTCGCATGAGTGTCGGTAAGTGCGAGAACCTCATGAGGCAGCGGCTTCAGTTCTCTGATTCGTTCCGCAATTGCACCGTATGCTTTTTCCCATGAAATACCTTCGAGATTCTCTCCAATACGCCCCAAGGGCTGATGTATCCTGGATTTTTTTTCATTCATTTTTCTGTAAGTTAAACGTCCTTCATCACACAACCACCATTTATTGACGCTTTGGTTCTCGTGTGGCTTGAGCCGAAAGACTTCATTTCTGTCATGTTCAATTGTGACGTTGCATCCGGTGGAACAACCTGTACAAATAGAATGATTTTTTTTCAGTTTCCAGACACGACGTTTAAAGCGGAATTCCTTTTCCGTGATGGCGCCAACCGGACAAATGTCCGCCATGTTTCCCTGAAATTTATTCGTCATTGGTCTGTCTGTATAGGTATCCACGGTCAATTCATGTCCTCGGTTAAACATGCCAAATTCGTTGGTACCGGTTATTTCCCTTGTAAAACGGTCACAGCGTGAGCACTGAATGCAGCGGTTACGTTCAAGGGCAACAAAAGTGCCTATGTCGCGCCAGCCGTTAACCCGTTTAGAATAATCCATTTCCGATTTTCCGGAACCATATTCGAAAGCGTAGTCTTGAAGAGCACATTCTCCGGACTGATCACAGATCGGACAATCGAGAGGGTGATTTATCAGCAGAAACTCGTTAACAAGTTTCCGACCCTCTTCAACTTTTTGATTGAAAGTTTCGATCTTCATGCCTGCAGTTGCATCGACAGAACAAGCGGTTTGGAGTTTTGGTGCGGGTCTGCCATTACCAAGATCGATCACATCCACTAGACACATTCGGCAGGTGGCGACTATAGACATTCCCGGATGGTAGCAATAATGAGGAATTATTTTTCCACAACGTAAAGCTGCAGAAAGGACTTTTTCGCCCGGCTCATATTCAACCTGCTCACCATCAATTTGAAATACAGGCATAAAAAACTCGTTTAAGTAGTGGCATAATAATTCCGGAACTCCTCCGGAAATTTGTTTACAAAACTTTGAATCGGCAACGCGGCGGCATCCCCCAAAGCACAAAGAGTGGTCCCCAACATGTTTCCGCCGACTCGGTCAAGACGCTTCAATTTTTCTTCACTTCCGTTTCCATTGAGAAAATCACGAACAATTTGACGAGACCAGTGAGTTCCTTCGCGGCAGGGCGTACACTGTCCGCAGGATTCATGGTCGTAAAAACGGGTAATGCGGTGGAGTAATTTCACTACATCAGTGTCTTCATCAAAGACCATCATTGCCGCAGACCCCATCATGGACCCTATTTTTGCCAAATCATCAAAGTTATAAAGCACATCAATTTCATCGGCTTTCATGACAGGTGAAGAGGAGCCTCCGGGAATTACACCTTTAAGCTTCTTTCCATTCCGAATGCCTCCGCCGATTTCGTAAATAATGTCTTTCATACTGACATCCATCCGCAACTCATAAACTCCCGGACTATTTACATGACCACTCAAACTCACTAAATGCGTCCCCGAATTATTTTGTGGACCAAAACTTTTGAAAGATTCCACTCCTCCATCGCTAAAAATAAAGGGCAAACAGGCCAATGTTTCAACATTGTTTACACTCGTTGGGCATCCGTTGAAGCCTGAAACTGCAGGGAAAGGAGGTTTTACTCTGGGCTGTCCGCGTTTGCCTTCCAATGAATCCAGCAGTGCGGTTTCCTCACCGCAAATATAAGCACCTGCGCCGGTGTGGATAGTGATATCCAAATTAAAGCCGCTGCCCAGGGGGTTTTGTCCAAGAAGCCCGTCTGCATATAATTCATCAACCGCAGCATTTAAGGTCTTGATGGCCGGAAAAAATTCACCACGTATATAGACATAAGCATGATGACAACCAACAGCATAACTTCCAATCATCAGGCCTTCCAAAAAAAGGTGAGGATCTTTTAGCATCAGTTCGCGATCCTTACAGGTCCCCGGTTCAGATTCATCAGCATTGGCAACCAGATAACTGGGTTTACCGGTTCCTTTTGCCATGAAGCTCCATTTCAAACCTGTCGGGAATCCCGCTCCGCCACGTCCGCGTACTCCGGATTCTTTGACTTCCTGCACAACTTCTTCCGGCTTCATGCCAAATACTTTTTTCAAAGATTTAAACCCACCAGTTTTTTTGTAACCGGCCAGAGATTTATCGTATTTGGGATTTCTAATATTTTTGAAAAGAACAAGGGTTTCTTCTAGCATTTTTACTGTTTTAGTTGATCAATCAATTTGTCGATTTTATCCGGAGTTACCTGTTCATGATAGTCTTCATTTACGATTATTGCAGGTGCAAAGCTGCAAGCACCAAGGCACTCCATTTCTTCAATGCTGAATTCACCGTCAGTTGTAGTATGTCCCGCGTGGATGTTTAGTTTTTTTTCTGTGTGTTCCAACAACTCTGTTCCTCCAACGAGGCAACATGGTACACAAGTACAAACCTGCAAATGGAATTTCCCGGGACGTTTCAAACGAAACATAGTGTAAAAGGTGACCACGCCTTCAACATGAGTAAGCGGCACTTCGCAAATATCTGCCACGTGCTGCATCCACTTTTCCGTCAACCAACCATCATTTTCATTCTGAGCCAGAAGTAAAATTGGAATCAGTGCATTTTGCTTGATGGGATAACGACTCAGCAGATTGTCAACTTGAGTCAGAATGTCCTTGGAAAACAAATTAAAACCTCTTTTTTTGCTGAACTGTCTAAATAATACGAATCTTAATCTTATCAATTACTACCAAAAAATCAATAAAATTCGTTTATCAAAGGGGTTTTTTATACTAAATGTTTTTTGCTCTCTGTGTGTATCATTAATTTTTTCTTATTAAAACTAACCATTATTTGTATTTTAGACTTAATGTTGACTCCCTATTTATAGTCGAATGCCATTTAATCACTTTTTATCGTCATAATTGACAACTGTTTTTATTACAAGGTATTATTATTTAATATTTTTTTACAATGTTTGCGTTTTTACTTGAGGAGGTACTAAAATAGTGGTATATTTTAGGTTAAACTTACATTTGTCTAAACTAAGAACATGAAAAAACGTTTGAACGGTTCTCAAATTTTAGTTGAAGTCCTGAAGAAACAAGGAGTTGAGTATATTTTCGGATATCCCGGTGGTGCTTGTATGCCGATTTTTGATGCACTTGTAGATGCTCCGGAACTAAAAATAATTTTAGTACGTCACGAACAAGGTGCAACACACATGGCGGACGGTTATGCGAAAGCTACTGGAAAAACCGGAGTGGTTTTGGTGACTTCCGGACCCGGGGCGACTAACACCGTCACTGGGATACTCACTGCTCATATGGATTCAGTACCTCTTGTAGTTCTAACAGGACAAACCATCACGCCCAATTTAGGTAAAGATGCTTTTCAGGAGGCCGATGTGTTTGGTGTGACAATGCCTGTAGTCAAACACAGTTATCTTGTCAGGAATGTAAAAGACTTGTCAAGAATTGTTAAAGAAGCATTCCATCTTGCCTCAACAGGTCGTCCTGGGCCCGTTCTGGTAGACTTGCCTAAAGATGTGGTTTCGGAAGAATGGGCAGAGGATTTTTCGGCAGAAATGGATCTACCGGGATATGCAGTACCAACAAGTGGGAACTCCAGTAGCATAAAAAAAATATCTGGGCTGCTGGCAAAATCAAAACGCCCCCTGCTTTATGTTGGTGCCGGTGCTGTAATTTCCAGTGCGGGAAAACAAGTAAAAAAACTGGCAGAAAAACTTCGGGCTCCTGTTACCACAACTCTGCTTGGAAAAGGGAGTATTTCTGAAATGCACCAGCTTTCAGTTGGAATGCTGGGTATGCATGGAACAGCTTATGCCAACAAGGCAGTTATCGAGTGTGATCTGATTATGGCAATTGGCGCACGCTGGGATGATCGTATTACGGGCAAAGTTAGTGAATTTTGTCCAAACGCCACAAAAATACATATAGACATCGATCCAGCTGAATTTGGAAAAATCATTCAACCGGACATCAGCGTAAATGGAGATGCAGCTTTGGTCCTGGATGAATTGATTTCTCTGGTAAAGCCCCTTGACACTAAAGAGTGGCTGAAGAAAATTGAGAACTGGAAAAAGAAACACCCCTTAAAATATCCAAAGCGTGGAGGTTTGCGCGCACAACATGTTTTAGCTGAATTGGACCGTTTAACCGGATCCAATGCTATTATTGCTACGGATGTCGGCCAACACCAGATGTGGGCGGCCCAATTCTGCAGATCAACCCGTGAACGCCAATGGCTGTCCAGCGGAGGAGCTGGAACCATGGGATACGGATTCCCCGCAGCTATTGGAGCGCAACTTGGAAACCCAGAAGATCTTGTAATTGCTGTTGTGGGTGACGGCGGTTTCCAAATGACTATGTCGGAGCTGGCAACGGCTGCAATTAACAAGTTGCCGCTCAAAATTTTGATTATCAACAACAACTATCTGGGCATGGTTAGGCAATGGCAACAGCTGTTTTTTGATAACCGTGAAAGCGGTGTGGATATGGAAGGTAATCCGGATTTTGTCAAAATTGGAGAAGCATACGGAATCAAGGGTTTTCATCTGAGGCGTGCAGGTGATGTGACCAAAGTGTTAAAAAAAGCTCTGGCCTACAACGATGGTCCCTGTATTATTGAAGCAGAAGTTGTCAAAGCTGATAATGTTTTCCCAATGATTCCTGCAGGAGCAGCAGTCAGCGATATGTTAATTGATGCACCTCCGGAAAACAAGAAACTTAAAAAGCCCGTTGGCAGTACTTGATCTCTGAAATAGGTGAAAAATCAGCTTTCATTACCGTTTAATTTTTACTTTAAATCGATGTCCTGCTCAATAGTCGATCATAATTAATCACAATCAGGCTTTCATGGAAGAAAAATTTGCAATCAGTATTTATGTTTGTAACAAGCCCGGAGTTCTTGTCAGGCTTGCTCAAACATTTGCGCGTCGTGGTTACAACGTGGACTCACTGGTCGTTTCACCGGCACACAACACCAACTTTTCAAGAATTACAGTAGTAGTACAAGGTGTACCAAGCTCATACGACCAAATACTGCGGCAACTGAATAAATTAGTTGATGTTGTTCACGCCGCCAGTCACCCTTCTACGGATATTGTGGATCGGGAGATGGCATTATTTAAAGTAAGGGCAAAGCCTGATCAGCGTGCAGAAATTTTCCAGATTGTAGAGGTGTTTCGTGCAAAAACAGTAGACATTACGGATCAGTCTCTTGTGATTGAAACGATCGGCGATTCCTTAAAAATCGATGCCCTTGAAAAACTACTGGAGCCAATGGGGCTTGTGGAAATGGTACGTTCCGGGAAGTTGATAATGAAGAGGGGACTTGAGGAAACCTGAGAACCACTCTGCCCTTTCCCGTACATATATTTGGTGAAGTTCTATCTGTTAAATTTTACTGGAAGAACCTCTACAGTTTCTTCCAGTAAAAATTCTTTTTGAATGATACTTTGAATGGAAACAGCTAATTTTTGAAAACACACTTTTCTATTGGAAGTTTTCCGAAATAATAATCCAACTCTTCTGGCAGGCGCAGGGTTTTTAAATGGAATATATTTGATAGAAGCATTTTGAATTAGATTATTATAATTAATTGCAGTTTGTGGAATCAGGGTAATTCCAATACCAGTAGATACCATATGTCTGATTGTCTCCAGACTTGTACCCTGGAAATCTTTTCTTTCTTTGGTCATGGCTTGTGAACAGACATCCATAACCTGCCCTCTCAAGCAATGACCTTCTTCCAGTAATAATAGAGTTTCATCCTGCAAATCCTCTATCTTGATAGATAATTTAGCAGCAAATGGGTGCTGATTGTTAGCAGCAACATAAAATGGTTCTGTGTATAGAATGATCTCTTCAAGTCCTCTCATTTCTAGAGGAACTGCTAAGATTCCTGCATCCAATGTTCCTTCACTCAGTTTTTTCAACATAACTTCTGTTTGAACTTCCTGTAAGATAATTTCCAGTTGAGGATAGGCTTGATTTATAGGTTGCACAATCAAGGGCAAAAGATAAGGTGCTATTGTTGGAATTAGACCAACATTGAGTGTACCTTTCATTGGATCTGTATAGGTTGAAACCATATTTTCAATGGAAGCCGCATCAGCCAAAATTCTCCGTGATATTTTTACTATTTCTTCACCAATGGGTGTCAAAAAGACATTTCTGGTGGTTCGTTCTACCAGTTGAGCGCCAATTTGGTCTTCTAATTTTTTTAGTTGTCCGCTCAAAGTGGGTTGGCTCACAAAACATTTCTCTGCTGCTTTTCGAAAATGTTTTAATTCGCCGATGGCTGAAAGATATTCCAGATCTCTCAAATTCATTAAAATACTCCTCTAAAAAAGGTTAATCCTTATTAATTGGTATTAACAATTAAGATATTATAATAAAACGGGTAAACAAATCAATTTAAATTTTTTATATTTAGATGGGGCTCATTTAAGGAGTTAAGTTGAGTTTATGCACGAGGTGTAGACCTGAATTGAGCTGAATAATGCGAGTGAATGAGTTCCAATCATCAGGCTGAAGGCGTTATAACTTTGGCTTAAGTCTCTTGTTTTATCACACAATCGAGTAGATCTTTTCCATGCTGTTCAGATCATAACCACTTTCGTCCATGTTGACCTGTTAGTCCACATCGCCATTGACAACGATATAAAAACCCTTGCCATGCATTCCAAGCCTGCCCTTCGAATCATCTAGTTTAAGGTCTAGTTTCTTGGAGTATTCATCTTTAAACTGTCTTCGGGCATCTGATCTCAATTGGAAATGGGCATTGTCGTTATCTTCTTCGTTATTTCGATTGGGTGCTCACTCTGAGATTTCTTTAGTCGGAATGCCAAGATTGCAAGAAGCACCTTCTCTTGAAAGTTTTTAATGACTTTGCCAAGGCGTATTGTTGTTCCTTCATTTCTTCGCTACTCTCTATCGATCATTAAATTGATAGTCAATGCCTGTCAAAGTCATCGAAACAAACGATTAGACAAAACCGATTTTCTTCTCTAGGATTACCATATTATCTAATCACAGTTTTAACGTTCATCCCCTAACGCTACTGAGGGAGCCTCACATATTAAGAAGGAGAATTATGACTACTGAAAGCAAATGTCCTGTTATAGGCAAAACACATCAGGCCGCTGGCGGCACCGCGAACCAACACTGGTGGCCGAACCAGTTGAACATGCGGATCCTGCGACAGAACCGTCCACAGGACGATCCCAACGGTGAGAGATTTGACTACGCAAAGGAGTTCAAGAGCCTCGACTTTGAGGCCCTGACGAAGGACGTTGATGCCCTGATGACCCAGTCGCAGGACTGGTGGCCAGCCGACTATGGCCACTATGGACCACTTTTCATTCGGTTGACGTGGCATGCGGCTGGAACGTATCGTATCACAGATGGTCGCGGCGGTGGTGGTGCGGGTGCACAACGCTTCGCCCCACTGAACAGCTGGCCCGACAACGTCAACCTTGACAAGGCACGGAGGCTACTCTGGCCGATCAAACAGAAGTATGGACAGAAGATCTCCTGGGCCGACCTGCTTATCTTCGTTGGCAACCGCGCTTTGGAAACGATGGGATTCAAAACCTTCGGTTTCGCCGGAGGCAGAGAGGACATTTGGGCCCCTGACGAAGACACGTACTGGGGACCTGAAACCGGCTGGCTAGATGACGAGCGCTACAGTGGTGACCGGGAATTGGCCGAACCCCTCGGCGCCGTACAGATGGGACTAATATATGTTAACCCACAGGGACCAAACGGCAATCCGGACCCGATGTTGGCTGCGCGAGACATCCGTGAGACGTTCCGCCGGATGGCGATGAACGACGAGGAAACCGTGGCTCTAATTGCTGGTGGCCACACGTTTGGCAAGGCCCACGGAGCAGAATCGGAGGATTTCAAGGGCCCAGAGCCAGAAGGTGCGGATATTGCTGAGCAGGGCTTCGGATGGACGAGCAGCTTTGGCAGCGGCAAGGGTGGAGATCAGATCGGTAGTGGACTTGAAGGTGCTTGGACTAAGGCCCCTATTCTTTGGGACAACGGCTACTTTGAGAATCTGTTCGAATACGAGTGGGAATTGACGAAGAGCCCGGCCGGTGCGCATCAGTGGACTCCCAAAAACTCCGATGCGAAGGGCACCGTGCCTGACGCCCATGATTCTTCAAAGCGGCACGCACCGATGATGCTTACCACAGATCTTTCCCTGATCACCGATCCGATATACAAAGAAATCTCTAAGCGGTTCTATGAGAACGTGGACGAATTTGCTGACGCATTTGCACGCGCTTGGTATAAGCTAATACACCGAGATATGGGACCCGCCGTTCGGTCCCTGGGACCGTGGGTTCCCGACGAAGAACTACTTTGGCAGGATCCCGTTCCTGCCGTTGACCACACTTTGATCAACGACGCGGACATCGGGTCTCTCAAAGCCAAGATCCTCGGCTCAGATCTGTCGATCTCACAGTTAGTCTCGACTGCTTGGGCTTCCGCCTCAAGCTACCGTGATACGGATAAGCGAGGTGGCGCGAACGGCGCACGGATTCGCCTTTCACCACAGGCTGAATGGGACGTTAACGTGACCTCTGGCGTGGCCCAGGTAGTGGCGATACTTGAGGGGATCCAGCAAGAGTTCAACAACTCGCAA
>ENA-UPTF01001801-UPTF01001801.1-marine-metagenome-genome-assembly--contig:-NODE-1801-length-13101-cov-3.689573_pt1 | contig 13101 bp, 9 predicted proteins | sample MGYA00238166_ERZ767019 | MGnify/ENA primary metagenome ERZ767019 (study PRJEB28930, sample SAMN06266391) | marine metagenome | isolation source: Sea water from 250 m depth | place: Atlantic Ocean | study...
TATGTAAAAGTTTCTAATAACTGCTATAGTTGGGTCACGGAAAAATTGAATAAAGAAAAAGGCTGGTAAAAATGGGCGCTAATAATGAGCCCTATTCATATATAAAAAATAATGATACTGAATTATATAATGTTTTAGTGCGAGAAGTTACTAGGGAAGAAGAATCCTTAGAACTAATTGCATCTGAAAACTTTGTCAGCTATCCTGTTTTAGAAATGGCAGGATCTGTAATGACAAACAAATATGCCGAGGGTTATCCAGGAGCAAGGTACTATGGCGGCTGTGAATTTGTTGATCAAGCTGAAAATCTAGCACGTGATAGAGCAAAAAAGCTATTTAACTGTGAATATGCCAATGTACAGCCTCATTCAGGCTCTCAGGCCAATATGGCAACGCTAATGACATTTATCTCAGTTGATGACACAATTATGGGCTTAGATTTAGCTCATGGAGGCCATTTGACACACGGTAGTTCTGTGAACTTTTCCGGTCAACTTTACAATACTGTGTCTTATCAAGTTGAAAAAGATACGGGTCGTGTGAATTTTGATCATGTACATAAAATTGCAAAAGAACATAAACCCAAAATTATTATTTGTGGAGGGAGTGCTTATCCAAGACATATAGAATTTGAAAAGTTTCGTGATATTGCAAGCGACGTTGGTGCTTTTCTCATGGCAGATATTGCTCACCCGTCTGGACTTGTTGCTGCTGGTTTACACCCATCACCTATGCCATTTTGCGATGTAGTAACTACTACTACACATAAAACGCTTCGTGGTCCAAGGGGTGGCATGATAATGATGGGGGAGGATTTTGAAAATCAATGGGATATAACTGCACCTAAATCTGGAAGAACAAAATTAGTTTCTGAATTATTAAATTCGGCAGTTATGCCTGGAGTTCAAGGTGGTCCATTAATGCATATTATCGCTGCAAAAGCTTTAGCTTTTGGGGAAGCACTTGAGCCGAGTTTTAAATTATATGCTCAAAACATTATAAATAATGCAAAAGTAATGTCAGATGAATTGCTATCTAAAGGTTACAAATTAATTTCAGGTGGTACCGATACACACGTAATACTTATTGATCTATCAAATAAAAATGTTACTGGAAAATCTGCAGAAAAAGCTTTAGAAAAAGCAGGTATCACGGTAAATAAGAATATGGTTCCTTTTGATGAACGTAGTCCGTTTATAACTAGCGGAATACGTATCGGAACGCCTGCAATCACTACTCGAGGTATGGGTAATGATGAAATGGTTCTAATAGTACGATTGATTAATGATGTAATAAGTGATATTGAGAATGAAGATATAATTAATCAAGTTAGATCAGCCGTTAAATCTTTATGTAAATCATTTCCAATATATAGTGAGCTACATAACTAATAACACTATTTCGCTTTCTTTTAAATCACTTCGATTAGAACTAATACTATTTTTATTACTTTTTTCTTCCTGCAGCTCAAGTGTTTATTTATTAGATAAAAAACCACATTGGGTAGATCAAGGTTATGAATTGCATGTTAATAATCTTGTAAAAAAGGCAAATTCTAAACCGAATAATCCAATGTATCAAATTAATGCCACCAAAGGATTAACAATCCATTCTTTTGGTTTTGCGATGGAAAATGCGGATCGCCTTATAATTGATGATTATAAATCAGGTAAAGACCTGTATGCATCAGCCCATGAATCTTTTTCTAATGCTGTAAAATTTGGTAATAAATCCTTATCTCTTAAGTATCCTGGTTATATAGATTGGATTAGTGGAGATTCAGAAATAATTCCGAACTTCAATAAAGATGATATAGAAAATTTATATTGGACTGCCGGTGCATATGGTGGCGCAATTAAATCAAGTCGTGGTAATCCCAAATGGGTAATTTTACTACCTAGAGTTGGAAGATTATTAGAAGCAGCACTTAGTATAGACCCTGATTGGAATAATGGTTCACTTTATGTTGGAATGATCTCTTATACCATGATAAGACATGACGCGCCACTTGATAAAGAATTAGTTGCGACTGATTTTTTTAACAAAGCTGTCGAAATATCTAAAAATCTAGATGCTAGCCCTTATATTTCATTAGCAGAAAACGTATGTATCCCCACTCAAAATAAAAATGAGTTTACAAATCTATTATACAAAGCATTAAACATTGATATGCATGCTGAACCTGATTTACGTTTAACGAATTATATAAACCAAAAACGAGCACAATGGTTACTTGATAACATTGATGAATTTTTTTATTAAAGAAAAAATGATTAAAAAATATTTAGTTTTATTATTTACCCTCTTTTTCTTGCAGCCAATTGTTGCAAAAAAAATTGTTATAAAAATGGCTACTTTAGCTCCTGAAGGTACAGAATGGCATGGGCTCTTGGTTGATCTGGGACAGCAGTGGCAAAAAGAAACAAATGGTGAAGTGAGACTTAGAATCTACCCTGGAGGTGTTGTTGGTGATGAAACAGATATGGTCAGAAAAATGCGTATCGGTCAGATTCATGGCGCTGCAATGTCGACTGAGGGTATGTCAGAAATTAATCCCTATTTTACATCGTTTTATATGCCTTTGCTTTATCAGTCATATGATGAGGTAGATTTTGTTAGAGAAAAATTAAATCATGAATTAGTAACAGAAACAGAAAAGAATGGATTTAAGCTACTCACTATGGTAGATGTTGGATGGGTTTATTGGTTCTCAACTGAGCCAGTTTTAACTCCTTCAGATTTAAAAGACCTAAAAATATTTATTTGGGCAGGAGATTATAAATCTACTCAATTATATGAAACACACGGTTACCAACCTGTCCCATTAGCTATGACTGATGTTTTATCTGGTTTACAAACTGGTTTGATCTCTGCAATAGGATTTAATCCAATGTATACTTTGGCACAGCAATTATTTGGTATTGCAGATAATATGTTAGATATGAAATGGGGAAATCTAACAGCTGCAATTATTGTTGATATGAAGATCTGGAATAGAATTGATCCCAAACATCAAGAGATTATGATGAGAATTGCACAAAACATCGGTACTGAGTTTCAAAAGAAGAATCGTTATGAGTCTGATAAAGCAGTTGGAGTCATGGAAGAATATGGGTTAAAGGTTAACCGTCCTAATCAAAACCAGTTTAATCAATGGGAAACTTTAATTGAAAATATGACACCTAATTTTCGTGGAACGGTAATTGATGAAAAAGCTTTTGATCGTTTGATGGATATAATGAAGGAAATGGAATCTCATTAATTATAAAAATGTAGAAAATAATTTTTCTATAATTATTTTTCTGTTACTGGTCTTTTTTCCAGCAATAGAGGTCATTTCACGTTTTTTTGGTACGACTGGTATTGTTGCTTCTCCTGTATTAGTTCAACATTTAACTCTATATATTGGTTTTTCAGGAGCAATTATTGCTTCTAGAAGAAATAAACTTTTATCTTTATCTAATTCTCTTTTATTTAATAATGACAATCAAATAGAATGGCCAAAAATAATTGCTAAAGTAACTACTATTATTGTAGTTGCTGTTTTATCATTGGGTGCTTGGGATTTAGTGATGATTGAAAAGGAATTTCCCACAAATATTGCTCCATTTATTCCTCGATGGGTTGCCTTGCTCATTATGCCAATTGGTTTCATTTCTATTTCTCTCCATATGATTCATAATAGTTATTCTGAATTAAAGAATAGATTCATTTTGACTGTGTTAATTATTTTAGTTATTTATTTATTTCAATGGGAAGTTCTAAGAGATATAAATTTTTTACCATATGTATTAATTGCTGCAATCTTATTTTCTTTATTTAAGGGTGCTCCTATATTTATTGGTCTTGGTGGATTAGCTCTATTATTTTTTTGGAGAGATTGGACACCAATATCTGCAATTTCAGCTGAAACCTATCGTATTGTAGTTTCTCCCACCTTACCAACAATCCCGTTGTTTACATTAGCAGGATATATGCTAGCAGAAAGTAAAGCTTCTGAAAGATTGGTTGTCCTATTTCGCGCATTATTTGGATGGATACCAGGCGGTACTCCAGTTGTACTTGTTCTCCTTTGTGGTTTTTTTACTGCCTTAACTGGAGGTTCTGGAGTAACTATTTTGGCATTGGGTGGACTTTTAATGCCTGTATTAATCAAAGAAGGTTATTCTAAGAGATTTTCTTTAGGACTCATAACAGTTGCCGGTTCATTGGGCCTATTATTTCCCCCAAGTTTACCACTTATTATATATGGTGTTACTGCAGGTATTTCTATTAAATCAGTCTTTCTAGCTGGAATTGTGCCAGGATTAATTCGTGTGGGCATGATTGGCGGTTGGGCCGTTTGGCAGGGCAAAGTCCAATCTGTATCAAAACATAGTTTAAATTTGAATAAAATCATTTCAGCAGTAAAAGATGCTAAATGGGAAGCATTTATTCCATTTTTTGTTTTGTTTGGTATTTTTGGTGGATACACTACGTTAGTAGAAACTGCTTCATTAATATCGATCTATATTTTTATTATCGAGTTTGTCATCTATAAGGATCTCAAATTTAATGACTTACGCAAGATTATATTAGATTGTTCAACGCTTATAGGAGGCGTATTAATCATCCTAGGCGTTGCTATGGGACTGACAAGTTATCTTGTTGATGCACAAATTCCGCTACACTTACTCGAATGGGTTAAATCAACAATTTCATCAAAGTTAGTATTTTTGCTGATGTTAAATATTTTTCTTCTTGCTGTTGGTTGTTTGATGGATATTTTTTCAGCAATTATTATTGTTGTTCCATTAATTACTCCACTAGGAGCATATTTCGGAATCGATCCTATACATTTGGCAATTATATTTATTGCAAACCTTGAATTGGGATTTTTGACTCCACCTGTGGGTATGAACCTATTTTTATCATCTTATCGTTTTGAAGAGCCAATGTCTAATATTTATAAATCTACATTACCATTTTTTGTAGTTATGTTAATAAGTGTAATCGCGATTACTTACATACCCATTTTGTCTACTTGGCCCTTAAAATAATAAAATTTCTTAATTCTTGCCTGCTTTATCATAAAACAGTAATTTTCATTGAATAACAGGAGTGCACATAAAACATCGCTAACGGTTGAATCGTTTCTTTCATTAACTAATTAGAATCCCCTATATGGGAAAGGATCATATATGAAACGGATATTTTCAATTGTGACGGCGCTCCTGCTCCTAAGCAGTTTGCCTCTCAATGCACAAGGTGAAGCTGGTTCCATTTTTCTCTTGATATCCCCCGGCGCTCGAGCAGGTGGTATGGGTGAAGCGCAAGTTGCTATCGCTAATGACGCTTATGCTAGCTACTGGAATCCCGCAGGATTAGCCTTTCAAGAAGGATCAGAATTGGCGATAATGCACGTAAATTGGTTGCCTAACTTGGCCGATGACATGTATTACGAATTTCTTGGTTTTCGTAAGCAATTCCCAACTTTAGGTACACTTGGTGGGCATTTGATTTATTTGAATTTAGGTGAACAAGTCAGGATGGATGAATACGCACAGTATCAAGGTAAATTTACTTCATATATGATGGCAGCAGCAGTGTCTTATAGTTCAAAACTTTCATCATCATCATCATTTGGGTTAAATGCTAAAATTTCTTATCAACATTTAGTTGAACTGGGCACAGGTTCTGAAAAAGGTAAGGGGACTTCTACGGATTTTGGTTTTGATATTGGATATATGAAAAAGGGTTGGCTAACACCAAATCTAGATTTAGGTATTACGATGACAAATATTGGTCCAAAAGTATCATTCATTGATCCTGATCAAGCAGATCCTCAGCCCACTAATTTGACATTTGGATTTGCATATGAATTATTTAGGAATGAGAATAATAATCTAAAAATAGTTTATGATGTTGATAAACTTCTCGTAGCATCATATCCAGATATGGACTGGGATGGAGATGGATTAATTGGTGGTTTTGATAGTAAAGGTAAAGAAAGTGTAAAAAATAGCAACTATAATAAAAATGGCAGATTAGAAACCGCACATAAAGATCCTCTTTACAAAGCAATATTTACTTCTTGGGTAGATGATTGGTTTTTAGGTGGCGATATTGATCGTGCTCCTGCCGGAGAAGATGCTGACAGAAAAATTGGTGGATGGGAATGGGCTGGTGATGCTAATAATAATGGGAAACGTGATCCTGAGGAAATGCTAAATACAGCTATTGAATATGGTGCAAATTTTGGTGATAATAATTGGGGTATATACAATGAATGGGGACAGAAAGAAGTTGGGTCAGCAGATGATCGATCAATTCAAGATGAATTTGATAAATTAGTCCATAATTTTGGAATGGAATACTGGTATTCATCATATTTTGCCTTAAGAGGGGGATATTACTTTGATAAAACTGGAAAAATTTCAAATCCAACATTTGGTGTAGGGTTAAGATTTTCTAATTATGGCTTTGATTTTGGATATACCTCTGGAGAACCCGGTCATCCATTAACAAATACTATGCGGTTCTCAATGAATGTTATTTTTTAGCGCATTTTTAACATGTTTAAAAATTTATTTTGTAGGTGGGCAATAGCCTTTCTCATTTTTTTGTGCACGCCTTTAATTAGTCAATTAACAGGTGACTTAAAAATAGCTTTTGTGAGGGTATCATTTTTGGCAGGTGAGTTTCCAGGATTTACCGGTAATGGAAAATTTATATATAATGATAATTCAATTTGTGATTCTTATACAATTGATGCTCCACCACATGATGCAAACTATTTTCAATCTCATATATATGCAGTAAATAATTATTTTCGCTCAGTTTCTTATGGGAAGTTTGGATTAGATATTAACGGATCAAGAATCTTTCCTAGAGAAAATAGATCTAGCTATGAGATCCCGCAATCTATGAATTATTATCATGAATTAGGTAAAGAAGGTGAGCATGAAAAGCGAATAACTCAATTACTTAAAGATGCATTGATGGTAGCTCATTCCAAAGATAGCATCAAATTTTCTGATTTTGACATAGTTGCGATTATTCATGCTGGTTTAGGCCAAGATTTTAATTTGCCATTTTTAGACCCAACTCCCGAAGATATTCCATCAACATTTATAGATGAGGATATGATCGAGAAGCATCTTGGCGGTCCAATTCTAATTGGAAATAATATAGTTAATAGTGGGGTTATTTTACCCGAGTCACAAAATTATCCGCTTATGGATAGAAGTATATATGAAGTCTTATCTGATCCCTGTGACATTCAGTATAGTATTACTGGAACATGGGCCTTAATGATTGGTTTTGCAGCTGGATTACCACCTTTATGGCATGTAGAATCGGGCAAATCAGGAGTAGGTGTATTTTCTTTAATGGATTTGGGTGCGAATAATGGTCAAGGTATTGTTCCCGCTCCGCCGGATGCTTGGACTAGAATTTATGCAGGTTGGGAAAATCCTGTTGAAATTCAACTATTTAATGAAGTGAAGTTGGAGAGTAATAAGCCAGGTCAAATTGGAAAGATTTATATTAACCGAAATGAATATTTTCTAATTGAAAATAGAAATAACTGGTTCCGTGAAAATGTAAGCATTGATTCGGCACGTTATAATGTTTGGGAAAAAACAGATAATTACCCTACTTACTTTAATATTCTTATTGATTCAACTGATATTACTTTTAATGAATTTGGCGTTATCACTGATATTGAAAATTATAATTTAGGTTTACCTGCCTCTGGATTATTGATCTGGCATATAGATGAAAAAAAGATAGATGAGGGTATCGATTCTTATTCCATAAATGCAAATCGTTATCATCGTGGAGTTGATCTAGAAGAAGCAGATGGCGCTCAGGATATTGGATACGTATCTAATCTATTGACGGATCCATCTTCCGGATATTGGGGAGATATGTGGTTTTCTCAAAATCAAGAATATTTTAGAGCGAACTCAGATGGAAGTATGAGCTTTTCATCATTCACTTTCCCAAACACGAAATCAAATAACAATGCTAATTCAGGAATTGTTATTAATGATATATCAAGATCGTCTAGAACAATGTCTTTTAAAGTCACTTCTCACTATGATATATCATCTATTAGAGATAATAATAAATCTATATTGTTTCAATGGGATGTTGATAGTGATGGAGATTTAGATTTTGTCGGTGAAGGTGACAGTCTCTGGTGGAGCGATAAACTTAATAGTTTTAAATCTATAAAAAGTATTGATGGAAAATTATTAGATGTAATTGTTGCGCAAAATTCTGATACCACATCGCTTGTTTTATTAAGTAAAATAAATAATCAACATATTTTCGAATGGATCTCATTTAATTCTTCCAACGGAAACTTTTTTTCAAAATGGAAAAATGAAATAAATAACTCTGCTCAGATACAATTGATTAAGGCAGATGGCGAAAATGAAACAATATGGATTATTAATGATGGTAAACATTTAATTATTGATGGAAATGGATATAGCAATCCAAAATTAATTACCGAATCAAATTATCCTTATAAAACATCCAATAATATATCGACTGTTTTATGGCCTGATAGAATCGAAATAAATGACCTAATACCTCACTATGGTGTTTATAAATCACTCTCGCTTATTGATCTTGAAAATGATGGATTTTCAGAAATTGTTGCTGTAGATGAAATGGGAGATATTTATGGCTTTGATAATAATTTTGTGCTGAAAAGTGGTTTTCCTATTAGGTCAAATACAAATGGTCCTATTCTAGCTGCAAATTTATTAGGTGATGATTCACCAGAATTAATTTATCAGGATAAACTAGGAATAATCCAAATATTAGATAATGAAGGCAAAAAATTAGATGAGATTGCCACATCTGCTCAACTTAAGGGACTAGGAGTTTATAATGGGAGGCATGCTATAATTACGAGCAATGATTTAATACTATTTAATGATGATAAAGATGGGTTTTTAAATGAATGGAATTACAGATACTCTTCTCCTAATAACTCTCGTTATCTAAAATTAAATACTCCTTTAGAATCCTCGTTTATAATCGATTTAGATCAAACTTATGCCTATCCAAATCCGAGCTTTAACGAAAATGTAATTTTTAGAATTCATGTTGGCCTTGCAGAATCCTTAAATATTAAAATTTTTGATATTGCAGGTTTTTTAGTTAAGAATTTACCAATTGATATTTCTTCCTCAACAAATTCCATAAAAGAAGTGCATTGGGATGTATCAAGTATTAATTCTGGAGTATATATGGCAAAAGTAGTCGGTACAAAGGATTCCAAAAAAGAACAAAAGATTATTAAAGTTGGTATAATTAAATGAGAAAACTTTCTTATCCAATTTTTATTTCCATTTTAGTTGGACAGATTCAATATAATCACCCTGAACTTAGCTGGGAAACCATAGAAACACCACATTTTAGAATTCATTTCTATTCTGAAACAGAAAACTCTGCCCGTAAAGGTGCGATGATTGCGGAAAATATCTATGAGTCTGTTACTAGCCTTTACTCATATAAGCCTTTTGATAAAACAGATATTGTTTTTATTGATGTGGATGATATATCTAATGGAGCTGCTTATTTTTATGATAATAAAATAATTATTTGGACTAGCCCTTTAGACTTTGAATTGCGAGGATCTCACCGTTGGCTTCAAAACGTTATTACTCATGAATTTACTCATATCGTTTCAATTCAAAGGGCCCAAAAATTCGGAAAATCAATCCCCGCAACATATTTTCAATGGATTGGTTATGAGAAAGAGAAAAGGCCCGATGTACTTTATGGATATCCTAATATACTAGTTAGTTATCCATTGCCTTCAACAAATGTGCCGCCTTGGCTAGCTGAAGGAGTTGCTCAATATATGTATCCAGGTGCTGATTGGGATAATTGGGACTCTATTAGAGATATGATATTAAGAGATCGAATAATGAATAATAACATGCTCACATGGACAGAAATGAATACTTTTGGTAAAAGTGGAATTGGTAATGAGTCAGTATATAATGCAGGTTTTGCATTTACAAAATATTTAACAGTTAAATATAAATCTGAAACTATAAAAAAAATTTTTGGTTCTCTAAGCAAGCCTTTCAATTATTCTATTAACAATGCAATCAAAGATGCTACCGGAAGGAATGGAAGAACCGTTTATTTAGATTTTCTATCGGTTTTGGAAAGTCGATATAATGAACTTTCAAAAGAAATAGAAGAAAATATTGTTAATGGGATAATAATTGAAAGTAATGGGACATCTAACTTGTTTCCTGTTTGGAACAATGAAGCTAACCTTATTGCTTATATATCTAATCAAGACAATGATTATTTCACAGATACGAATCTTCACTTATATAATATTAAAGACAGAACATCGAACTTAATAGTTGAGGGAGTTGATTCAAAACCGAGTTGGAATAATGATATTATCTATTACTCTAAAAGATCAAAAACTCCCAATAAGGTTGGATCTAAATACTATGATCTATATGAGTATAATATATTAACAAAAAAAGAAAAAAGACTTACCTATGATACTAGAGCATTTTCACCTGTTTTTAGCGAAAAAGATAGTTCCATATTTTTTTTAGCAACTTTCGATGGTACTCAAAATATATACATGCTTGATCTCAAAAACAACTTAACTCAACAACTAACTGATTTTTCAGATCAAGAAATCATTAGTGGTTTAAACTACGACAAAGAAACAAATCGTATTATTTATGATATAACCTATAATCATTTTAGAGATATATATTATTTAAGTTTAAACGATAGTACTAGTGGATCAATAATGAATAATCGCTTATGGGATGAGCGTCAAAGTGATTTTATTAAATCAAATATGGTATATAGCGATGATCGTTCAGGAGTTTTTAATCTCTATTTTATTGGGGAAAATAATCAAGGATATGTAACGAATGTACTTGGTGGCGCATTTATGCCTGATATGCATGAAAATGGCAAAATTGTTTATTCTCTTTATCAAAATGGTAAATACAATTTGGCAATATTGGATTCACTTAATATAATAAATGACTCTGATATAGGTTATTCACAATCCTATTATCAAAGAAATAAAAATTTAACTGATGCAATAAATGGCGAGAGTAACGTTGAATCTAAAGAATATAATGATCATTTTCCTCCTATGATGACAATGCCAAGGTTCACAGTGGATTACGGAACATTTAAACCAGGAATCTACTTTTATTCCTCTGAAATTTTAGATAAAGTTTCTATTACTGGTGGTGCATCAACGAATCAAAGTAGAGATATTGATCTTTTCTTTCTATTTGAATACAAACATCTTTTTCCAACTCTTTTCTTTGAGACCTTCTATTTAACTCGAAATATCGAAGAGCGAGGTTCATATTCTGCATATAAAATCGATAACAATCTAAGATTTCGACTTATTGAATTTAGAAATGGTTTGAAGTTTCCAATATATGGCTCTGAATTTGAACTTTATAGTAGCTGGTCTAGATATAGAGCTTCAATTAAAGAAAATATCATAGGCCAACCTCAAATTAGATCAGGAATAGCTTATGATTACTTCAATGGTAAGCAATTAGGGCTTAATTGGGAAATAAAGCGCTATAAAAGACGGATAGATCAAAATATTAACCCTGTTGGTTATAGCTTGAATTTTTCTTTAGCAAAGGAGTGGAATGAATTTATAGATGGGATTGATCTGTCTGACTCTGGAACCCTGATTTCAAAATTTAAAGATCATAATCTAATTAGAACTAAGATTGATGGTCAATTTTTGTGGGAAATACCTGGATCCAATAGATGGACCATCTCAACTAAAGCTCAACTCGGCCAGATCAGCAAAGTGGATGTTGATTCATTTTTTTATTTTTTTGGTGGTGGAATGCCTGGCTTGAAAGGTTATCCTTACTATAGTATTGAAGGTACTAATTTAATGTTATATGATATTGGTCTTAGGTTACCTTTGTTTCGTGAAAAACATATTCCAGTTGGTTGGTTTACCCTTCAACATTCAACTTTAGGTATTATCTCTCAATTTGGAGATGCATGGAATAGAAATAAATCTAAATTTTCTCTTAAACGTTCTATGGGCATTGAATGGCGCTTATCAGGATATTCTTTTTATAATTATCCAACATCCATTGGACTAGAATATCATCAAGGTTTAGATACGTTTACTATGGATATTGGGGATGGTATTCCGATTAATTATGGCAAAAAAGGTCGTTTCTATCTTAATGTACTTTTTGGTTTTTAGAATGAAAAAAATCATAGTATCGTTAATTATAATTAATACAATAGAGGCTCAGATTGATCTTTTTGATTTGGATCATTATGTAGTTCAAAGAGATACCGTTAGTTATCCATCAAATTCAATGCTTAAATCATTCATTTTACCAGGTTGGGGGCAGTTTCAAAATAATGATCCCATGTGGAAACCATTATTATTCATAGCATTTGAAGTGACTGGATTAACATTATTGACAGACTATAATAAAAGAGCTGAAGATATAAGGAAAGATTTTGAAGGCTTTGCTGATAAACATTGGACATTAGAGCGATGGTATAATAATACTAAACTTATTTTCCCTGAAAATTGGAAGAAGATTCTTGTTGGAACGCACAAGCTACAGTTAATGATAAATGGAGACTATTATTATACGGATCAATTAGTTGATTTAAAGGGTAAGTATTCATGGAACGATATATTAGTTATACGTGATAGAGATTTTTACGAAAACATTGGTAAATATGATCAATTTGTTGGTGGATGGGATGACCCTTTTGATAATCCATTCGATGCTACTGGCAAGTGGTATACAATTAAAAAGGGCAATGTAGAATCTATTATTTTAACAAAACAAAAAGATTACTATCGTGATTTACGAGATGATAGTAATATATTGAAACATCGAGCAAAAAATACTGTTTATACTTTAATGCTTAATCATTTTATTAGTGGATTAGAAGCTGGCTGGCAGTCCAAAAGAAAATATAGCTTATTCCCCAAAATAAACTTTTATTATTCATTGCAATATACTTACGGAGTACAAGGTGTTAAAATCAGTTATGAGTGGTAAATTCTGGGCTATAAATTTTATCGAAAGA